>ERZ1643247.442-NODE-442-length-50449-cov-11.499782_pt1 | contig 50449 bp, 41 predicted proteins | sample MGYA00579264_ERZ1643247 | MGnify/ENA primary metagenome ERZ1643247 (study PRJEB29033, sample SAMEA4952262) | chicken gut metagenome | biome: Broiler Chicken; feature: Gastrointestinal Tract; material: Caecum | place: Ireland | collected 2018 | study: Broiler... | reverse complement strand
GTTAGATGAACGACTTGCCATGATCAATTTCCTCCTTTTGCATTTTCGTAACTTTGTCAGTTACGTCTTGTGTTCTGTAACATATCCTCCCGGCTGCATCTGTATGTAATCTGCTGTTCTGATGCAGCCGGTTATCATACATCTGCTGTCCGTTTGTTTATGTTACGCTGTTAGTATATGGAGGCTGGCAGGTTTTAAACTGGAAATTCGTAACAGTTATTTTTTATTTTGCTTTTTTACAATTAAAGTGTTGTCTCCAGCATGATCTCCCGAATTTTACTGTCTATATGCTGTTTCAGCCCGGCATGCCTGGGTTCGGAGAGTTCCGGATCTTCAGCCAGAAGCTGTTTCGCGTCATCAGCCGCATTCTTGAGGATCTTTGCATCCTGGAATACATCAGCGATCTTGAAATCCAGTATCCCGCTCTGACGGATTCCGAACAGGTCTCCCGGTCCCCGGAGCCGCAGGTCTTCTCCCGCGATAAAAAACCCGTCATTAGAATGGTTCAGGATATCCAGCCTTTCCCTGGTCTCGTCAGACTTTGACGCGGACATAAAGATACAGTAGGACTGGTGCTTCCCTCTTCCCACACGGCCGCGGAGCTGATGGAGCTGCGCCAGCCCGAAGCGCTCTGCATTCTCAATCATGATGACGGTCGCATTGGGCACGTCGATCCCCACTTCCACGACCGTGGTGGACACAAGGATCTGGATCTCATTTTTCCCAAAGGCTTCCATGATCGCATCCTTTTCCTGCTGTTTCATTTTTCCGTGAAGGCAGCCGACCCGGATATTGTCTCCCATCTCTTCTGCAAGCATCTGGGAGTAGTCCATGACATTCTCTGCCTCAAGGCTCTCGCTCTCTTCCACCATAGGACAGATCACATAGCACTGCCTGCCCTGTGCCACCTGCCTTCTCATGAATGAATACGCCTTCTCCCGATATCCTGTATCCACCACACAGTTTTTAATGGGCAGGCGGTCTTTGGGCATCTCGTCAATGACAGAAATATCCAGGTCTCCGTAAAGGATGATCGCCAGGGTCCGTGGGATGGGCGTTGCACTCATGACAAGAATGTGCGGCATGGAGCCTTTCCCTGCAAGCGCTTCCCTCTGACGCACGCCGAAGCGGTGCTGCTCATCTGTCACCACGAGCGCCAGGTTACGGTAGACTGCCTTTTCCTGTATCAGCGCGTGGGTTCCGATAATGACAGCGGAATCTCCGCTCTGAATCCTCTCATAAGCCGCGCGCTTCTGTGCCGCTGTCATAGATCCGGTGAGCAGTTCCGCCTGAAGGGGTATGCCATACTTTTCCAGCATTCCTGATATATTTTCATAATGCTGGCGTGCCAGCACTTCCGTGGGCGCCATAAGCGCTCCCTGGTACCCGTTGAGTCCTGCCAGCAGAAGCGCTAAAAACGCCACGATCGTCTTCCCTGATCCCACGTCTCCCTGGACGAGCCGGGACATCACATGCAGCCCCTGCATGTCTGCCTTTATCTCTTTCCACACTTTCATCTGCGCCCCTGTCAGCTGGTACGGAAGCGCCTCAAGAAACTGCCCGATCTTCTCCTGATCTGGAAAACGGAACTTATTTTCCACACGGTTCCCGGACTCCTTCATCCGCCGAAGAGAAAGGATAAACACAAGAAACTCTTCGAACACGAAGCGTTCTCTTGCCGCGGCAAAGCTGTCTTTATCTTCCGGGAAATGCATATTTCTGACTGCTTCTTCGTAAGGCAGAAAACGATATTTCCTGCTCAGCTCTCCGGGCAGGATATCCATTTTGTCATCCGCGCAGTCAAGCGCCTGGCGCACTGCCTTTATGACAGCATTGTTGGTCAGGCCTGCAGTAAGATGATAGACCGGCTGCATGGTGTGGCGCTTCTCTTCGTATTTTGACGCCGGATAATAGATCTCCGGATGCTCCATCACAAGGCCGTCCCTTCTCCTGACCACCCGTCCGCGCAGAATGAGAACTCCGCCTTTTGACAGCGTATTTCTGAGAAACGGCATTCGGAACCAGATGACCTTCAGCGTGCCGGTCAGATCCTTCAGATAGAGCGTCGTGATCTGCAGCCGCTGGCTGCCCGACACCTGTATCCTCCCGAATACCGAACCGGACACGGTACACACTTTTCCTTCTTCAATGCTTCCGATGGGGATCGGATCGTCAAAGATCTCGAATCCTCTCGGATAATAGCGGATCAGATCTCCGATTGTCCTGATGCCAAGGTGATGGAACATTTTTTCTGTCTTTTCGCCTACTCCCTTGAGCGAACCAATACTCTGTCTTTCTCTCATAACCTCTGTCTTGACTCCTCTTTTATTCGCTTCTATGATTCTTGATCATACAGGTAAGGGCGTTCTTCCTGTCGAAAGAACGCCCTGTCTTCGTGCAAATAAATTTCTGCACCATTAACCGGCTTATATATTTACTCTACGGAAAGCACATAGTAATAGATCGGCTGTCCGCCCATGTGTATGTCTACATCTACATCCGGATAGAGAGCTTCCACATCTCCGGCGAATTTTTCTGCATCTTCAGCAAGAACATCCTGCCCGTAATAAAGACTGATCAATTCAGAGTCATCGTCCACGAGCTTGGCAAGCATCTCCTTTGCCGTTTCTTCTACAGACTGACCGACAGAGAGAATGCCGTCATCGCCGATCCCCATGATATCGCCTTCATGGATCTCCTTATCGTCAATATGTGTATCTCTGACCGCGTAGGTCACCTGCCCGGTCTTTACATTTTTTACAGCTTCCAGCATTGCATCCATATTTGTGTCCACGTCTGCTTCCGGCATGAAACTGATGACCGCGGTAATCCCCTGTGGAACTGTCTTCGTCGGAATCACAATGATGTCTTTGTCTTTAGTAAGCGACTGGGCCTGGTTCGCCGCCAGGATAATGTTCTTATTGTTCGGAAGAATAAAGATATGATCCGCGTTTACCTCATCAATAGCTGTCAGCATGTCGTCCGTACTCGGATTCATCGTCTGCCCGCCTTCAATGATATAATCCACACCCAGTTCGCGGAAGATCTCATTCATTCCTTCCCCGATCGAAACTGCGATAAAGCCCACCGGTTTTCTCGGCTCTTTTTTCTTCTTTTGAGCAGTCTCCTCCGCCTGCTGAGCAGCAACTTTCTCAGCATCCCGGATCAGCTTTTCCTGATGTTCTTCCCGCATATTATCGATCTTCATTCGGGAAAGCTGCCCGTATGTGAGCGCTTTTTGGATCGCAAGTCCCGGATCATTTGTGTGGACATGGATCTTTACGATATCATCATCCGCAACGCATACAATAGAATCCCCGATAGACTCAAGATAAGCTTTGAATTCAACCTCATCTTTTGCCGTGAATTCCTTTTCTGTCATAATAATAAATTCTGTACAGTATCCGAATTTAATATCTGCCTCAGCCTGCTGTCCCGGCTTGACCATCTTCGTTCCGGATCCTGCCTCGATCGCCGCATAATCGATCTCTTTGCCGAGGAAGGCGTCATAAGCACCCCGGAGCACTTCAAGCAATCCCTGTCCGCCCGAATCGACTACCCCTGCTTCCTTCAGAACAGGCAGCATCTCCGGAGTCTGTGCCAGCACTTCCTCCGCATGACGTATCACTTCCGGAAGGAAAATTTCCAGATCTTCTGTTGTCTCTGCAAGTTCAGCCGCCTTCTGGGCAACCCCCTTTGCCACAGTAAGGATCGTACCCTCCTTAGGTTTCATGACTGCTTTGTATGCGGTAGCAGTCGCACGGTCACATGCTTTCGCAAGGATTGCAGTGTCGATTTCATCATGTTCCCTGATTTCTTTTGTAAATCCACGGAGAAGCTGGGAAAGGATAACACCGGAATTTCCTCTTGCCCCCCTCAGCGAACCCGAGGAGATTGCCTTTGCTATGGACATCATATCCGGTTTTTCCAGTGCCTGCACCTCTTTTGCAGCCGACATGATCGTCAATGTCATATTCGTACCCGTATCCCCGTCCGGTACAGGGAAAACGTTCAATTCATTGATGAATTCTTTTTTCGCATCCAGATTTGCAGCTCCGGCAAGGAACATCTTCTGGAGCATCTCCGTATTTATCGTTTTAACAGCCACGCCAATATCCTCCTTAATCTATCACTCTCACACCTTCTACGAAGATGTTGATCTTTTCTACCGTCATGCCGGTGAATTCTTCAACCTTATATTTTACATTACTCATAAGATTGTCAGAAACAGAAAGGATATTCACGCCATAAGCGACAATGACATGAAAATTCAGGGTGAGGGCGTTATCGTCTGAGATCTCTACCTGAATTCCGTGTGTCAGGCTGTCTTTTTTCAAAAGACGAACCAGACCGTCTTTCATATTTACCGCTGCCATACCGACGATTCCGAAACATTCCACTGCTACGGAACCTGCATATTTGGCGATCACTTCGGGATTGACCGTAATGATTCCCAGATCAGTGCTCATACTTCCTTTCATCAATGTCTACCTCCAGTTTTCTAATGGTTTATGCCATAAATAACATGATTATTATACTATTACTTCTTTGATTTTACAACAATGATTCGTTTTTTGACACGTTTTTTTAAAAAGTGCTTGCAATGATAAAACGTTTCTGCTAGAATATCAGTGTTATGAGTCTAAATGACCAGTTCAGATTGTTAGGAGGTGCAGTCATGGCTAAATGTGCTATTTGTGAAAAGGGTGCTCATTTTGGAAACAATGTAAGCCACTCTCATAGAAAGACACCGAAAATGTGGAAATCAAATGTGAAGTCCGTCAGAGTGAAAACAGAAGGCGGTTCCAAGAAAATGTATGTATGTACATCCTGTCTGAAGTCCGGACGCGTTGAGCGTGCATAATTTCAGACTACTCTTACAGAGCACACAGAAACGGTTTAAAAATGACACGGAATCGGGAACGGGAAGCAAAACGCTTCCCGTTCTTTTCGTCTGCCCTTATACTATCTGATAAGATAATAATCTGCCGAAAACGGCGCCATTTCCAGCTCAAATGCACCGGCTGCAGATGACAGACTTTCCTTCCTTTTTGTTTCTCCGCTAATGCTTGCCCCGCTTGAAAAGATTTCTTCTAATTTCTTTCCTCCGGGAATCTTCAGGCAGAGTCCTGTCTGGCTGATCCCGGAAAAGTTAAAGACTGCGGCGATCCGTTCTTTATGCGCGCGTCTCTCAAAAGCATAAATGCACTGGTCTGGGGTGCCGCACTCAAGCCATTGAAAACCATCCTCATCATAGTCATTTTCCCAGAAGGCGGGATGCTCCAGATAGAACCGATTCAGCGCTTTCATGAAACAGTGAAATTCCCGGTGAGCCGGATATTCCAGAAGCTCCCAGTCCTGCTCTCTTTTCTCGTCCCATTCCCTGAAATGTCCGATCTCATTTCCCATGAAATTCAGTTTCTTGCCCGGGTGGGCATACATATACATATAGAACGCCCTTGCCTGAGGGAATTTCAGCTCATAATCCCCGAACATCTTCTGAAGGATCGCCGCCTTCCCGTGGACGACCTCATCATGTGAGAGCGGCAGTAGATAACGCTCGTCAGAATAATACGCCATGGAGAACGTGAGCTTATTATAATCCCATCCCCGGTACAGAGGATCGGTACGGAAGTAGTCCAAAGTATCATTCATCCACCCCATGTCCCACTTATAGTCAAACCCAAGCCCGCCTTTCTCCGGATCAGCAGTCACTCCAGGAAAACACGTGGAATCCTCCGCCGCCAGGATAACCGATGGATGGCGCTCTTTTAACCCACGGTTCATGTTCTTTAAGAACTCTGCTGCATTGGAGTTAACGCCGCGGGCCGGATCTCCCTGCCAGTAGATTGCCCGGCTGACCGCGTCCATCCGAAGCCCGTCCATATGATATTCTGATATCCAGAAGTCTGCCGCGGACTGGAGAAAGCTGCGCACTTCTCCGCGGGAATGCATGAAGTTGCAGCTTCCCCATTCGCTCTGCCCTACAGCTGCGTGAGGATACTCATACAACGACGTGCCGTCATAATTTGCCAGGGCATATCCGTCTACCGCAAAATGTACAGGTACAAAGTCCAGAATGATCCCGATATCGTTCTGATGGCAGGCATCCACAAATGCTTTAAGCTGCTCTGCTGTTCCATACCTGGAAGTGGGACTGAAAAACCCGGTACCCTGATACCCCCACGATTCATCGCTGGGATACTCGCAGAGCGGCATGACCTCCACATAATTGTATCCATTCTCCTTCAAATATGGGATCAGAATCTCCGCCATCTCTTCGTAATCATACCAGGCATCCGGTTCATCGGACGGCTTTCGGAAGGATCCGAAATGGATCTCATAAATATTCAGAGGCTCAGTCCGTCGGTCCGTACGTTTCTTCAGCCATGCGCTGTCATGGAACTTATAGTTCCTCAGATCCCGGATGACAGAAGCTGTCCCCGGGCGCAGCTCCATGCCATAACCATAGGGATCGCAGTGATCAATATACTGCCCCTCCCTGTCATAGATCCGGTATTTATACATCATCCCCGGTCCCGCGTTATTTGATGAAACTTCCCAGAAATTTCCGTCATGCACCTTTCCCATCGGGATTTCCTCCCAGCTGCTGAACTCTCCGATCAGAGAGACTCGTGAAGCGGACGGAGCAAACGTGCGGAAAACGGTTCCTCCCCTGACTGCATGCGCGCCCAGGTATTGATACGCGTCAAAACATTTCCCTGTATAAAACTCATAAAAATCCATATCTTCCCTCCACTTAATCGACAAGAGTTGCTTTTTATCGTATAATTATCTTATCGGATCAGACGGAAGGATGTCCACCGACGATCTCTTTATATCGTTGGAAAACCGACGCTTTATATCATATTGTCGGTTAATCACATCTGTGACGTTCCGGCTGCGCCGCCAGCCTCAGATCAAATTGTTTGCAAAAGGATGTGGGAATGAAATATGGATCTTCGAATTGAAAAAACGAAAAAGGCGATACGCAGCGCCTTCATTGAACTGAGGGCAAAAAAGTCATTAGAAAAGATTACGGTAAAAGAGCTCTGCTCTCTTGCCTATATCAACAAATCCACATTCTATGCCCACTACGAGGATATCTACGCCCTGTCTGACGCGATGGAACAGGAGACAGTCGCTTCAATCATCAGCGGCATAGACCATCTGAAAGATTATACATTTGAGAGTTCTGATGTCTTCAGCCGCGAGCTCTGTCTGGCATTCATGTCACAGATCTCCCTGATCAAGATCCTGTTTTCCGGCAAGGAGCAGAATCATCTGGGAAACCGTCTCGACCGTGAACTCAAGAAAGTAATCTTCCGCAAATACCCGGAATACGAACATGATCCGGAGAAGAATATCCTGTTCTCCTACTGCATCCAGGGCGCGTACCATGCTTATCTGAATAATCCGGAGGCAGACACCCAGACTCTGGTCTCTACTATCGAAAAGATCACAAAGTGCCTCCGGCCTATGGTAAACACGGGCGAAAAAGCCGGCAGCACTTCGTAATTCATCCCCGCCTCTAAGCCGGTCTTGTTTAGAACTCTCTTCTCGGTTTATACGCGGGGATGCTGTCGCTTCCCTCTTCATTCACGTCATTCCCCATGTAAATCCATCCTCCGTCTCTTTCTTTCATGGTTACTGTATGCTTAAAAGTACAGTCGTCCCCTTCAATGACCATGATGCCCTCCACATATAAGGTCCATGTACCGTCTGCGTTCTCCACGCATTTTACGACTTCCGGGAAGGGCAGAAACTGGGACACCCGGTTTCTCGGTCCCACAGGTTCCCAAGGATACAGCCCGGTTTCCGCGTCATAGCGGGCATATATCTCGAGATCCCCTGTTGAAATGTCAAAGAAGGCACAGATCACATCTTCAAACTGCTCTTTCGGAATGCCATTCTGCACGTTCTCTTCATTGAGTTTCTCCCCGTATTTGATCTCGTATAAAAATTCATACAGATCATTAAACTCAATCTGGTCCATACTGTCCGCATCCCAGTCCATGAGGAACAGATTATTGCCAAAGCAGCTCACCGGCAGGATATATTGATTGCCCAGTTCCCTGCATTTTTCATCCAGAGGCAGTACCCGGAAGAAGCTGTGCATATCCATCTCCTGATTCTTGGACAGAGCCTTTTCCCAGATCAGCCATCCCTTCTCTGTATATTCCCAGTCGTAGACTCTGAATTTCTCCATCTGGCGGATCTGCATTTCCAGATCATCATTGTAGGAAGCATTCGCATATGTCACAGTCAGTTCCTGATCTTTAGCGGACAGTTTAAAATATCTGAAATATCCGCTCGCGGTGATTTCATGGAATTCTGTTTCCGTTTTTCCCCCTTCTGCCGCATTGTTCAAAGCCTGATCCACCGTTTCATAATTCAGCATATTATAGTCATAGCTGCCACAGGTCACTGCCAATCCGCGGGATGCCGCTGTCTGAACCATCTCATGGACCACGTCTTCTTGCAGCACGATGTTCGATGATTCCCCTTTGTCTGCATTGACATAAATATCCTTACACAGGCTGCCAAGGTCTGATATCCGCTCATTGATCGTCTGTTTTTCACTTTCTTCTATGCTGATATAATCCGTCTGATAAATATCATCATCCTCCTGCGTCTGAGACTGTGAATCGTCTTCCAAGCCTTCAGACTGCCCTCCCGCTCCGCTGGTGTCCCGCTCTTTTTCCCCGACCGCGCAGCCTGCCAGGATAATCAGATATGATAAAATTAGTACGGTTTTCATTATCCTTTTCTTCATGATTTACTGCTCCTGACTCGTCTGTTTCTCTTACATATGTAGTATCAAATATTATGAACATAATTTGTTACCTTGTCAATATTATTATTGACCTTTTATATTTCCTCTTTTATAATTACTACACAGGTAAGATTAAGGAGAGATATAACATGGAAAAATTACCACAGATATCTGAAGCAGAATACGAGATCATGAAGATCATATGGGCAGATTCTCCGATCAGCACCAACGAGGTATGCGAAAAAGCGCCGAAATCCCATAACTGGAGCAATAAGACAATCCATACACTGTTGTCCCGGCTGGTTGCAAAACACGTCATTTCTTATGAGCAGAAAGGACGCATGTATTATTACTATCCGATCATTTCACAGAAAAAATACCTGTCCCAGGAGAATCACCAGTTTTTAAACCGATTCTATGACGGGGAAGCCGCGACATTATTATCTTCCCTGCTGTCCGGTTCTGAGATATCTGACGCAGATCTGGAGAAGATGTACCATATGATCGACTCAAAATTAAACGGAGGTGAGAAGGGTTGACTTTTTCTATCCGTTTTTTGTTGTGTAATGTTGTGATAGCCGCACTGCTGGGCATTATATTACTATTTAAACGCATTTCAAGGAAACATGTCACTGTCAGCAGCCAATATCATATATGGTATATTTTCATGCTGGCGCTGCTGCTTCCTTTTATTCCTCATAATCATTTTCGCCCAGACCGGCTCCTGATGAGAATACAGAGGTTCCTGGAGGCAAATTCCGCTGCCGCGGTAAGTTCTTCTTCTTCCGGGACGGCAGGCGCCGCCTCCGTTTCATCCCTGGGCGTTTCCGACCTTGCAGTCTCGGCAGACAGCACAGTGGTATCTTCCCTGTCCGTTTGTCTGAGTGTGATCTGGACCGCCGGCTGTATTGTGACAACACTGTATTTTCTCTGCAACATTTATAAGATTTACAGTATCCAAAAATCCGCTTACCCGATCACAGCCGAAAATGAGCCTGAACTGTACAGTGAATATGCCTCCTGCATGGATGAGCTGAATATAAAACGCAGTGTGTCTCTATTCGCATCGTGCAGTATCTCCAGCCCGGTGTCATACGGGCTGATCTGCCCCAAGATCATGATCCCGCAGGACATTGACATTGAGCTTTCCGCACAGGATCTGCGTTATATTTTCCTGCATGAGCTGCAGCATTACAAGCATAAGGACGTTGTTTTAAACTATGTAAGCTGTATATTCCAGATTCTCTACTGGTTCAATCCATTCATATGGTATGGCTTCCGTATCATGCGCAAAGATCGGGAGATTGCATGCGACCACTCTGTCATCCGGACTGTCGGGAGAGAACATGCCGCCAGCTATGGCTATACTCTGATCCGATACGCAGAAAAGCTGCGCCAGAATGTATTCCTCTCTCCTCTTTCCCGGCTGGGCGGCGAGAAAAAGGTCATCGTACAGCGGATCAGGGAAATCGCGGCTTACAAATCCGAAAGTCCCCTCCGGAAATTCAGGAGCGTCTGTGTTTTGCTGCTATCCACGATGGTTGTATATGCTGCAAGCCCGTTTTTGACAGCCAACGCTTCCACGGACAGCACATACTATTTTTCGGGAGAAAATACGGAGTCAATTAATCTGTCCTCTCATTTTAACGGAACGAACGGCTCCTTTGTTTTGTATGATACGGCAAATGACCATTATATGATCTACAATGAATATCTGAGTACACAGCGCGTGTCGCCGGATTCCACCTTTAAGATATACAGCGGGCTGTTTGCCCTGGAGGAAGGCATTATCTCAGCAGATTCCAATGAGCGAGCATGGGACGGAACCTTATACTCCATTGACTCATGGAACCAGGACCAGACACTTGCCACTGCAATGCAGAACTCAGCGAACTGGTATTTCCAGGAACTGGACGAACAGACAGGCTATCCTGCACTGCGCGGCTATTACACAAAGATCGGATATGGGAACTGCGATCTGTCCGGTGGAATAGACGATTACTGGGCAGAATCCACATTGAAGATTTCCCCGGCAGAACAGGTGATCCTCCTGTCAGATTTTCTCCGCAACAAATGGGGATTTGATCCCGAGAATATCCAGGCTGTAAAGGACGCGTTATTCATATCCAACACGGATATAGGGACTCTTTACGGTAAAACCGGCACAGGATCAAGAAACGGCAGAAATACGAACGGCTGGTTTGTGGGCTTTCTCGAAACGGACGAAAATGTCTATTGTTTTGCCTTAAACATGCAGGACTCGGGAGGCGCTTCCGGAAGCGCTGCTTCCGAAGCCGCTGTAAGTATACTGCATGATCTGCTGTAATGTGATTTTTCTGTGTATAGTGTAAAAGAAAGCAAAGCCAGGGTACGGTTTCTTCGGGAACTGCCCCTGGCTTTTAAACGTCTTTTCAGCTGCGCATAGGAATCTTTTTAGTAATCGGCAAGTATCTGCAGGGCAATCTCCCTCGCTTTTACAGCGGATAGATCCGCGCCGTTCGTCCTGCCAAGGTACACACAATAATAAATCCTGATCTCCCCCTGGTCTGCAAATCCCGTAAACCAGCAGTCGACTGTAGTATTCCCTTCCGCCCCCTGTCCGGTCTTCCCATAAACAGCGAGCCCCGGCTCACTCTGCCCGGACACCAGCATGACTTCTTTTAACTTGTCCTGGGTTCCTTTTGAATATTCGGAATCCCTGCCAAAGATCCGTTCCATGACTTCTGTCTGTTCTTTGGGAGAGATCCTGAGCGATGATTCGATCCAGAAACCAGTCAGCGCCCTGTTATCGTCATTCGTGTTCTGACGCCCTTCCCAGTCGGATATATCACGGTTTCCGTACTGCAGCCTGTCTAACTCTTCCTGCATCAGCTCTGTTCCAATTTCGTCAATGACCTGCCGGAAATACCAGACACAGGAAGTCCGAAATGCATCTTCGAATCCAATATCCCTGTTCCAGTCATCATTCCAAAAGATCTCACCGCTCCATGGGCGCACTGAATCTTCAGGCACTATGATTCCATTCTCCAGGCCGATCAGGGATGATATGATCTTAAACGTAGAACAGGGGGAACGCTGCGTCAGGGCTGTTTCCTGATTGTATATCTGATACCGCTTCTCAGACGGGTCATATATCACAGCCGCTCCGTTTAGCCCTTCAAAATACGCTGAATAATCAACTTCTTCGATCACAGGTTCTGCCTCAAGGTCCGCTTCCTCCTGCTGCGACAGGGCTGTCATCACTTCTGATCCGGCCGGAGCAGTGACGCCGGATTTCCGGCCGTCTGCCCCCTGCCCGCCGGAAATCCCTTCTGATTTTCCCGCGCAGCCGCCGGATACCGCGGCTGTTATGAGGCAGAGAAATAACAAAACAGAAATGGAACTTTTATTCATTCTTCTCATACACTTCTCCCTTCCCTCTTTTATCCCACAAGTGTAGGATATCATCGTAAAAAAATTTATAGTAAGTCATACAATGCAAACGCATCGTATACATGATATGGTTCTGTACTGTGATCCCCGTCTGCTTTTGCGGTAACCGCGATATACTCTTCCCCTCTCACCGATGCCATTGTCGCCAGGCACAGTCCCGCCTGATCTGTGAATCCTGTTTTGCCGCCTTTGATCTCTCCTTCCTCCAGAGTCCAGTCATCCTGAAGACGGAACATGCTGCTCTGGAAGGTGAAGCCATTCAGATGCTGAGGCGTCGGAAGTACTGAGTAAGATTTTGTGCAGAAGATCTCCCGGAAGATATCGTTTTCCATCGCATACTGTAAAAGCAGGCTTATATCCTTTACAGTGGAATACTGTTGGTCATCATGCAGCCCTGTCGCATTCGCATAGTGCGTTCCCTTCATTCCCAGTTCCTCTGCTTTTTCATTCATCAGCTCCACAAACTTTTCCTCTGAGCCTGCTGCATGCTCGGCCAAAGCTGCCGAACACTCTCCGCCGGAGGGAAGAATACTCCCATACAGCAGATCAATCACTCTCGCCTCTTCTCCGGGGAAAAATCCTGCCATGGACGCCTCCTGAACGTAAAGTTCATTGTACCTTTCCGGGCTGATGACCACGATTTCCTCCAGATCCTCTATCTGTTCAAGGGCAATGATACAGGTCATAATCTTCGTCAGCGACGCAGGGAATATTCGTTCATCCTGCCCAAACTGCGTCATCACCTTCCCGTCCTCCAGCCTGACAACAATTCCTGATTCACTGTAAATCTCAGTCAGATCCGGCTCTATCACCGGTTCAGCGGTCTCAATCGTCAAAGGCTTTACCTTCTCCGCCTGCCTCCCATCTGTCTTCTGATCCTCTCTCAAGTCCCACCATATAGCGCCCCCGATCAGTATAGAAAATAAAATCAGAAGGCAGCAGTTCAGAATCCACATCCCTTTTGCATTTCGCTTTTTTCTTCTTCTCGTTCTTCTTCTCATATCTCTTTTCAATTTAAATTAAAATACCCAGTATCATTGAAATTTTATTTATATGTCCACTTTTCATTTTAGTTTTTGATAGCAAATATTAATCCTACATATGTAATACTTTATATATACTACACATGTAGGATTAATATGTCAAGATATGAATTATGATTTGTATGCAGCCATTTTAAATTCTGCATCTTTCACAAAGACTGCCAACCGGAAAATCACCTCCGTAATTCCGGCATTCCTCCCGCCGCCAGACCGTCAAAATCCCATACTTCTTCACTCCAGCCCAGCGTCTCTAAATAAAATGCCTTTTCCGCTGCCTGCTGCTGTGATACCGGGAAGATCCGGCCAGCATTCGTTTCATTGATATTGCTCTGGCTGTCCGAACTGTCCAGCTCATACGCGCTGCTTGCAGTTCCAAGAACATCCCACCCGGAAATGCGGTTTGCATTCGCTCCGGTGCTTAAGCTTACGGAGCTCTCAACCGTGACGTTCCCATTCTGCGGTCCTCCGATCAAACCGCCGTTTCCGGTTCGGTCTGGTGCCGTGATCTCTATTTTAGCAATACAGTTCCTTATGATCCCGTTTCCGAGCCATCCTGTCATGCCGCCGATCCGGGTGCCCATTGGATGCCGTATCGTTCCTTCGATCTCTCCTGTGACCACGCAGTCTGACAGGATCGTCCCGTCGAACTGCCCGGCGATCCCTCCGATGGTGTCGCTTGCTTTGATGGAAATATTTTCAGCGCTTATTCGTTTTACCGTACTTCCTGATATCAGTCCCGCAAGTCCTCCGACCTGATTGGTATTATTCTTAATAGTCAGGTTTCTTACCTGCACATTCTCGATCACAGAATTCTTTATTTCATTGGCAAGCGCCCCTTTCTGAGCATTCGATGTCAGAGTTGTGCCTTCAATGACAAGATCAGACACCTGCGCCCCGTCCAGTTTTTCAAAAAGAACAGCGTTCAGACCGGACAGGGTAAATCCGTTTCCGTCAAGTTCTCCCGAAAATGTGCCCGGCACTGCAAAGCCACCTGCCGCAGCGCCGCTTAAATCAATATCCGCTTCCAGGATGTATTTCTTTTTCAACGCCGCGGGAGATTCGCCGATGGCAAGGAGTTCTTCCGGTGTCGTGATCTTTTTTTCTCCGATAGTCACGGTCATATCCCCATACTCATAGTAGCCCTCGTTTTTCGTCCTCACCAGCGGAAGAGACATATCAGCGCCCTCCACACATACATTTCCAAGGGTCACCTTCTTTGTTTTTACTGCCAGCAGCGCCTGCGCGTCCGCCTCGTAAGACGGATCCTGAATCGTCAGATCCTTCACGAGTCCATACTGAAGATCTCCAAACAACGGGTACTCCATTCCGGTCAGTTTCTTTCCGTTTCCGTCCAGAACCCCTATGAACCTGCCCGGGATATAACTTCCGCCGGACGCAGTGATCCTGCTGAAATCAATATCATTTTCAAGCCTGTAATACCCGTACGGGTTCTGCTCTGCATGTCGGATCAGCTCCTCCGCCGTGGCAACCGTGACCACGTTCGGGCTTTTATAAATGCTTCCGTCACTGAAATCCCCTGTCACACGTTTCACCATGCCATAAAGCATTCTCTTTGTCTCAATGCATGCAGAACAGTTTCCGCCTGCCGCATCCTGTTCAAACGCCGCTTTAAACTGCTCTATTACTGTATCTGGATTAAAATATGGGATCTGTGCCAGTTTCTCCTCTACGGTCCGGTAACGTCCCAGCTTGTACTCCTTCCATGTAATATCCGGATTTCCGGTGATCTTTTGCAGAGCATCCAGGTCATTTTCACTGAGACCGGACATATAGATCATATAACCTTTCTCATAACCGGCGAGCCCCAGCATTTCCTGCCCCAGCCTTTTAAAGGAATGGGTATCCGGCGATCCGTCATCGTTATGGGACTGATACCAGTTCATGGTGTAGAACGACTCAAAACCGTAGCTTCCATCTGTCGCCGTTCCTACCCTTTCCGGATAGGATGCCGTGTTCCGGACAGAAATCCGGTTTTCCCAGAGATCCTTCATATTCTTCAGATCCATTGCGGCAAATTCTTCTGCAGTCAGTTCTTTATACACCGTAGACATGGATGATGTCCCGCCCGGGGTATGTTCTGCCTGCACCGCCACCGCTGCCTGCTGCTGCGGAGTGAGTTTGAGGAATGCCTGCGCCGCCAGATAATCCAGCACATAGCCAGTTTCAAACATCTCGCGGTAATAACTGTGGATCTTTTCTTTTGAATTGATCCTCTCATAACTGAAATTGTTGGTCATTTCGGTTCCGATGTCCATATTCTTTGAGATATTGAATACCATCGCGCCGTCCCGCATTTCCTGGGCAATATTTCCGTCCGCATGTGCTTCGGCCCCGGTACCGTTCCTTCTCCCTGCCCCGCCATAAAAGTATCTGCCATCCTGATTATGGGCGGTCTCATGACTGAAAGTAAAGAATGTATAATCGCTGGTGCCGAGCGCTTCAGACCACATCCAGATCACAATCCTTCCGTCTGCCACGGCGGCGCTGCCGTTCAGGGCATTCAGCATTTCATTTGCCTCATAAACCCATTTCATGACCGGATCTCTCGTCTGCCCTTTTTCCTGTGCGCCTGCGGATGCCGCATTACTCTCCGGAAAGCTTAAGCGTGTATCATACTGAATATTTACAAAACTGTTCAGCTGCTTTTCCGCGCTATCCATCCACTGTGAGGATACCCCGTAAAAAATCCCCATCTTCTCGGCATAAGCTTCCGCTGTCCGGCGCATCCGCTCGAGTTCCTGTCCGTCTTTATTCAGATAGTCCGGATATCGGTTCATGCTGCCGATAATGAACTGGGACGGAACAGAGATCAGGTACATATCCTCCTGCGGCGCCGTAAGAATATGAAGGACAATGCTCTTTCTTCCATCTTCAAGTCCGCTTAAATTGTCCCACATCCGATACCGGATCTTCCCTTCATCGCCCTGTGCTTCCTTTTCAACAAGAAGTCCGTCAAAGCTGTCTGCAAACCAGTCATTGGCATCGCTGTACCCTGCTATACTGCCTGCAAGCCCGCCAAGAAAATCTGTCAGCGGTTTCCCTGTATAATTTTTCAGCACATTGTTATAGAAGTTAATTGTCCTGTTCGTGTCACGCTGCCCGTTTCCCGCAGACAGCAGATGGCTTGTAAGGGCTTCAGCTGTCATGCCATCCGCCAGCATTTCTCCGTTAAAAAACATCAGATCACTTAAGAGGACCCCTGCGTAATCGATGCGGTACCACTTATCGTAGTAATTATAAGCATAAAGCATCCGCTTCAGCATCCCTTCGTCCCGCATACGCTCTGCCGCAAGCGCCCGGACCGCCGGATTATTACAGTAGGTCGGATATTGATCCCCTGATGCGAAAAGCCTGTACAGCAGATCTTCCATCCTGCCGTTTACGCTTTCGTTATAGTAGTCTGTATACAGACGGCTCTCTTCCTCCGGCGTCAGCGCCCCCATGTCGGCCGCATAGTCATATGCTGACGCCATTTGCGCTGTTTCTGCCAGAAACGCCGCATCGATATCTGATGCATAATTGTGGAACTGGTACTTTAATTCCAGCCCATCCACCTGATAAACGGCTGTCAGCCCTCCGACAAGTTTGTCAAATGTGACCGGGTATTCCTGCATTGTCCCGTCATCGAACACGACGCGGATCTTTTCAACTTCGCCCGGATTATCCCTTCGTATGCCGGATATAATGGAATTGTCCGCGTTCAAAGGAAGGACGAAATCAACGATTTTGGCGGCAAACAGGTCTCCATCCGACAGAAGGTTTCCGTATTCCACCCACATGCGAGTATCAGCCAGAGGCATCATTTTCGCCATATTTGAATAAGCCTTCTCACGTTCAGGGCGGTACTTTTCATGTTTCAGCACATTGGTGTAATTTGGTATCCCGTAGTTATTTTCTTCCATGGGAGCGTCTTTTAGGGAAGGGAGCTTTTCATATGCAAGCCCATCCAGTTCCCAGATGCCGTCATCAAATCCGAGCGTGTCTGTATAGATTTTTTTGTCATAGACAGCATCAGTCTCTTTCACATTGTCCTGATTATCTTCTGTAATATTTGAAATACTGTCAGAGCCCGAGAACTCATATACTTCCGTTACATCATCCAGGACGTCAAATCCGGCAATCCTGTATCCTGCGCCGCTGCTCATGCTCAGGCTGTACCTGATATCAGGAGCTCCTGTATTGGGGCCGCCTATGATACCGCCATTTCCTTTCAGGGCGGGAGCAATGATCTGCGCCCGGGTATAGCAGCGGCTGATCCTTCCTCCGCCGTGCCATCCGCTGATTCCGCCGGTCCTTGCTCCCAGTGAAGGATGGTCATAAGTTCCCTGGACCTTTCCGGTCACATAACAGTTCTCGATCAGGGAACCGGATTCTGTTTTGCCGGCGATCCCTCCGACTGCCACGAGACCTTTTACAGAAACATTCACGGATGCACTCTTTCTGATCGTGGAATTTACAAGCCTTCCCGTAAATGTGCCCAGCCCGTCAACGCCGTTTGATATGGAAGAATCTGTAATAAATACATTCTCGATAACGCTTCCGTTCTGGATGACATTTGCCAAGATACCGCTTCTTGAGACTGTAACTGCCGCGTCCTCGATCACCAGATCATGAATGCGGGCCCCGCTTAAGGTTCCAAAAAGAGAGGTCGGGAGGTTATAGATGGTATGTCCGTTTCCATCCAGTTCGCCTGTAAATGTACCTGCCGCCGCGGCAGCATCCGTAGAAACGCCTGACGCATCCAGATCTTCTGTGAGTTCATGCCGCCCTTTCGGATCTGCCGCCATCCGGCGGAACAGCTCTTCCGCGCTTCGGATCAGCGGATGTTCTCCGTCGTCGTCCCTGTACACCAGAGGAAACGCATACCCTGCATTTTTCGTTCCGTCTATTTCGCAGCTTACCAGATCGTTCTGATCCAGTTCCGCATATACCCTGCCGGTATCTTCGTCCTGCCAAAAGCTGCGGATGCCGGCATAAAAGTCTGGCATGCTCTCCATTTCGATGAACGCATAATAATTCTCCACGTCATCCGGAAGCCCGCCTGTGATGTCCAGTATATCCACTTCTGCCGGCGTGCCGTCTCCGGCATAATAAAGCGTGGTATCTGTAATGTCTTTCAGTTCAATCGCGTCTTTAGACACTGTGATATTCTCTGTATAAAGCAGCTCGCCTGTAAATGCATTGGACTGGTCATCCAGTGTATTCGTGTCTCTGTCATAGTCCGCAGTCACAGTAACAACATAGTTCTCCTTTATGGAAAGAGGCGCAGATACCTTATTTTCTCCGGAAGAAACTGTCTCACTCACAAGGACGGAGCCGTCTTTCTCCGTGATCTGTACTATGGCATCCTGAAGCGCGCCGTCTTTGTCCGCAAGTTTGAACCGGACTTCCAGTTCATCCTGAGATGTCCTGTTCCAGGTAAACTCATTGACTGCCGGCGTATCTTTCAAGACTTCCACGGTTGTTTCACCGATGACTCGGACAGTTGTCCCGTCCGCAAATACAGCCTGTGAAAGGGAAAAGGCATGAACTCCTGCCTCTTCCGGCGCTGCTGCTTCCACCTCCCAGATTCCTGTCTGCCCGGACCGGACCGTAAGTTCTCTGTTGTTGACCACAAGAGCTGATATTTCCGCATCTACATTGTGGGAAAGCTCATAGTAAAGATTTACACTGCCTCCTTTCTCCACATAAGATCTGTCTGTCCGGCTGCCGGCGATAAGAATCCGCGGCTTGGCGGCAACTGTCTTCTCTGCCAGCACTTTTTGCCGTTCTGTCTCTGTCTTGTCAGCAGTCAGATCGCAGTCCGCCTTGATCCGTACTGTGTACGCCGCTGTAAGTCCGGTATCTGCCAGCGGGATTTCTTTGTCAAATACCTTTTTCTTCTGGTCATCTTCCGGCAGATCACTTTCTTTAAATTCCATCTCTGCCACAGTCTGTCCCGCAGAATTCTGGATCTCCGCCTTATGTCCCGACAGGGCGCTGTCAGGGTCTGAGAGATGGAACTTCACCCGGAACACCCCGTTCTCTGTATCTTCCTGTATTTCCAGCCCTTCTGCTTCTGGAAGAGCTTTCAGGATCATGACATCTACCGCCTGATCTGCCCCCAGATCGAAGGTTTTCCCATTAGAAAGAATCAGTTTCTCCGCCCGGATCTGCGCCTCTCCATGTTCTGCAAATCCGTCCAGCATCACATAATATTCTTCTGCCTCCCCATTTTCAGTCCGGCTCACCGGATAAGAGACACCGTTCACAATGAGCTGCTCAGGCTCATACACCGTACTGTTTCCGGTCTCAAAGGCGAGCATCACAGGCTGATTCCGGCTGAACCGGTCTGTCTGAACCCCGTCAGCGGTTTTTACCTTCATACTGCCAAAACGGAACTGATAATCTATGTTAAGCTGTATTTCTTTGCTTACTGAAAATGTTCCTGTATGATCTTCTTCTACTTCCAGTTCATCCGAATCCCTGTTATATGCTGCTGTGATGTGAATGTCATAGGCAGTCCCCTCTTCCAGATCCAGGGTGAATTCGTTCTTCCCTGCCCGGAGGTCTTTTTCCGTGAAAAGACTGCTGTCAGACTGTCTGACCACTTTCATTTGTGACATTGACAGAGCAGAATCGTCGTCTTTCACGACAAAAGACACTTTCATCTGCGCTGCATCTGTCATCTCCTCTGTCTGAAAATCCATAACCTCAGGCGCGCTTTTCAACACATCGATCTGTTCAGTATAGTCTACAGACACTTCCTGCCCGTTATTAAGGATGGCTTTTGTAATGTGGTACTCCTTTACCCCGGACCGGTCTCCTGTGTCTGCCGTCACAGTATATACTTGGCTGTCCTCCCGGCGTGCCACCTCATACTCAGTGCCGTTGATGATCACAGACTCGATTGTGGCCTCACAAGGATCTTCCAGCCCGCAGGACACTTCCGCATAGAAGTTTAATTCTGCCTGTTCATGCTTCTCATAGTAAAACCGCTCCATAGCAGAAGATATATGTACCTCATAGTCTGCTTTCTTCTCGATCCTGCGGATCAGCATAGACAAGTCTGTGACGGTCAGCTTTCCGTCAGAATTCATATCTGCTCTTTTCTGCCCATCCTTGTCCAGAATCTTCAGTGCGATCAAATGTTTCTGCAGTAACTCTACATCTGAATAATCTATGTTTCCGTCATCGTTCAGATCACTCTTCCCGGCATAAGCGGATACGCTTCCGAGAATAGCGGCGGATGTCAGACCGCACACAAGAACACCCGTCAGAATTTTCTTCCCGCCCGGGGACCTTTCCTTCTTTTTCTCCGCATCCTTTTTTCTTCTGAAAATAAACAAAAGCACAGCAATCAGAAAAGCTGCGATAAGTATTACAGGAAATATCACATTCCCAATCCACGGATCTCCTGTACGTACAGGACCAAGTTCCAGTTCCTGCGTTTCTGTTTCCGCTTCTCCCGGTGTTTCCACTGTAATCGAATCGATCTTCAGGAAACCGTCTGCCGGATACAGATCTTCTTTTCCCTCTGAAACAGAGAGATCCTTTACCGTAATCAAGGCTTCTTTTGCAGGGATTGACTCCTTTGCTTTCAGACGGAGGCTGAACACCGCTTCGTCTTCCATGCTTCCAGCCCGGTTGATAAGTACAAATTGTCCGTTATCCGGGTTGTAATACAGCCGCTCCCAGGAATTCAACGCTGCAAAATCTTCCCCATCCGCCTTCTCAAAAACATCCGAGTCAAATTCCAGCGTTCCCTTGAACGCGTTCACGCCTTCCCTGATCTCCTCATATCCCTTAAGGGCAAATGTAAGGGTAATCTCCTGCCCTTTTCTCACGGCAGTATCATCTGTCAGGATTTTCATTCCCTGCACGCCTGCCGCAGTCACGTCAATGCTTCCCAATAAGAGTCCGCATATGGTAATAAATGCCGCAAGCAAGGCTCTTACTCTTCTCATAGTCTGATTCATTCCTTTCAAAAGATTTGTCGTTATATGACCAGACTGATTTTACTTGTTTTGCAAATGTGGAACAATATGAGATTTCTGGAAATTCAAAAGCAGCCTCGTTGAACGTGGCTGCCTAAATGTTGATAATATAGATATTCGTTTAGAAATTCAGCAGCAGAACAGCTTGTATCCTGCCACAAGGAAGACGATCGTGAGGATCACGCCCCAGACCAGATTCGGAAGGAGCATCATGATAAACATCCCCAGCGCCATCCAAAATAACGCGAAACCACATACCTTTTTCATGACATCACTTCCGAAAAGTCTGTTTCTTTATTTTATGCATTTTATTTCCTGTTTATGACCATGTAATAAATTTCCTATGACTCCTCATCAGAGTCCAGGATATCCATCACATCTTTCTCTGTCATTTTGTCCTCTTTCTTTGTCGTAAACCGGTCGACCACATCCGGTACCATATCGAGAATTTTTGTTATCGTATCCTGATTTTTGATATTTACCAGTCTTGTCTTTCCATCCTGAATGACAATGACCGCGCTTGGCGACATCTTGCCGCCGATTCCCCCCATGCCTTTTTCTTTCTTTTCAGCGGAAAATGCTCCAGCTCCGATCCCGAATGACACGTCAACAAGGGGAAGGATAATAGTCCCGTTAATGTGGATGGCATCCCCTACTACTGTCTTGGATGATACGACACCATCCATACCCCTGAACAGAGATTCCAGTGTTGTCTTAAAATCATTTTTTCCCTCAGCCATTTCTTTTTCCTCCTCAAATAAGACTGTATACTTTTTTCTGATCTTCAGCCCGGATGCTCCTTAATTTCATTTTCAGCCGCTTTATTTACACAGCGATCCCGGATGCTGTTTAAAGTTTAAATTTTCTGATATGCCTGTATGTTGTTCTCACATTTTTATCCAACAGCAGACGCAGGGCAAAAGATACAGCGTGCAGAGCCCGTATCCTGCCTTTTACATATACCCTCCCCCGAAGGATCTTGTGTTCGAAATCAGGGCGGATCTCTGCATACTCTCCGATAAACGGATAGATCATACTGATCAAAGCGAGTACATAGCCGGTCACAGCCGGATCTGTAAATCCGAATTCTGCGCACACATCTGCTTTCCGGGGACGAAGCGTCTTCAGGAAACGCCTCAGTTCCCGTATGACTTTAAAGAATGCGCTTTTATGCACCTCATTCTGGATAAATGCTGTCAGACGCTCTTTTTTCTTTACCAATGACCTTATATTATCACAGATCTTCTGAAATGTATATTTTATCTTTTCCCAAAATTCCTTTAATCTTTCATATAGAGAATGCTTTTGCTTAGTTTTCCGTATGTCAGTCTTTTTTTCCGTTTTGCTGTGCTCTGCCTTTACGCCCGCATAGCCGGAATCAGCCTTCTCTTCTGTTTGAGCTTCCGGCTGCTTTTCTGACGTCTCTTCTGCACGAGATTCCGGCATTTTCTCCGGCTTTCCGAAAGAATCCGGAACAGACTCCATTTCGTCTGTGTCATCTTCTTTCTCCATGCCGCTTCCGAACTTTTTCCACCCTGCCCTCATTCGCCAGGCAAACCTGCCATCTTCGTAATATAACTCTCCGGATAACAGATGCAGCAGCCAATGAAACTTCAGCCTTCCCTGCATACTTTCCAGCGTATCTTTCCCCGATACCTCCAGCATATACCCGGCAGGGGCGAGAAGGACAATGGCAACGGCAATGATAAAAAGCCCAAAGATGCCCAGTATCAGTAATCCCAGTATTTTCAAAATAAGGAAAATGATATGTAACATCTATCGCCCCGCCTTTTCATATACTTTCTGTCGATCCAATATAAACCGCCGGATATCGGCTCCCCCTGTTTCCCGGTATACATGATCCGCGATCTCTGCAGTGATGGAGAGTGCCTCATCATAGCCCGACGCGATCCCCACAACAAAAAGCCCGGTATTTTTGTATACACGCTGTTTTAAAAGCATACTGGAGAAAAACTCCAGATGATTCTGCTCTCCCTGTGACAGCGCGATCACATACACCTGGGGCTGGAGCCGGTTCTGCCTCAGCTTTTTAATGATTTTTTCCTTTTTTTCCTGCCAGCATTCACTGACATAGAGGTCACAGTAAATTTTCACCTGCATATCTTTCCTCTTCAATCATCATGCTTTTGCGGTCCTTTCCGCTATGCCACTTAACAGGAGGCGGTTTTTATCCATAATACGAATCAAGGATCTCCCCTGCGATATTGACCGCCTTTCCCCCGGCGCTTCCGTCAGAACCTTCTGTGATCACACTGATAACCAGCTCCGGATTATCAACATTCGTGAATCCGACAAACCAGGAGTGCGTCCTCTCTCCGTCAACAAGGCTGTACTCTGCTGTTCCTGTTTTTCCCGCCACAGTATAAGAGCGTCCGCTCAGAACAGAGCCTGTCCCTTCATTGACCACTGCAGCCATATACTCTTTGAGCTGCGCCGCTTCCTCTGACGTCATAAGTCTCCGATAGCTTTTCGGTACATTTCTGCGCACCTCTGTGCCTGTATAATTTGTCACCTGCTCTACCAGGTAAGGCTCCATGAGCGTTCCGCCGTTCGCCACTGCTTGAGTGATCAATGCCATATGATAAGGGCTGACGGTAGTCCTTCCCTGCCCCATAGCTGTCATCATGATTTCTGAGACTTCCGCCCCCTCGTCGAGTACAAAGGAGCTCTTCGTATAGTCCAGGACTCCCGGCAGGGCCGAATTAAACAGAAGATCCTCCGCCGTCTCTTTATATTTTGCCAGGTCAAGAGACAGTCCGATATTTGCAAAAGAAGAGTTGCAGGAGTTAGCAAACGAACTCCTCAAGTCCTCAAAACCATGGACTGTATTATCAAAACACGGAATCGTTGTATTGTCCACTGTTATAGAACCCGTACAGTCGTAAGTATAAGACTGATAATCGCTGTTCTGCCTCATATAGGCAAGAGTCGTGATGATCTTAAACACCGACCCCGGCGCATATGATCCGTTTGTCGCGCGGTTCAGAAGAGGACTGTTTTCTTCGTCCGTATTCAGTATCTCCCAGTCAGCAGCCAGATTATTCGGATCATAGTCCGGCTTTGACACCATGGAGAGGATCTTTCCCGTATCCGCTTCCATGACCACGACTGCACCTTTGTTATCTCCGAGCGCGTCATACGCCGCCTGCTGGAGGTCCGCATCCAGTGTAGTTACGACAGTATCTCCCTGGTTCTTTGTTCCGTTAAACTCGTTTTGTATCTTCTCTACAAAAAAAGCATTCGAAGTAAGGAGTTCAAAATTCTCCACCGATTCAAGACCTGTCTTTCCAAGCTCCGCATCGCTGTAACCGACTACATGGGCAAACAGTGAACCATAAGGATAGACTCTCGTTTCTGTTCCGTCCTCCGCTGCCTCAGTCTGCGCCAGCACATTTCCGTTTCTATCAGTAATATCTCCGCGTACTACCTTCTTTGCAAACGCGTCCTGTCTCTGGTTATACGGGCTGTTGACAAACGTATCTGCCCGAACGATCGTGAAATAGACCAGATATCCCATAAGTGCGATAAACAGGAGCACAAAGAAATAAGTAATCCATGCAAATTCTTTATTTCGCGCGCGCTCTTGGCTTTTTGCGCGTCCTCTGCCTTGGGACTTCCTCGAATCTCGGTTCGTTTTTCGCCGCTTTTCGGGGCGCTGTTCTTCCCATGCCATTTCTCGACTTCCTTTCTTTCCTAAGCTTTTCCTGTTCCAGCTTCTCTTCTTCATCTTCCCTCAGTATATACAGCCCCTGTATGATGCCGAACATGATCATCGTACTTAATACAGAGCTTCCGCCGTAGCTGACAAAGGGAAGGGTCATTCCCGTAGACGGTATGAACTTCGTCACGCCTCCGATCTGAAGGAAGACCTGGAAAATGTAACATGTCCCCAGTCCCAGAGCGACCAGTTTATAGAAATAATTGTGCAGTTCCATTGCAATATTTAAAAACATCACATAACAGCTCACACAGATCAGTATGAGACAGAGCGCGTAGATCACTCCCATCTCTTCCGTGACAGCCGAAAAGATGAAGTCCGTCTCTGATACGGGGATCGTATCCGGCTGCCCTTGGAAGAGCCCGGTGCCAAACCAGCTTCCCGTGCCGATAGCAAACAGAGACTGTGCGACCTGATACCCGCTGTCCCCGTATGACGCGATCGGGTCCTGCCATGCCTCGACCCTCACCCGGATATGTGAGAACAGATGATATCCCGCCACAGCGGCGAGGGCACCCGCCCCCAGTCCCGCGACAGCATAAAGCGGCTGTCTCGCAGCCACATACAGCATGACAAGATATACGACAAAAAAGATGAGCGCAGCCCCGAGATCCGTTGACAATACAAGGATAAGCACATGAGCTGCCGCGATTGCCGTTGTAATGACTACATTTTTAAATTCTTTTGATTTATTCAGGCTTGCCGCCACGAAGAATACAAACAGTATCTTTACAAATTCTGAGGGCTGGATATTAAACCCGAAAATCTCAAATCCCAGCTTCGCGCCGCCTGACGTCTGGGCAAATACAGCTACCACGAGAAGGGCGGCCCCGCCCACTCCGGCGTAGATGTAAGTCCACTTGTCCAGAAAGGTCAGCTTCCGTATGAGCACCGGAACGATCAGCCCGAACGTTACCCCGAGTATGACAAAAATAAGCTGCCTGATCGCTGTTCCGTAAGGCGATTCATTGTCTGAGGACAGCCTTGTGATCATGATCATGCCCGCGGTTATGAGCATACACATATTATTAACGACCAGCCTGGATACATTCGGATAGATCAGATTGTACAGCAGGATCACTCCGAGGAGCACGATCCCCAGCGCCGCGTAAATAAACAGGATCCGTATATCCTCTGTGGCAAGGAACATCGTAAAGAACGCCACAAACTGGAGCAGGAATAAAAGTACGTCCTGCCGGACCAGAACCCTCTTCTCCTCATCCTCATAATTTCTCGCAAAGATTGAGAAACAGGAAAATGTATATGCAGCCATCAATATGATGATAAGATATTTCGATAGTTGTATAATGATATTTACCATGTTACCCCCTGTTATGATACTCCGCGCCTGAAATGTCCCTGGGTATATTCAAAATCCGGCGCTGACGGAGAACTGCCGCCGAAGAAAGTGCTTCTTATCAGTTCCAAAATTTCCCTGGTCTGCTCCTTTGTCTCAATACTGAACTGGATCCTGAGCATCCTGGGAGCCAGTCTGCGTATCTCCTCCTTCTGCATTCCCAGATATAGAGGCAGAGTATTATAAATGACATTGTAACAGTAAGTGCACTGGTTTTTAACCGGAAAACGACTGCCCATCCGGTCCGTGAGGAACGTTATTCCCGGGCTGTGCGTACATCTGCCTGCTGTCTTTACAACGCACTGGGCTGATATCATGACCGGAAGATAACCGTAGATAATCATCTCGCCTGCTCTGATCCCGAGATCTTCAAGCTCCCGGGCATTCAATTCCTCCGGCGCGCTGAATTCGGATATTCCGAGTCTGTTCCAGAACACTTTCCCATAGCGGTTAAACACATATAGATTATGGTCCAGATTGATCTTTTTGTCAAATCCCTCTTCTTCCAGCATCTGATACTGCTCATAATTACGGATCAGCACGCCGTCCGCTCCAAGTATTTTCACTGTGTCCTGTATCTCTCTCAGCCCGTTATCTGCGGCATTTTCCCTGCGGGAAATCCACGGCAGAGCAGCAAAAATTTCGATACCGGCAGACGATATATCCCATATAGCCTTTTTTATTTTTTCACGATTTGCAGCCTTTTCTGCAAGTTCTATATCCACATAAACGCGCTGGAAAATCTCAGGTGACTGTACTGCCGTGTCCCTTACTTCCAGAAGCTGTTCTTCCGTCTCTGCCATGACAGAAAAAACAGCAGACCAATCTCCGGTCTCCTTGCTGTCAGGGAAATCCGGGACAGCTTCCCTTTCCGGCATAGATCGGCCCGAACCGCCGATAACCATTTTCTTCAGTCCTTCCAGTGCAGCTCTTCTCAGAGTATTCAGCTGCTGTACAGGCATAAAAACTGCTTCGTCCATGTGGATATCCAGCTCCCGGAAACAGAACTCCGTATTTCCCGTCTTCAAGATCTGTGCGCGGACCCTCGCTTCATCCAGCGGACGGTTCTGCGCTTTCTGGACATCTTCATCCGTCGTCGCCGTATACGAAATGGTCTCTCCATCCTCTTTGCCCCTGCTCACTGGCTGACACCATACAGCAAGCTCAGCAGGCGATGATTTTTTCATCGTGAGACGTCCTTCGATTTCCCGCTGCAATGATCTGTCTATATATGCCTCCCTGAGGCTGGAGATCAGAGTTTCATTCCTCATGCGTTTCAACACGTTTCCCGGAAACAGACGCACCCCTTTCTGGATGAGAAATGACACACTCTCACCCTTACCCACATCACTGCCGGCAGTGTAATTACTCTTTCCTCCGGCAATGTCGATCACATCTCCCGGTCGGATATCTGTGAGTGCTGTACACTGAAGCTCCCGGCCTTTCTGTGACCGGACTTTCAATGCCGGAACCCCTGTATGGCTGGGACGGTCCAGAGCCATCATCTCCCGCCCGTTATGATTTTTATAATACCCTTCCGAGAAACCGCCCCTGTTATACAGGTCCATGAGTATTTCCCGGTCTTCAGGCAGCACTTTGAATCCGGCGCGTCCCTTTTCCAGATAAAGATCCGCATATTTCCGGTACATGGATGTAACCCCTGCCACATACTCCGGCTTTTTCATGCGGCCTTCGATTTTGAAGGAATCAATCCCGGCATCCACAAGGTCCGGTATGATCTCCAGAGTACAGATATCCTTCGGACTCAGATAATACTTCTTTTTTCCGTTCACGGTATAAGGCAGCCGGCACGGCTGAGCGCACTGCCCCCTGTTGCCGCTCCTGCCTCCGATCATGCTGCTTAGCAGGCACTGTCCTGAATAACAGTAACATAACGCTCCGTGGACAAAGCATTCGATCTCCAGTCCCGTCTCCTCCCGGATCTGCCGTATCTCTCCGAGAGACAGCTCGCGCGCCGGGACAACACGTGTGACACCCTGTTTTTCCAGAAATTTTGCTCCGTAAGATCCGGTCACGGTCATCTGTGTACTCGCATGAATATCCAGCCTGGGAAAAACATCCCTTATATACTCTATAACACCGGCGTCCTGGACAATGACCGCATCCAGCCCCGCCCCATAGAGCGGCGCCAGATAATCATAAAGTTCATCTATCTCATTGTCCTTTAACAGAGTATTTACAGTCAGATAGAATTTCCTCCCGAAGAGATGCGCCTCACCGACCGCTCGGACCAGCTCATCCTGTGTAAAATTATCCGCAAAAGCTCTTGCGCCAAACCTGGATCCTCCGGCATACACTGCATCTGCTCCTGCGCCGAGCGCCGCCCGGAAGGACTCATAAGATCCCGCCGGAGCAAGAATCTCAACCTTTCTGTCTGAAGCGCAGTCCCCCGCTATATATATCCTGTCCTTTTCTGTCATATCTGTGATTAATCCTTTCTGACGAAAAATATTTCCGTAATGAAATGGGCTGTCTATCCCGACAGCCCTCTTTTCGTCATCTTTCCGGTTACTTTTTGCAGCCGCATTACCAGCGGTTACCTTCTCCGATTTTTCATCTCAGTTTCCAGTTTTACGATCTGCATCTGAAGATCATTATTTTCCTCTTTCATCTTTGCAAGCTCTTTCTCTGCATTCTCCAATTTAATCTGCGCAGAGATCAGTTCATGCTTCAGATCGTACATTTCTTTATCCTTAAGTTCAATATCGCTTTCAAGGGAATCTCCCTGTTTCTTTGCCTTAAAATAGTCGTCTGCGATATTCAGGGCGAGAAGTACATTCCTTGTATCAGCGCTCTGCTTCCTGTATCCCTCGCTGTTCGCGCACTCTGTAATCTTGTGGTTCAGATAGGAGGATACTTTCTGCAGATATTCTTCACCTTCAAATCCACTCAGAGTATATACCTTTCCCCCGATCAATACTTCTGTAAAATGTTTTGCTGAACTCATAGCTTCCTCCTCGCGTTTCTTACCTATTTATTATAAACGATTTACCGGCAAAAACCAACAGTTTTTTCGAAATATGCGTAATCGTTCAGCCATCATAGCCGAGCTGTTATCAGATAATACCCAAAAAGCTTACTTACTCCGCCGGAGGCATTGGAATGCCCAAATGACCGTACGCCAGATCTGTCACAACCCTGCCGCGCGGCGTCCGCTGGATAAAGCCATTCTTCAGCAGATACGGCTCGTACACATCCTCCAGTGTCCCCGCGTCCTCAGAGATCGCTGCCGCAAGGGTGTCCAGACCGACTGGCCCGCCCTGAAATTTTTCAATCATAGTAAGCAGAATGCTCCTGTCAATATGGTCAAGCCCATATTTGTCTACATCCAGAAGATCCAGGGCATAATCCGCCACTTTTTTTGTGATCTTTCCGTCATATTTTACCTGGGCAAAATCACGCACTCTCTTTAAGAGCCGGTTTGCCAGTCTCGGCGTGCCGCGCGACCTCCTGGCAAGCTCCAGTGCCCCTTCTTCCTCGATCTCTACATCCAGTACCTTCGCTGACCTTAAAATGATAGTCTTTAGTTCCTCATCCGTGTAAAATTCCAGCCTGTTCACCACGCCGAATCTGTCCCTCAGAGGAGCTGTCAGCATACCGGCGCGGGTCGTAGCCCCTACCAAGGTGAACTTAGGAAGATTCAGGCGGATGGAGCGAGCGCCCGCGCCTTTACCGATCATAATGTCTATGGCATAATCTTCCATAGCAGGATACAACACTTCCTCTACCTGTCTGTTCAGGCGGTGGATCTCATCCACAAAAAGGACATCATGTTCCTGGAGGCTGTTCAGGATTGCCGCCATCTCGCCGGGCTTCTCGATCGCCGGACCGGAAGTCACTTTCATATGCACTCCCATCTCATTTGCAATGATCCCGGCAAGGGTCGTCTTCCCGAGTCCCGGAGGACCGTAAAACAGTACATGGTCCAATGCCTCGTTTCTCGCCTTTGCCGCTTCGATATAGACCTTAAGCGTCTGCTTTGCCTTCTCCTGCCCGATATATTCTGTCAAAAGCTGAGGGCGCAGTTCGCCCTCGATCTTAATATCCTCTTCCAGATTTTCTGTTGTAATGATTCGTTTTCCCATGATCGTATCCGTATTCCCTTCACCAGGCTAAAAAAGATATTTCAAAGCCTCTTTCAATATATCCTCTGCTGTGGAACATCCCGGGGATGTTTTCTTCACAGCGCGCAGACTTTCCGAGCTGCCGTATCCCAGGGCAACCAGCGCCTGAACAGCCTCTGACTGCATATCGCTGTCCTCAGCAGACGCAAATGCTCCGTCTTCATTTCCATGAGCGGCATGTTCCAGCATATCCTCAATATCCACTTTATCTCTCAGCTCGACGATCAGCTTTTCCGCCGTCTTCTTTCCGATCCCCGGCGCGGCTGAAATAGCCTTTGCATCTCCGGACATGACCGCAAACCTCAGCTCATCCGGGCTCATGCTCGACAGAATATTCAGCCCCCCTTTGGGACCGATGCCGCTCACGCCGATAACCAGTTTGAATATCTCCAGGTCATCCCGTGTCAGAAATCCGAAAAGCTGCATGGCATCTTCCTTTACATTCAGATAGGTATACAGCTTAACCGTACTTCCGATCTCCGGAAGGAGCGCCATAGCCTGCTGAGGCATATACACGCCGTATCCTATCCCTCCTACATCGACGACGGCCTTCTGTTCTTCTATGGCTGCCAGTTCACCTCTTACATATGAGATCATTTTTCTCTTCCTCTTCCTAAATATAATTTGTATAATATTCTCTTTCTGTATACAAAAACGTCTGTCAGGTAAATGTGATATTACCGATGCGTTTAAGCACCTCCCTGCATACAATCCCGATCAGTGCTCCTGTGATCACTCCCGCAATAAGAAGCGCCGGCAGATAATAACCGACCTGATACGTCTCTACAGCGATCATCGCCATAATGAGCTGGCCGATATTGTGGCTCACTCCCCCCGCAATACTCACTCCGATAACACTCAAAGAGCTTTTGGGCTTTAAAATATTCATAATAATAAGGCTTAAAACAGCGCCTGCAAGGCTGTAAAGTATGCCAAACAGATTCCCGAAAATGAAACCTGCCAAAACCACACGCGTCACAGATAAGAGCAGGGCTTCCTTAAAGTCTGTCTTATACAGGACAACAACAATCACAAGATTAGCAAGACCGAGCTTTGCACCCGGGATACCGAAATTAACAGGTATCAGCGTCTCTACATAGCTGAGGATCAGCGCGAGTGCCGCAAACACCCCGAAATAAGCTGCTCTGTTCTTCAATCTCTTTCCCTTCTCTGACAAAACCACCGGATACCGGCGCGCAATCATATCCCGTTGATCCTTTTACCGGGCAATTCCATCCACATCACTGGCTTCCCCGTTTTCTATCGAAACAACGACCTGGTTCGGGAGGCAGATAATGCTCTCTCCATCTCTATTGATACTCCGGTGGTTTACACAGACCTGATCCGGGCAGTCAGCCCACACCATCTGCGCATATCCGCCGCGGATCTCAAGACGGTTCGTATCATTGATCTCCACGGTCCGATCTTTATCCAGGCTGTAAGTGCCGTATAAGACACCGTCAACAGTAATGCTGACAACGGCCTGATCCCCCGTCTTCCTGAATATCTGGAAGCAAAGTAAAATGGCAGCCGCTGCCAGGATGCCCGCCGCCAGAAACCAGTCATTTTTCTTCATACTTATACCTCTTCACTTTCAATATCATAGCACATGGAATTTTATTATGCAACCACATGTTCGATTGCAGGATCATGCCTGATAACAGTTGTACCTTAACAGAAAAACAGATATAATATCCTCATGATTTACGGCGCGTCTGTCAGACGCCCGGAAAGGAGCATAATGTGTCGCAGATAAAAAAACGGATCAGGGGCATCGCCCGCCTTACTTCTCTTTTTCTGATAGTATCGTTTACAGTCTTATCATGCTGGGGATGCAGCAAACCGCTTGAGTCAGAATCACTGAAAATGACCGGAACTTATTTTGATACCGTAATCCAGGTAGAAGCCTGGGGTGCTGACCGCGAGATCCTTGATCACTGCGAAGAGCTCTGCATATACTATGAAAGTCTCCTCAGTCCTTCCATTGAGGACAGCGAAATCTTTAAACTTAACCATGCACACGGTCTTCCTGTAACAGTCTCTGATGAAACCGCCGAACTGCTGCGTCTCGGAATACACTATGGCGAGCTTTCCGGCGGAAAATTCGATATTACGATAGCGTCAGCCTCTGATCTCTGGGATTTCAGTGACAGTAAAAACGGAACAATACCGGATTCTCATGAATTGAAAGAAGCGGTCAGTCACATCGATTACCGATATGTAAAAATAGATGGAAACACCGTCACTCTGACTGATCCGGAGGCAAAGATCGACCTCGGCGGAATCGCAAAGGGCTATATCGCTGACCGGCTTAAGGATTACCTCGCCGGCGCAGGAGTCCGCCATGCCCTGATCAACTTAGGCGGAAATGTACTGACCCTCGGCGGGCGCTATGACGGCTCAGACTTCCGTATCGGCATACAGAAACCTTTTTCCGAAGACGGTACTGTACTTGGAACTGTATCTGTATCCGACAGCTCTGTTGTATCATCCGGAGATTACGAAAGGTATTTTGAGAAAGACGGCGTGATCTGCCATCATATTCTGGATCCCGATACCGGATACCCTGTGCAGAATGAACTGGATCAGGTAACGATTATCTCCGACCGGTCTGTGGACGGCGACGCACTGAGTACGACCTGTTATGTCCTTGGTCTTGAAAGCGGGATGGAACTGATCCGGAGCATGGAAGGAATAGAGGCGGTCTTTGTGACAAAAGACGGGGAGCTGCATACAAGCAGCTCCCGGATCAATCTCACATTATAATTCTGCCCGAATGACCTTTCTTGGACATTTCTCTGCACATACGCCGCAGTTCGTACATTTTTCCGCGTCGATATGAGCAAGAAAGTTGTTAACCGTAATTGCTCCGGTCTCACAGTTTTTCTCGCACAGCCGGCAGCCGATGCATCCCGTCTGGCATACATCCATAAGCGCCTTTCCTTTTTCGTTAGAATTACACTGCACAAATGTCCTCTGTTTATAAGGGATCAGCTCAATCAGATGTTTCGGACAGACGGAAATACATTTCCCGCATGCCTTGCATGCCTCTTTATCTACTTTTGCGATCCCGTCTGCTATATGGATCGCGTCAAAGGGACACGCCTCCACACATGAGCCGTATCCGAGACAGCCATAGCCGCATCCCTTAGCCCCGCCGTCCTGCATCTGGCTTGCCATGACACAGTCCCTGATCCCATAATATTCATATTCTGTTCCGGCTTTTTCGCAGGTTCCCGAACACTTGACAAAAGCTGTCATTCGCTCCTTTGCGGCAGCGTCCACCCCCATGATCTTCCCAATCTTCTCAGCCACAGGCGCGCCGCCCACAGGACAGCTTCCCACTTCAGCTTCTCCCTTAACGATCGCCGCTGCAAGTCCGGAACAGCCTGCATAGCCGCAGCCGCCACAGTTATTTCCCGGAAGGGCTTCCAGAACCGCCTCTTCTCTTTCATCCACATCCACTGCAAATTTCTTTCCCGAGACCCCGAGGAAAACTCCGATAAACAATCCTGTGCCGCCTACGATCAAAGCCGCTAATATAATCCCTGTCATGCTCATTCTATCTTCCTCCTATATCAGACCTGAGAACCCGAAGAACGCAATCGCCATCAGCCCTGCCGTTACCAGCACGATCGGCGTCCCTCGGAATGAAGCCGGCACATCGTTGTATTCGATTTTTTCACGGATGCCTGCCATAAGTACGATTGACACGAGAAAACCGACAGCAGTCGCAAATCCGTTCACCACACCGGTCAGAATATCATATCCTTCCTGCACATTGGTCAGCGCTACTCCCAGCACGGCACAGTTCGTTGTGATCAGTGGAAGATACACTCCCAGTGCATTATAAAGAGGAGGCATGGATTTCTTCAAAAACATCTCAACGAACTGCACAAGGGCGGCGATCACAAGGATAAAGACGATCGTATTCAGATACTCCAGTTCCCCACCCATTATATCCGGATTGCCGAGAATAAACTTATAGATCAGTCCGGTCACAAAAGATGCGATCGTTATGACAAATACTACAGCACCGCCCATCCCGGCAGCAGTCTTTACGTTTTTGGAAACGCCCAGGAACGGGCATATTCCAAGAAACTGACTGAGCACAACATTATTGACAAATGCTGAACCAACTGCGATCAATAATAATTCCTGCATTTAAGCCCCCTCCTCTTCTTTATTTGTATCTGATTCCATGTGTCCTCCGCAGATGCCTCTGCCCGCGCAGGATGCACAGCCTTCACCACAGATTGCAGCCTGCGGCGCCTCTTTCCCTTTTTTTGCAAGATTATGTTTTATTTTATTCTGAAGAGCCACAAGACATGCCAGCACGAAAAAGGCTCCGGGCGCAAGCACGAAAATAGTCAGCGGCTCATAGGAGTCAGGCATAACCTGTTTCCCGAAAATCTGTCCTGCACCGATCAGTTCCCTGACAATACCAATACAGGTCAATCCGACTGTAAAGCCCAGCCCCATTCCGATCCCATCAAAAACGGACGGGAGCACAGGATTCTTTGATGCATAGCTTTCTGCTCTTCCCAGAATAATACAGTTTACTACGATCAGAGGAATATAAAGCCCGAGAGAGTCATACAGTCCCGGCACAAATCCCTCAAGAAGGAAATCCACGATCGTCACGAAAGATGCGACAACCACAATAAAAGCCGGCATACGCACCGAGTCAGGGATGATCTTTCTCAGCATGGATATGAGCATATTTGACATAATGAGCACTGCCGTAGTAGACAGACCCATTCCGATCCCGTTTGAAGCAGAGGTAGTGACTGCCAGTGTGGGACACATGCCTAACATGAGTACGAAAGTCGGATTTTCTTTGACAAGCCCGTTAAAAATACGCTCTGTACATCTATTCAATGACACCGCCTCCTAACTCATTTTGATAATAAACAAGCGCCGCGTCCACTGCATTTGTAACCGCATTAGTAGTGATTGTGGCACCGCTGATAGCATCGATCATGTTGTCCCCGCTCTCGCCGGATTTCGTATAGGTAAATTTTTCCACATTCTTATCCTTGAACTGGTCTTTGAAATCTGCCTCATCCGCTTTCATCCCGAGACCGGCAGTCTCACCGATGGAAAGCATCTCGATGCCTCTCACCGTACCATCGGCGGCAATGCCTACGGATATTTCGATATCGCCGGCATAACCTTCATGTGAAATGACATTTACTACATATCCCACTGTTTCCCCACTGTCGTCCTTCCCGACTACAGTCTCTGTGATCTCGTCGGAGTCATATCCGTTTTCACCCAGCAGTTCTCCTGCCTTTTGCGCATCATATCCTTCATATTCCTCAAAAGAAGACGCATCAGGAAGAACTGAATGGAATGCTTCCTGCCTTGTATTTTCCCGGGCAGCGGCAATAGGCTCCTTTGTTATGTCGTATACCAGCCCCAGCAGCAGTCCGGATATCACTGTGATCGACGTCAGGATCAAAGTATTTTTTATAATTTTTTTCATCACTTCTCTCCCCCTTTCCCGAACGGTTTCGGAAGAGTCACCTTCTCGATCAGAGGTACAAGAAGATTACTTATGATGATCGCATAGGAAACGCCTTCCGCTGATCCGCCGAAAAGACGGAATAACCCTGTCAGCAGACCCATGCATACCCCATAGATAATCTTTCCGCTGCCGGTAATAGGCGAAGTGACATAATCCGTAGCCATGAACCACGCTCCCAGCATCAAGCCGCCGCCGCATAAATGGGCGGTTATGTACTGCGGATCAAATCCGTGTCCCCCGAAAATCGTAATAAATATGACAAAAGAAACGATATAAGAGCCGGGAATTCTCAGGTCGATCACTCCCATAAGAAGAAGGAACATCGCCCCGATCATAATAGCGATTACCGAAGTCTCCCCGATCGTCCCGCGAATATTCCCAACCAGCATATCCATTGTATTTACCGCCTGCCCTGCCTTCAGTTCAGCCAGCGGTGTGGGACCTGTAACACCATCATATACAAAATAGGTCATCTGACCCGCAAAACAGATCAGCAGGAAACACCTTGCTGCCAGAGCGGGATTCATAAAATTCTGTCCCAGCCCTCCGAAAAGCTGTTCCACGACAACGATCGCAAAAACGGCTCCCAGCGCGCCCATCCACCACGGGAGAGTAGGCGGGAGATTGAGGGCAAGCAGAAGACCTGTAACCGCCGCGCTGAAATCATTGATCGTAACCGGCTTCTTCATCAGTTTCTCATAGATGTATTCTGACAGAACAGCTGCGGCTGTCGTAACCACGACCAGGATCCATGCATCTTCATGCCGGAAATTCCAGACCCCGAACACTGTCGCCGGCATCAGGGCGATCAGGACCATGAGCATAATATTCCCGGTCTTGATCCTGTCGCGGATATGCGGCGAGGATGATACATTATAATTCTCGTTCAATACTCCGTCTCCTCTCTCATTTTTTTCTCTTATTAGCAAGCGCAGTCTTGCGCATGGAACCGATTGCCTGCTTCAATGGTCTCTTCGCCGGGCACACATAGCTGCAGGATCCGCATTCCACGCATTCAAGTCCATTCATAGCCGCAAATCCGTCCACATCGTGCCGCAGCGCAAGATCTGCCAGCCTTGACGGTATGATCCGGCTCGGACAGACCTCTACGCATCTTGCACAGTTAATGCACGCAGTCTCCTCTGCTTTCGCCACCACATCTTCCTTAAATGCGAGGACAGAGGAGGATGTCTTTGTCACAGGGGCATCTGCCGTAACCATAGCGAATCCCATCATCGGTCCGCCGGAAATCAGTTTCTGCGGCTGGACAATAAATCCTCCTGCCGCTTTGATCAGTTCTTCGTGGCTGATGCCCAGAGGCACTAAGAAATTGCCCGGGGCCGCAATATCGTCTCCGCTCACAGTCACCACACGCTCCGTCAAAGGCCGTCCCTCTGTAACAGCATAATGAATATTGATCAATGTCTCTACGTTGTCAACAATACATCCCGCATCTGCCGGGAGCATGGAAGAGTGAATGGCACGCCTCGTCACCGCGTAGATCAGCTGCCGCTCTGCGCCCTGCGGATACTTTGTAACAAGTCTTTCCACACTCATCCGCGTTTCTCCGGAGACTGCAGCTTTCAGTTTTTCAATACAGTCCTTTTTATTATCCTCTACTGCAAAGATCCCTTCTGCATTCGGAAAAAGAGATAACACGACCCGCATGCCGCTGATCAGTTCATCCGTATTTTCCAACATCCTGCGGTAATCAGCAGTGATATACGGTTCACACTCCGCGCAATTGGCAATGATATAATCAATCTTTTCCGGCTCTTTGGGTGAAAGCTTAACTCTTGTCGGGAAGCCGGCTCCGCCCATGCCTACAATGCCGGACTCTCCGATCCTGTCCAGAATTTCAGTCCGCGCCATTTCAGCAAGCGGCTTTACTGCCCCATATTCAACTTCCTGATAGCTGCCGTCATTCTCAACCACAATGCACTCTGTCTTGGTTCCTGAGGGACTGAATCTTTGTTCCAGCCCTTTGACAGTCCCGGAAACCGAGGCATGGACCGGAGCGGATACATATCCGCCTGCCGCTGCGATCACCTGCCCTTTTAAGACGCGGTCTCCTTTTTTTACTAACGGATTAGCCGGAGCTCCGATATGTTGAGACAGCGGATACACCAGTTCCCCCTCCGGCAGGAGACGCTGGATCGGCTGATCTTTCGAAAACCGTTTTCCGTCATCAGGATGTATCCCTCCTTTAAATGTCAGAAGTCTCATTCTTTCCTTCCTTTCTCCGCGGCATGGCCGCTAAAATAATTTTATGTCATTTTATAAACATTATATTAAACTGCTCTTTTAAAATCCAGTAATCCGGCAGCAAAAATTGTTCGTTTCTCTGAACATATTGTCGCTTTTTTAACAAAAAAACAGGACGATACATATAATATCGCCCTGTAATCTTTACTATAAAGAATAATTACTCTTCTTCAGAAGTTTCCTCTGCCGCCTCAACAGCATCAGATTCCTCAGCCTGCTCAGACTGAAGTGCTTTCATGCTCAGGCTGATCTTCTTCTCAGCTTCATTAAGATCAACGATCTTCGCCGTGATCTCCTGTCCGATAGAAAGTACATCAGACGGCTTATCTACATGCTCCCTGGAAATCTGGGATACATGAAGCAGTGCGTCAACTCCCGGTGCGAGCTCAACGAAAGCGCCGAAATCTGTCATTCTAGCAACTTTTCCCGTAATAACTTTTCCTACTGCGAAATCCTCAGCTGCGTTCGCCCACGGGTTTGTCTCCGGGAACTTCAGGCTGAGTGCGATCTTTGTATCATGGATATCTTTAACAAGAACTGTCAGCTTGTCACCTACATGGAATACTTTCTTCGGATTGTCAACTCTTCCCCATGACATCTCTGAAATATGAAGCAGACCATCAACGCCGCCGAGGTCAACAAACGCGCCAAAGTCTGTTACATTCTTAACCGTACCCTCAATCCTGTCGCCGATCTGAAGCCTTGCAAAAAGTTCTTTCTGCTTCTCTGCGCGCTCAGCTACAAGGAGCTGTCTTCTGTCACCGATCACGCGGTTTCTTCTCGGATTGAATTCGCTGATCACGAACTCGATCTCCTGACCCTCATATTTGCTGAGATCTTTCTCATAAGAATCAGATACAAGACTTGCCGGGATAAATACCCTCACTTCGTCTACAGTTGCGCAGATACCGCCGCCCAGGATCTGTGTCACTGTTGCTTTGAGAACTTCCTTGTTCTCATAAGCCTCGCGCAGCCTTTCATTGCCTTTCTCAGCAGCAAGTCTCTTATATGTAAGAAGGACCTGCCCTTCACCGTCATTCACTTTCAGAACTTTGACAGTCATCGTATCGCCAACGGAAACGACTGTTGTCAGGTCGATTGACTGATCGTTTGAATATTCATTCTTTGTGATAATACCGTCAGCCTTATAACCGATGTTCAGGATGATCTCATCCGGCTTTACATCGATAACAGTACCCTCAACTACCTCCCCATTGTGAATTGTTTTGAATGACTCGTCTAACATCTGTTCAAAAGATAACTCTGACATTATTTTGAACCTCCTCAATTATATTGTTGGGCGTGGATGCCCCTGCTGTAATACCTACTGTTTCCACTGACCCTAATTGATTCAAATCCAAATCGTCAAGTGTCTGTATATAGTACGTATTGTTACATGCCCCGCGGCATATTTCAAATAACTTCTGGGTATTGGAACTATGTTTGTCACCAATCACTATCATAGCATCCACCGATTCCGCAATGCTCTGCGCCTCTGTCTGGCGTTCTTTTGTAGCATTGCAGATTGTATTTAAAACACTTACATCATAACTCTTTTTCTTGATAATTTCAACTAAATCTTTAAATTTATTGTAATTAAATGTCGTCTGTGAAACGACACATATTTTCTCATTTTTTTCAAATTTGAGGCTGCCGGCGCCGTCTGCATCCTTAACGACGGTAACCCTGTCGCCGGCCCAGCCTTTGATCCCCTGTACTTCCGGATGTTCAGGGTTCCCGATAATAACAATATGTGCTCCGGCAGCGCTTTCCCTGCTCACAATATCGTGGATCTTCTTTACAAACGGACACGTTGCATCTACAATGCGTATTCCTCTTTCAGACATTTTATCATATATCCGTTTTTCTACTCCGTGGGACCGTATAATAACTGTGCCTCCGGAAAGCCTGTCCAGTTCTTCTTCTGAGCGGAGCACGATAACGCCTTTGCTCTCCATATCCTTTACCACTTCTTCGTTATGGATGATCGGACCATACGTATAGATCTTTCCCTCACAGGAATCTACCTGCTTATAGACCGTATCTACTGCACGCTTTACGCCGAAACAAAACCCCGCCGTCTTTGCCTTGATCACCTTCATTATCTGAAATCTCCTTTACTTACAGTAAGAGCAGATCGTATCCACCACTTCTTGTATTGTCATATCCGAACTGTCCACAAGTACTGCATCTTCCGCCTGTTTAAGCGGAGCGATCTCCCTTGTCATATCCCGTTCATCGCGTTCCCTTATATCGCGGGCAATGGATTCCAGCTCACATGTCTCTCCTTTTTCCATCAGTTCATCATATCTACGCTTTGCGCGTGTCTCCACACTTGCCGTAAGGTAAATCTTTACATCTGCGTCCGGCAGGATATTCGTCCCGATATCTCTTCCATCCATAATCACATCCCGGTCTCTCGCAAGGCAGCGCTGAAGTTCAAGAAGCTTTTCCCTCACAGCCGGTATCGCTGATGTCTTAGAAGCCATATTCCCGACCTCCTCGGTCCGGAGCATGGACGTCACATTTTCGCCGTTCAGATATACCTGCTGGATTCCGTTCTCATATCCGATTGTCACTTCTGCATCTCTACAGGCCTCTGCTACTGCATCTTTATCGTCCGCGCTGACTCCTTTTTGCAGGAAATGAATTGCAAGTCCTCTGTACATTGCACCTGTATCTACATATATATAACCTTTTTCTTTTGCTACCAGCTTTGCGATCGTGCTCTTTCCGGCGCCGGCCGGTCCATCGATTGCTACATTATAACCCATGATATCCTCCTCATTTAAAAAAATCAAATCTAGTATACCCCGGCGAAGTCCGTTACACAAGAGAATTATTCCCCGGCATTCATCCCTGCCAGATAACCTGTGCTCCATGCAATCTGGAGATTGTATCCTCCGGTCACTGCATCCAGGTCAAGCACTTCTCCGGCAAAATAAAGCCTGTTTACAAGCTTTGACTCCATAGTTCCCGGATCGATCTCTTTTACGGACACGCCGCCTTTTGTAATGATTGCTTCATTATACCCCCGCATGGCTGTGAGAGTCATACTGAAGTCTTTGATCATACGCACAAAACGCAGACGCTCTTCTTTTGTGACTTCATTAACTTTTTTCTCCTCCGGAATGCCGGAGAGTTCAACGATCACGGGTTTTAATTTTGCAGGGAAGAGACTGTCTACCGCATTTTTGAACTGCCGGTTATGGTTAGCTTCAAATTCTCTTAGCACTCTTTTATCCAGCTGTTCTTCCGTAAGTGCCGGCTTCAGGTCTATATGAAGCGTCAACGGATGCTCTTTCAGCTTTTTCCCGACAATACTGCTGGCACTTAAAATCACCGGTCCGGTCACGCCGTAATGGGTAAAGAGCATTTCCCCGAATTCTTCGTACAGCTTTTTCTTTCCGTCAGTGATCTTTATTTCAATGTTACGCAGAGACAGCCCCATTAATTCTTTGGCATACCACTCTTCCACTTCCATTGGCACCAAAGCCGGGGAAAGCTCTGTCACTTTATGTCCGCATTCCCGGGCGAAACGGTAACCGTCTCCTGTAGAGCCTGTGGAGGGATAGGATATCCCCCCTGTTGCTATGATCACTGCGTCGGCATTTAATTTTTCTCCGGAAGAGAGCCTGACTCCTTTGGCCCGGCCCCCTTCTGCAAGTATCTCCTTTACTTCTGTTCTCAGCCGGATCTCTGCTCCGAGCCGTTTCAGTTCCTGTTCCAGCGCCCGGATCACATCGGATGAATGATCAGATTCAGGGAAAACCCTGCCGCCCCTCTCCACTTTCGTCTTCACGCCCAGCTCTTCAAAAAATTCTATGACCTGATCATTTGTCAGGCTGTAAAAGCTGCTGTATAAAAATTTCGGGTTGCTGACCACTGCAGAAAAGAGTTCGTCAATCTCTGCTGAATTTGTTATATTGCATCTTCCTTTTCCTGTAATAAACAGCTTTTTCCCCAGTTTTTCATTCTTCTCAAGCAAAAGGACGTTTTTCCCCTTCCGTGCCGCAGTGACCGCCGCCATCATTCCTGCAGCGCCGCCGCCTACAACAATGATCTTACGCATCTGCCTGGTCTTCCTTTCCTTCTTCCTGTTCTTTTGTTTTTCCCGTACTATTTACAGAAAACGAACCGCTCACAGGATTCAGCTCATCACCGCTGTACACCTGATATTCACCCCAGAGCTGCTCCAGTGTTTCCAGTGTTGAGACAACCTCTTTCTGCTTCTTCATACACAGTGCAACGACAAGCGCGTTGATCACGCTCAGAGGCGCAACGAGAGAATCTACTATAGACGCCATGTCGCTGCGCGCGATCAGATTGCAGGAAGAATACAGATTCATGGGAGAATGAATGCTGTCCGTAAGTGTGATCACCTTCGCCTTCCGATTGCTGGCGAATTCCAGAGCTTTCAGTGCGCGCATGGAATATCGCGGGAAACTGATGCCTATGATCACATCTTTTTCATTAATACGGATCAATTGTTCAAAAATTTCGCTGGAACTGTTTGTAGCCACCGTCATAACATTTTCGCAGATCAGATTCAGGTAAAAACCGAGAAATGACGCCAGGGGCGCGCAGCTTCTGATCCCTATTACATAGATCCGTTTTGCTCCGAGAATCGTGTCGATAGCCAGATCAAATGCCTTGTGGTCTATAACTGAAAGAGTCTGCTTGATCTTCTCGATGTCCGAATGCAGGACCGTCTCCAATATCTCGCTCTGGCTGATCCTTCCATATGTGACCTCCATCCTTTGGATCGAATTCAGCTTATTCCTTACGAGCTCTTCCAAAGCTTTCTGAAAGCCCGGGTATCCCTTATACCCCAGCTGGATGGCAAAGCGCACGACCGTGGACTCACTGACGCCTACGGTTTCTCCCAGTTTAGCCGCTGTAAGGAATACGGCCTTATCATAATTTTTGCATACATAATCTGCCAGTCTGCGCTGTCCTTTACTCATTTTGGGATATTTTTCTTCAATCCTCAGGATTAATTCATTTGTGGTGTTTTCCGTTGTTTCCATAATAATACTCTATCCTTCATTTTATTGCCCGCTGTTCACAGGTCTTGTATATTCTTTTAACCAGGTCTTTTCCTCGTCGTTCAGATAAGGCGCGACAACTTCAAAGACTTTCTTATGATAATCATTGAGCATGATCCGCTCTTCTTCTGTCATCTGCTCCGGCAGCAATGCATCAAGATCAATAGGGACATAAGTGAGCGGTTCAAAGCGCATGAACTGCCCGTATTCATTTTTCTCATCCTCACAAACAACAAGCTCATTCTCCAGCCGGATGCCATGGGATCCCTCTATATAAATCCCCGGTTCATCTGTGATCACCATATTTTTTTCCAGGACCGGCGCCGGTGTCTTTCCTTCTTTCCAGCGGAAATTCACGGGCGGTTCATGTACATTGAGGAGGTACCCTACCCCGTGTCCTGTTCCATGATTAAAATTCACCTTGTTTTTCCAATATATCTCCCGCGCAATACAGTCCAGGTTTGCCCCGCTGCACCCGTGGAGAAATACTGTATTCATCAGACGCAGCATTGCACGGGCAGTCAAAGTAAAATCTTCTTTTTCCTTTTGGGAGACTTCCCCGAGCGCTACTGTCCGTGTAATGTCCGTTGAGCCTTCCATATAATGTCCGCCGGTATCTGTCAGCAAAAGTTTCCCCTCCGAGAGAACTGCATTCGACTCTGCTGACGCACTGTAATGCACAATTGCTCCGTGCTCTGCGAATGCGCTGATCGGCTCAAAGCTTGCCTCAAGATATCCTCCCTGCTCCCTTCGGAAAGCCTCCAGCTTTTCGGCTGCAGATATCTCTGTGATCTCCGTTTTTCCGATATTTTTTTTCAGCCAGTACATGAATTTGGTATGCGCCGCCGCATCTTTCATGTGTGCAATTTTTATATTTTTGATCTCCGTATCGTTTTTAATGCATTTCATCAGGATCTCGGGATTCTCCGTCTCTATGACCACCATATTTTTCGGAAGCCTCCGGTAAAGCGCATAGTTCACTCTGTCCGGATCAAGCAGGATACTCAATGACGGAGAGAGATCTGAAACGACCTTTTCAATCTCATCATACGGGCGAAGTACAATGCCGTCCCGGGCAAGCTTCTCGCTCAGCTCTGAAGAAAATTTCTCCTTGTCCGTAAAAAGCTCGCCGTGATCCATGTATAAAACCAGATAACTCAGGACCAACGGGCAGTAAGCCACATCATTTCCCCGGATATTAAGCAGCCAGGCAATGTCGTCAAGGCTTGTAAGAAGATGGACGTCTGCTCCGCACTCCTTCATTTTTGTACGCACACGTTCAAGTTTCGACGCCGCGCTTTCCCCGGTATATTTTTCATCAAGAGCAAACGCTTTTTCGTCCGGCAGGCGCGGTCTGTTCTCCCAGATCCTTCCGACAAGGTCAAGCTGATAGGAAACCTCCCCTTTCTTAAAGGAAGCCGCATCTTCATAGCGCTTTCCTTCTCCAACCCCTATGGTTCTCCCATCAAAACCGATAACCCCGGTTTCCGGAAGTTCTTTTTCCAAAAAAGCCTCGATCGTATCGCATTCCGGCTCTCCCATTTTGCAGAGAACAATACCGCTTCCTCTAAGCTCGTTTTCTGCCTGTATAAAATATCTTCCGTCCGTCCACAGGCATGCTTTGTCTTTTGTAAATACAGCAGTGCCTGCGGATCCGGTAAAACCCGTCATATATTGGCGTGCCTTAAAAAAGCTCCCCACATACTCGCTTTGATGATAATCAGCCGAAGGAACGATCCAGATATCGATGCCTTCTCTCACCATCTCACCGCGCAGGGCGGCGATCCTGTCTGCAACTTTCATCAGGAATCCTCCTGTCATAGAAAATTTAACTATTCTCTTTTTTCAAATCTTATATATCATAACACTAAACATCTTCTTGTACAAATAGAAAATGAGGACTGGTCCTCTCAGGGATCAGTCCTCTCATTTTAAATTTATTTCTGATATTTATACCAGACTATACAGGATATGCGCCGTTTTCTGTATCTGCCACAGACGCGTCAACCTTTGTCTGCTGTGCCTGCCTGTACTTGAAGAAATCAACAGCCACCTGTGGGAAAAGCGCGTATGTCAGTACATCCTCATCCTGCTGGATCCACTGTTCACACTCTTTGCGGAGCGTATCCAGTTCATTAGGGATCAGATCTGCCGGGCGGCAGGTAATGATCTCCGCGTTGTCTCCCAGGATCTTCTTCTGAAGTTCGGGATTCACCGGTTTAACCGTAGCACCATATTTTCCGGCAAGAATATCTTTTGTCTCTTTTGTCGCCATCTTATAGCGCTCGCCCATCAGTACGTTAAACACTGCCTGTGTCCCGACAATCTGTGAAGACGGAGTCACAAGCGGCGGTTCGCCCAGATCTTTGCGCACGCGCGGAACCTCCTCAAGAACTTCGTAGAATTTATCCTCTGCGCCCTGCTCCTTAAGCTGAGAGGTCAGGTTGGAAAGCATTCCGCCCGGCACCTGATAGAGGAGCGTCTTGATATTCACGCCCAGGTTCTTCGGATTCAGGAGACCGCTGTCCAGCGCCTCATCCCTGATCGGGCGGAAATAGTCTGCGATCTCGGAAAGGAGCTTCTGATCCAGCCCTGTATCATAAGGCGTCCCTTTGAATGTCTCTACCATAACCTCTGTGGCCGGCTGGGATGTTCCGAGAGCGAACGGTGAGATCGCCGTATCAATGATATCCGCGCCTGCCTCGACAGATTTCAGGTATGTCATGGATGCAACGCCTGAAGTATAGTGAGTATGCATCTCGATCGGAATGTCTACCGCCTCTTTCAGTGCGGTCACAAGCTCTGTCGCCTGATACGGGCAGAGAAGTCCTGCCATGTCTTTTACGCAGATAGAGTTTGCACCCATATCTTCAATACGTTTTGCAAGATCTACCCAGTAGTCCAGTGTATAGGCATCGCCAAGTGTATAGGACATTGCCACCTGCGCATGAGCCTTTTCTTTGTTTGCCGCCGTGACTGCTGTCTGAAGGTTTCGTATATCGTTCAGGCAGTCAAAAATACGGATGATGTCAATGCCGTTAGCTGCAGATTTCTGTACGAAATACTCAACCACATCATCTGCATACGGGCGGTATCCGAGAATATTCTGTCCGCGGAAAAGCATCTGAAGCTTTGTGTTTTTGAAGCCGTCACGGAACTTTCTCAGTCTCTCCCACGGATCCTCTTTGAGGAAACGCAGGGAAGCGTCAAAGGTAGCACCGCCCCAGCACTCTACTGCATGATATCCTACTTTGTCCATCTTATCGATGATCGGCAGCATCTGCTCTGTTGTCATCCTTGTAGCGATCAGTGACTGATGTGCATCACGCAGGATCGTTTCTGTAATCTTAACTGGTTTCTTTTCCATTTCTGCCATTTCTCTGTCCTCCAAATCTATTACTTAACGCCAAAGATCGCCATAAAGGTTCCGGCAACAACCGCCGTTCCGATAACACCGGCAACGTTTGGTCCCATCGCGTGCATCAGCAGGAAGTTAGTCGGATCCGCTTCAGCCCCTACCTTCTGGGAGACACGCGCCGCCATAGGAACCGCCGAGACGCCCGCCGATCCGATCAGCGGATTGACTTTCCCGCCTGTTGCCCAGCACATAAGTTTTCCAAAGAGTACTCCTGCCGCAGTACCAAACGCAAATGCGATCAGTCCCAGAATTACAATCTTGATAGTGTCTAGATTAAGGAATGCTTCCGCGCTTGTTGTTGCTCCCACAGAAGTTCCAAGCAGGATAACAACGATATACATCAACGCATTGGAGGCTGTCTCCGTAAGCTGACGCACCACGCCCGACTCGCGGAACAGATTTCCAAGCATGAGCATACCGACCAGCGGCGCTGTTGTTGGAAGAATTACGCAGACAACAATAGTAACAATAATAGGGAACAAAATTCTTTCCAGCTTAGATACCGGGCGGAGCTGTTCCATCTTGATCTTTCGTTCTTTCTCAGTTGTCAAAAGCTTCATGATCGGCGGCTGGATGATCGGCACAAGCGACATATACGAATATGCCGCCACCGCGATCGGCCCTAAAATAGCCGTCTGCTGGAGTTTACCGGCAAGGAAAATGGATGTCGGTCCGTCAGCTCCTCCGATGATAGAGATCGCCGCCGCAGCCTTGTCTGAAAATCCCATCGCCATCGCTCCCAGATATGCGGCAAAGATACCAAACTGTGCCGCCGCTCCGAGCAGGAAACTCTTCGGGTTCGCGATCAGCGGTCCGAAGTCCGTCATCGCGCCTACTCCAAGGAAGATCAGAGATGGAAGGATCGACCATTCATCGAGCATATAGAAGTAATACAAAAGTCCGCCCGTCCCGTTTGACGCTTCCTCCGGGCTGATCATGATATCCGGATAGATATTGACCAGCAGCATTCCAAAGGCGATCGGGACAAGCAACAGCGGCTCAAAGCCGTGCCTGATTGCCAGATAGAGGAAAATGCAGGCAACACCGATCATGATCAGGTTTCCCACCGTAAGGTTCATGAATGCGGTCTGCTGTATCAGATTCCCCATTGTATTCATTATATATTCCATTTGTCAAACCTCCTGGTGCGTAACTAGTTTAATGTCGCGAGTACTGCTCCTGCCTCAATGGCATCGCCTACTGCCACATCAATGCTGGCAATGGTTCCCGCTTCCGGGGCAACGACCGGGATCTCCATTTTCATCGCTTCAATGACAACAACCGTATCTCCAGGCTGCACGCTCTGACCGACTGATGTCGGAATCTGATATACCTTTCCTGCCGCTCCGGCCTTGACCTGGATCCTGCCCGCGCCCGCTGCCTTCGGAGCCGCCGGAGCCGGCGCTGCCTTCGGAGCCGGTGCCGCCGGTGCTTTCGGTGCTGCCGGAGCCGCGCCTGCGCCCTTTTCTTCTACTGTCACATCATATACATTTCCGTTTACTGTAATTGTATAATTTTTCATTTCCGAATCCTCCTGCTTGTTAATTCCATTTATTTGATTTTCTTCTCTTGATCGATCTTACCACAAAACCATCCGGTGATGTTCCCTCAGACGCCGCCACAGCCGCCGCGATCACTGCGGCAAGTTCCGTATCATCTGTCACGTCAGTCTCTTCTGCCGAAACCGGTTCTGCCGCACCGGCCGTATTCTGCGCTTCAACTGCAGCCGGTTCCGGACTCTTCCGGAATTTCTTCTCAAGAACTGGAATGAACTTCAGAAGCCATATGATGAATGACAGAAAGATCAATACAACAAACGTTGTCCCCATTCCGAGAACAGTATTCAGCCCTGCCTTCTGAAGGATCTCCCCAGTCGAATAAGCAGCGCTCACCGTAAGACTCTCCATGTTGGACTTGTCGTCAAATGCAAATTCCATTGTTCCGTCTCTGTCGGCAAAATTTACTTCTGTCGTCAGGACAGCTCCGTCATTTGTGACCTCCATTGTATAATCGCCGCGGTCAACAAACACGCCGCACTCCGCAACGCCGGAATTCCATGCATCGATCATAGCAAGAAAATTTTCTCCTGTGATCGGAACACCTGTATTGAGCAGAGTCAGGTCAAGCTCCAGCTCTGACATATCCTGAAAGCCTTCCATGTCCGTCTCAGACATCACGCTGAAGTTCTGGATGATAAAGTCAGCATACTGCTCCAGCTCTGCCTGATCGTATTCTGTTGTGTCGGACTTGCTGCATCCTGTGAATAAGCCAAGAGCCAGGATGAGGACAAGTCCCAATAAACTGATTTTTTTCTTCACTTCGCCTCACCTCACTAAACCGTTCCGTGTTTTTTGTCCGGACGGTCCTCTCTCTTTGTGAACAGCATCTCAAACGCGCCGATCACATATTTTCTTGTATCGGCAGGTTCGATGATCGCATCCACATATCCTCTTCTTGCCGCTGCTTTCGGGCTGGACTGCAGTTCTTTATACTCCGCAGCTTTCTCCCTCTGTGTTGCAGCATCCGCATCTGCATACATGATCTTAGCCGCCAGTTCCGAATCCATCATACCGATCTCGGCCTCCGGCCATGCATAAACCATATCTGCCCCGATTGATTTGCTGTTCATCGCAACATAGGCGCTTCCATATGCCTTGCCAATGATCACATTCACCTTCGGAACCGTTGCATTTGCAAATGTATATGTCATCCTTGCCACTGCTCTTGCCATATTCTTCTCAGATTCCACTGTAGCCGCAAATCCGGCAACATTCGTCAGCGTAAGAACCGGGATTGAAAACGCATCGCAGAAATTCACAAAGTCTATTGCTTTCTTACATCCGTCAACTGTGAGCGCGCAGTCGAAAGCAGCCTCTTCGCTTCCATCCGCTCCATAGAGCTTTGTACGGTTTGCCACAGCTCCAACTGTCATACCGTTAAGACGGATAAAGCCTGTAACCATCTCCTGTGCGTAATCTTTCTTCATTTCAAATAAGATCTGATCATCCGCGATCTGTGACAGGACAATTGACGCATCTTCTGCAGCATTCGCAATATCTGTACATACACGGTTCAGGTCATCTGTACATTCTTCATAGGAAAGATCATCTTCGTAGTTTGCAGGGATCATGCAGACAAGAGATCTTATCTGTCCGAGTATTTCCGCTTCAGTGCCGATACCGTCTACCAGTCCCGCTGTCGCGCTCTGATACTGTGCGCTCGAAGTATCGCATCTGGAAATCTCATTTCCTTCCAAAGCGTTCGGAGAATTTACGAAAAGTTTTCCTTCTTTTTCCTCCATGAATGTAAAATCAGCCAGACCGGGAACCACCGCAAGACCTCCTCCGCACATACCAAAGATCGCTGCAATCTGCGGGACCACTCCTGAAGCCATTGACTGCTTATAATAAAGTCCTCCAAACGCCTCCAGAGCGTCTGTTGCTTCCTGAAGCCTTAATCCGGCGCAGTCAATAAGACCGATCACCGGCGCTCCCATCTTCATCGCCATATCATAGATGTTCGCGATCTTTTTTGCGTGCATCTCTCCGATTGCCCCATTGAGCACGGCGGCATCCTGGCTGTATACATATACAAGATTGCCGTCGATCACTCCATATCCGGTAATGACGCCGTCTGATGGAGTCTCTTTTTCCTGCAGGTTGAAATCCGTACTTCTGGCAGTAACAGCACCGCCGATCT
>ERZ1643247.441-NODE-441-length-50459-cov-8.012539_pt1 | contig 50459 bp, 52 predicted proteins | sample MGYA00579264_ERZ1643247 | MGnify/ENA primary metagenome ERZ1643247 (study PRJEB29033, sample SAMEA4952262) | chicken gut metagenome | biome: Broiler Chicken; feature: Gastrointestinal Tract; material: Caecum | place: Ireland | collected 2018 | study: Broiler... | reverse complement strand
AGGAAGATTGCCCGCTATACACTTGACAACTGGGCGGAATTGCGCCAATATTCAAGTATGGATAACACACGTACTCAGTTAAAAACTTTGAACTCACAATTCAGCTTCTTCATGAAGCAGAAGGTTGCCGCGAAAGCAAACCTGATCGCGCTTCTGGATAATACCTATCCTGGTGTGAACAAACTCTTTGACAGCCCCGCCCGTGAAGACGGGAGTGAAAAATGGGTGGATTACGCCTATTCTTTCTGGCATGTGGATTGCGTCCGCGGGATTGGCTTAAAAGCCTTCACAGACCGCTACCAGGCCTTCTGCAAGAGACATCATTACAACTTCCAGGCGGACAAGCCGAAGAAGCTGTTTAACGCCTCAAAAGAACTTGTAGCCGTCTTCCCCAAGGAGAAAACCTATAAGCTGCTGGTCCAGCAGAGCATCCAGCAATTAAACCTTGCTTCCGCTCATGTGGAACGGCTCCGAAGGGAAATGGATGAACTGGCTTTCACACTCCCTGAATACAACACAGTCATGGGGATCTACGGCGTTGGTAAGACCTATGGCCCGCAGCTCATCGCTGAAATCGGCGATGTATCCAGATTCACCCATAGGGAAGCCCTGAACTGCCTTTGCTGGTGTGGATCCCGGTGTGGATGAGTCCGGTCAGCATAAATCCAAGAGCAACCGAGCATCCAAAGTTGGATCTGTAAGACTGCGTAAGACATTGTTCCAGATCATGACAACCTTGCTGCAGAATGCCCCAGAAGATGACCCTGTGTATCGTTTCCTTGATAAAAAACGCTCTCAGGGAAAACCTTACTATGTCTACATGACAGCCGGAGCGAATAAGTTCCTCCGCATCTACTATGGCAAAGTCAAAGAGTGCCTGCGTAACTTAGAGCAGGAATCATAACATCTTTTTTATATCACCTCTTTCAAAGCCGGCATTTTTGGCGGCTTAAAAGTTGTACCCTAAAATATCAAATCGAATTTTTGAAATTTCCTTCAAAAAACACTTGACTTTTTATTAGCAGGCTTTCATTTATTGTTTAGCCATGAGCAAAACTCCACATATTCAGTATTTATACGGGTTTTCAAGACATGGCAAATCTCTTTATTACTCCAAATTTATAGTAACAATCAGCTCCAAATAGGGATATAATTTAGTTGTCAAAATCAATTCACCTGAAAGGAGCTGATCGTTATCTATCGCCAGGAAATTTTGAAAGGCATTCGCCTTTTCACTTCACAACCTGCCGCAAAGTTTTATGATTCGCTTTTCTTGAATCTCGACTTATCCTCTGTTCCGGAATTCCCTAAAACCGGAAGAAAAGGCTTTTCCAATCATTCAATGCTCTGTTCTTTCATTATCATGAAATGCGAAGGCTTCTCCATGCTTACCGACATTGTCGATTATCTCAACAACAATCTTATCATCGCACATTACTGCGGTTTTGATATCTCTTCTCCTCTTCCCTCTTATTGGACTTTTGACCGCTTTTTGAAAAACTTTGATCCTTCTGTCCTCTCTGACATTATGGAAAAACAGGTTCTTGCCTTTGCGGAGCCTAGCGCCTTGAATACTTCTTTTATCGGGCTAAATTCCACGCCTGTTTTTGCCAATACTTCACAAAATAATCCAAAGTCGCAAGAGGACTGCAGGCTCGGTGTCCATTCTGCCTCTAACCAAACAAATGAAAAGAACTATGCGTTCTACTGGGAGTATAAAAATCATGTCCTTGTAGACTGTATCTCCGGCAACCGGTACTGGGTTATGGTACTGATACGAGCCAAACAGATACCTAGAAAGATCATCGGTTGCAGTCGGCGTCCCGTGATGAAAAAGCACCACATTCCATATTCGGAAAATCCAGCTCTGCATTACCGTGCATGGCTTCTCTGACATTCTGCGAAACCATCATCAGTTCAATTTTCCCCTGACGTCTGGTCTGCATAAGGTACTTCATTAATTCATCATTTTCATCCACAAACTGCATTTCATCGCGGATGATACGGATTCTCGGCACTCGTTTCAGGGTATGGAATATTTCTTGCTTCAGATAGGAGTTGAAGATACTCTGATTTCCGGAGCATGCATACATGGCCATCCCTATTACATTTCCCTTGACCTCGCTCTGCAAATCGTACTTTGTATCGCTTCCAGGGGGTATATATATCTTCAAATATTTCTTCCAGATATTCAAACAGTCTGCGTAGCACGATACCTGCCTCATGATTCGCGCGAATATTATCGGCAATCACATTAGAAAGGCCTGACTGCAGGGCAAATTCAGAGATAAAATCATCATCCTAATTCAGAAGATTCACAATGGCCGGTAAAGATACAGGATACTTTACTTCGACAACATTTAGAACATCGGCCGCATAAATCATTATCTGATCTATCCGAATGCCGTAACCCATCTCTTCTGCAGTCATATGAACAAATCGAAGAACCTGTTACGCAGACATACCATAAAAAGGATGATAGTTCTTATCCATGGAATCTGATGTCATAACGCAATCCATCTCATTCACGCTTACTTTCTTCTGTATAGCAGTCATCAGATTCAGATGACTTGTGAGCAGAATCGTCGGCATATCATTTTTCTCCAAACTTCTACGGAACAGATCCAACATCATAGTCTGATTTCCAGCTTCGACTCCGGTAATCAGAAGATCCCCCTGGATATTATGAAAGAAAGATGCGCTGTCAACGCGACCCTAGAACACACATCGTGCAACATTCATACGCTTACTTTCATAATCATTCTCTTATTACTCATAGTCTTCACCTCAGTTCTGCCCCTGCCGCCGGAGCCGCAAAGTGTATTCTCTTTTCTTTAGCTATACAGCGGCATCGTAAACAGGAATGGATCTTCTCCCATCAGGGATACCACAGCTTCGCCGTTCTTCAATTTCAGCATGTTCCAATCTTCCACCGTATGACCAGCTCGCTGGATGTTGAGGTTGTCCTGCTGAGCTGAAAAGCTGAAGTTCTGGTAATTTTCCCCCAGACGATTGATGACAAACTGTCTCGTATCATAATCATTCGATCTGAATGCTACCATGTTTTGAAATGAGGACAAAATGTTCTTCGCGCCAGCCTCCCCATACTGCTCCTCAAGACCACAGATATTTTGAAGACCGCACATTACTTTAACTCCCAATGAACGCCCAAAATTCAAACTGTCTGACAAATGCTCGAGTTTCGGAAGCAGGAGCATTTCATCCAACAGAAAGTACTTATTAGTTTTTATCTTCTGTCTGCCACCCAATGCATTGGCAAGAGCTCTGTCAATGAGAATAGCGTACATAGGTGCAAGTAGCCGACCTTTACGCAGATCATACTCAATGAAGACTACCTTCTTTTTGCTACCACACACGATATCTCTCATAGAAAACTCTCTTGCCGAATCAGCCTGTGCAAACGGACCAACAAACATCTTCTTCAGCATGGAACCAACATAACTATTCACACCCTGCGTCTGATTTCCTTTGCCCGAAATATAGTCAATACAATTGCGCTGATCAGCCATATAATCCAGGCTGAGGATTTTCTTCAAATCATCATTAGTGCTATGAGTAAAGAAATCGATGAGCTCCCTGTTATTCAGTTTTGACTGATCTGAATGCCAGTAAGTTCTCATATAGAAAATCACAATTGCAGCAACCAATTGCTCTGCCATAGAGGGAAAAATAGGCTGTGTCTCACTTTGCATAGATTGAAACAACTGCTCAGAAAGCTCCAACGCATCCTCATCTGACTCTGGTGCATAAACAAGTTTTCCATCATTTCCCCGGGGCATTACTTCTGCAAATATATTATGATAGGCAGTAACCCTGCGATATGCATCGCCATTGCCAATGACAATTTTCATACTGTCCGGAATCATTCTTCCAAAAGTTTCCAAATAATCACCCTTTGTATCAAAGATAATAATTACGTCTGTCGGCTGCATGGTAGCAAGCATACGATTCAAAGTCATGTTGAAGAAATTTGTCTTACCTGTTCCCGGTGCACCAACGGCCAACAATCCATAAGCAAGCATGTCTTTGCTCAAACCAAAAAGCTTCTCTGTCTTTGGATCCTGAAATGCAACGAACGGTTTTCTTGATTTATCTGCAGTCCATACAGGAACCGGAATGTCTCCAACGCACTGCCCTAAAATAGTCTTCGTATACATACCATTATTTCTGCTCTGGTTGTTGTCTGCCCCAATTCGTTTTTTTCTAAAAATATATGCCATATTGTATTCCTCCTTATACCGTCATCTCATCTTCGTAAATTACAAAATCGACACTGACCCAAATATACTGTTTTCTATTCTGATATAACTATCTCATTAGTCAAGAATTTCATCACCTCCTGTTAGAATCAGACTTAGAAATACATTTTGAAACTTTATCTGTCTTTGAGATCAAAATCACACCCATAACATTTTTAGTTCCTCTGCTGAAGAATTTCTAATATTTTTTAAATACTCTTCATTATATATTTCTCCAGTATATTTATTCAAAAAATATACATCGCATATTCCTAAACATATTTGCCAGATTGTTCGTGTTTTCATAAGTGTAAAATTAATTGTAGATATCATAATGTCTTCTTGCTTTAGGATACCTCGTTTAATATTTAATCCATACTCATTATCAAATGTATACTTTTCAAATAATGGATTTAACCAATTTCTTTCTCTCCATAATGATGATTCATCTATGTGACTACTATCTCTTTTTTTTATAAATCTTCTTACCTTCTCATTATCATCTAATTTCATTACAATAAACATGCCTACAGCAACTACTGTAATAATTATTATCAACTCTATCCATGGTCTTAACGACAATATCGTAGCTATTGTACTAATTAATGCCACGACTATTGCTGTATATCGTTGAATTATTGATGAACTTACAATCATAACAACTAAAACAACATCAAGTAAGCTCTTTATCATGTTTAATTCTGCTTCACCATTTCTGGTATTTAAAAGTAATAATAAAAACCAAATCCAAAAACCAAAAAACACTTTAAGTAAAGAATTTTTCAAATTTTTCATCTTATTTTTCTCCTTTCATTTTTCACAAGAATTTAAATATCTAATCCATCCTCACATTCTTCACCACCAATATCAATACTTTCATCATCAGATGATAAATCCCCATTCAACATTTCTTCATTAGATTCTTTAAAATCATGTGAAGCCTCACGGTGTGCATCCCCCATAACCTGCCCGGTATTATCTTCCATATCCCCAATTGATACATGGGAAATATCCAGTGTATGTGTATGGTCTCCATGATCTGTTGTCACAAATACACTTTCTCCTGGTGTAACATTAAACGACCATTTTTGCTGGTTATCAAAATAATTTGACATTTTATCACGTCCTTTCTCTTTTCTATAAGATATATACATTATATCTTCTTGTTTTTATTTCAGAAAATATCCATGTATCATTCATTTGAAACTTAAGTACCTATAATTTCTGAAACTCACTTTCTAATGCTAGATAATACAAAACACAAAAAAGGTGATGTTGCAAAATCGTCAAATTAGATGATAGGGCAATGCTTTCGTTCCCTCTAAAGAAAAAAACGGAAGAGAATCCATTCAGTTTTGTGGATTTCTTCCGTTTTTGACATACTTTAATAAAGCTTTTCTTTTTATCCATTTTTATTCCAATATTTTCACTGGATACAAACATTTTCCCGTCTGGCTATTCTGCATTTTAGCGTGGAGTTTCTTGAGATTATAGCCCATACTAAGAATTTTACTTTGGTTTTCCCACGCAGCAGAAATCTTTGAAATCCATAATCGTTTTTCAGGACTCCGAAGGCTCCCTTCACCTGGATAGAACGATTCATCCGGTACTGAATCCCTTTCTCGCTCAGGATGTTTTCATAGGACTCCTTCCGTTTTTCTAAAAAACTTTTGGAGACATACAGCCGTTTGTTCTCTTTTGCTTTCGTACATTTCTCTTTATAAGGACAGCCTGTACAGTCTTCGCATTCGTAGACGGTCACTTCAGATTCATAGTCGCTTTTGTTTTTTTGCTTTTTCAGGAAAAGTGGATGCAGTTTCTTTCCGGCATGGCAGGTATAAGTATCGCTCCTTTCAACATACCCCATGTTTTCCCGCTTACTGATATCTTTCTTAAAACTCCTTTTTTCCACTTTTCATACGTCTGAGGTTTGATGTATGGCGTTTGCCTCTGTTCACGCAGATAGGTATATCCTTCTTCGCTTTCATATCCGGAATCTGCCGTTACACTGGGATAACGAAATCCAAGTTTTTCTTCCATCCTTTTCAGGAAAGGGACAAGAGTCCAGACGTCATTGCGGTCCTGGAAAATATCCGTTGCTACAATGGTATTCGCTATCTACCGCAATCTGTACATTATATCCCGATTTCAACTGGGCGTTACGCATATGGTCATCCTTCATGTGCATGAATGTAGCATCCGGATCGGTCTTAGAATAATTATTACGTTCCCGTAAGCTGGCGCTGTGCCAGTCGTAGATGGTCTGACGTTCCAGAAAACGTCGGAACAGCTCCAGGTATTTCTGATTACAGCTTTTTCTCTTCCCTCTGACATGGACAAAAACCGTATGCTGTTCTTCGCAGACCTGTTCCGGAAATCTGCAGATCTCCTGCAGATCCTATGTCCTTGTGGTTTCCGTTACCTGGAAACTTTGTACGTATTCCCGATTGAAAAGCAAAACTGCTTCCTGTATCTTCTGGAACATTTTTGTTTCCCATTTTCCTACGGATTTTTTCCGGACGAGGAAAAAATTCGGTCTATCCCTCTTTCCTCACCCACCTCAGAGCCATTATTTAAGTCATTTTCTCAATTTAGCTTTTTTCTTTTGAGATAGACTGATTTTTTTATTATTTTGAGGCGATTTTTTGCTCATTTTTCCAGATAAAATCATCTTAGATCGCTTAAAACAACGATTTTTGATAGACCGACTTTTTATGTGCATTTATATTATTTATAGGTCCCAACCGTCTGTCAACCAATAGATTTTCCATATTTCATTTCTTATTAACTCAACTTTCCCACCGACATAATTCATGTTAATACTTGATTTATCCGGCAAAAAATATATAATATCCTTCGCACTTCACAAAACTCATCTTTGAGTTCAGACTAAATCATTGAAACCATTTCGAAGTTGACTTGTAAGTTTCTGGTCGGTTAATCTCATGTTTTTTTCCGCTTGTGTAAGAAATTCGCTCAATTCCACCAATATTTGTACTGTCTTATCTATTTCCGAAAAACTCGATTGAAGTGTCGTTATATAGTCTTTAACTTCAGGACCATCCCACATTTCATCAACCAGTTGCAAAATTTCTCTTGTCTTATCCATATTTTTATTATATTCCTCTGCCAGACTATCGCACATATTACTTACCATCGCCATTTTGTCAGGGGACATTCTTATCATAGCCATATTTTATTCTCCTTTAAAAAACAATTTCCTTTATCAGTTACTTGATAAAACCCATTTCCACCTAATGTTGAATATCTGTACTCCAAAAAGCCTTTGTCAGTCAAAGTTTTCAAGCAATCTAGCATTAATTCATCTGACATATCCTTTATGCTTATTTTTTCCTCCGGGGTCATCGCTTCTGCCGTCTTCTGATCTCTGGATAATGCTTTTAAAATCAGTCTTTCTTCGTCTGTTATGCCTCCGTCTTGAACAGATAGTTTCATCTTCTTAAGCTTTGCTGTTATTCTCTCCTTCAATTTTTCAAAACAATCATTAAAATCTCTTATAGAGCCAGATCGATATATTAAAACATTCCGATGACTAATATCGAAAGGGATTTTTTCACTTCTATACATACTATCACATAACATAATAACTGGCTTTCCTAATGCCATAGCATATCCAAGTTCAAACCAAACATTAGGATTATCCATTGATATTTCTGCAATTATCAATGTAGCATCCTGAATACGCTCTTCAATCACAGAAATGGCTATTTCAACATATGGATCCTTGTCTACTCTATAAGCTTCCACCCCACATGATTCAAGTGCTGGTTTTATTATGTCATCATAGCGATTATCAAAATCGCCTCCATCATATGGTTGTATTACAAAACAATATTCTTTCATCATTTAACATCCTCGAATATGTCATTATTCTTTCATTTTTTCATTATTCTTAATAGTAAAACAAGACAACTCTATTTCTAATTATTATGAAATCACTGAAAATAATACTCTTTCTGAATTTTTCAAATAGTTTTTTCTTTAGACAATAATATAACTATAATATTCTAATTAAATGGATATATCCACTGTATAAATATATCCATATCTGAACGCACTTTCTACATATCCTGAATAATTTTTGCCACCCGTTTTCGATTCTGACTCGCATAAAGCACAAATACCAAAAGCAAATATCAGATATTCCCCAAACCATTCTTGTTTCTCGCCATCATCTTCATCAAACTATCCGGTGACAGATTTTACTTTTACACCTTTTTTAACTTTAACCAATCCATATCTAGTTTCATGCACAGGTGCTCTTGTCTCTTTAATTAATTCATACACCACAAACCAGAACTCAACCTGATGCATCACGATGTCAAGGATTGTATAATCACTCTGAATCAATGTTCACAGAACAATTGGAAAGAAATATATTTCAGGAATCGATAAGATTTAAAATTTTCATGGGATAAATACAGTATATTACACATTCTTACCATACTTTCACATCTCTCATCTGAAATATAGAATACAAATTTTTTAATTATGCTCTGAAATCATCTGGTATTATTAACCTGGAATCAGTGTATTTTTTAGTTTTTTTGCAATGAGCTTAATTTTGTCTCTTTTATCGTCTCCTCAAAAACAGATTTCTGCACATAATTCCAATATTTCCGACATATCTTCATAATTTTTGTTCCACGAGCAATAGATACATCATAAGCGACTATCACAAACATACAATTCTCTTTTAATTTTTTTATAAAAAACAAAAGACACATTCTTTTTCAGAATATGCCTTGACTCTTCTTGTAAAATATTTACTTTTATTCATCTTCCTTTTATATTGGGCGGTCTACAACGTACTCCAAATCTATGCTGAACAAGTAAAGCTTATCGCCCTATATATCGGGCTATCTACAACAATATCTTGTACTGCCTTTTTTAACTTTTTACAATTATCTCACACATCTTTTTTTTTGTCAAATATTATTTTCTGATACTAAGGAAAAAGTCGGTCTCTCTTTCTTTTTTCAACCGCCTCAGAACCTTTATTTAAGCCGTTTTCTGAATTTAGCTTTTTTCTTATTGAGACGGACCGATTTTTCTATTGTTTTCAGACGCTTTTTCGCTCATTATATCAAATAAAACCGTCTTAGAGCGCTTAAAACAGCGGTTTTTGATAGACCGACTTTTTATAAACCTATATCTGAAATGTCATCCATAATTTTTACTGCTCAACACACTTTAATAACTTTGTCACCCATTCCGACTCTTCTTTAATAACTATTACTGAACGATTTTTTGACATTTTTTCAATTTGCAATCCAGTTTCATCTACATCTTTTACACGAAGTGGGTTATCATATTGTCCAAGTCCCATTATTTTTATTTGATTTATATTTACCCCTTGTGCTGCACAATTAAATATTTACAGGCATTTGCCCTTGCTTCCGCTAATTCTATCCCATTACCGCCTCCTGTGAGAATAGCAGTCATCCCAAATATATAAATATTTTTTCCGGATTTGTATTTAAGATAATCTTTTACCGATTTAAGTTCCTTTTCTGCATAAACTCTGCTTTATTTCCTTGAAATTTGACAGAAGAATTACCATCCCACTTTACAATTTCAGGTAAATCTTCTGCTTCTGTATTTTCCGCTACATCTAATCTTTCTTTAACTACCGGCACTGTACTGCATTTTGGAATATCTTCCGGATACTCTACTGTTGTAATTGGAGAAGTATCGAATGTAACAGATGCAACCCCACCTGCTTTTATAATTGCTTCCCATATATTTTGCACATTATATTTATATTCAGCAGTCAGAGTATCTTACTTTCCACAGGTCTGACTTAATCTACCCCAGACACTATTGATGTCCGTGAGATCAGGTGTACTATGTAATTTCTCTAACTGTATTATAATATTGTCTACCGACTCTTCAATAATATCCTTTGCTGAAAAATTTAGCAAAGAAGTAGTGCTCAACCCCGAATCGTAGATAATCATTGTTTTTTCTGAATCTCCTCTAATACAAATCTCTGCTCATCAAATCTTCCTTTGCTCTTTCCAGGCGATATCCTGCATAATCTTTCACTAAATTATCATCATGCAATCTTCACACCTTCTTTCTGCACATTTTGATAAAAAGCTGATACCGGAATATATTTTTTATATATCATATAATTTTGAAATACCGGAGCTAAAACAGTACCATAATCCAAATCAAGGTAATCTGTAATATCAAAAATCTGTTTTCGTTCCTCACTTATTTTCTCTGGCGGAACATCCAGCAACACAAGAAGATCTATATCACTGTCTGAATCAAAATCCCCCCCCCGGGCACAAGAACCATATAAAATAATTTCTTTCAGTTTCGACCCATAAATTCGTTTTGCTTCTTCTGCAAATATCTTTACAACATTTCTGATTGTCTCTTCTGTCATATTCTCACCTTCTTCTTTTTAAAAATCATCGCACCAAGTTGAAAATCCATTGTATTAATCTTCATGTTCCCACAGAACGGTCTTTCCAGCCGCCAGGCTCTTTGGCACATCAATGAGCCTCTGGTTGGAAGACCCCCGGAACAGCAGAGTGATATCCTTTAATTCTTCTATGAACGGGCCGTCCACCAGCACATCAATGAGCTGTAAGAGCGGCCCCGTATAACGCCACTTCGGCACCATCCGCTCCAGAATATCTTTCTCAAACACATAGCCTGTATAGCACCAGATGGTCTTATCCGGGAATCTCCGCTTCACTTCCTTAAGAAACGGCAGCAGTTCCTGCTGATTCACATATTCCATAGGCTCGCCGCCCAGCACTGTCAGGCCGCTCACATAGGAAGGCTCCAGCCACTTAAAAATCTGCTCCTGCGTCTTCTTCGTAAAAATCTCTCCATATTTAAAATCCCAGGTTTTCTCATTAAAGCATCCCTTGCAGTGATGGGTACAGCCGCTGACAAAGAGAGAAACTCTCACGCCGATACCGTTGGCGATGTCGCTTTTTTTGATGTTGCCGTAATACATGTTCTTCTCCTTTTAAACATTAATATATTTCATTCTTTTTGTTCATCAATCATCTATCATACCGGATTTAATCTATAATCCAAATTATCTATCCGATAATTTTTTCTATATGTACAGGAACATATCTTCGTATCAAACAAGGCAAGATTATAGGAATTTCTGTCAAATGTACTGATATATTTCACCCCATCATATCCCAGATATTTGGCAAAATCACTGATGTACTGCGTTGGAAGGTAATCCAAATCGCTGTCTCTCTGGCTCAGAGGCTTCGCCAGATCCCTCTCTATGTTCCGAAGATGCCTTTCATTGATCAAAAATTTTATTTTATCTGTCTCAGCGTAAAATGGGGAATTATGCGTAATACTGCTCAAATCCACCACCTTCACGTCTTTATCCAATTGAAATAAAGCAATTGTAACATAATCAAATGCTCCCGCTCTTATTTCTTTTACCGTTGTCTCTTTTTTATTAGCCAGATACAGGCAACTGACTCCTTTGGAATTTGCTCTTCCGGCAGATGCCAAATCATCAGGCGGCGCGCCCATCTCTCCTACTCCATAACCATGTTCATTTTTCGCCAGGCGCGCTCTGTAAAGACTCGTCCCCTTTGGAATTATAGAAACCGTATCTTGCAGCACTTCAGACAGCAGACCCAAATTAATATATTTTGCATGGAATCTGTTCTCATTTCTCAGATATTTTCTGAAATCATCCCACTGGTACTTTCCAAAAATAGAATTACGCTGTAAATACATTTCATCGTATAGATCAGGAATACCTGTTTTCTGTATCAGCAGCTTTTCATCCAAATCTGCAGAAGATTGAATAAGATCCTCTGCAATCTTCCTTATTCCTTCTTTACCAACCTTAAATATATTCCAGTCTTCCTGCAAATGTTCCTCGATGCTCCGTTTTGCGTCATCAGGAAAAGTATCATCCAGTTTTTCTTCCGGCTTATATATTCCTATGACAGAAGCCAGCAACTCTTTAAAATCTGTATTTTCTCTATCCAGTTCACTATTATAAATCCATGTATTTTTTGCACCGCAGACAGGGCATTCTCCTTTGTGATTAAGCGACTCTATAGACACTTTTATTTCCAAATCACTAAAGCACTCTGCGCAGCAAATCATTCTCTCCCCTCCAAAAATCTTCCCATCAATTCTATGTGATGCATCAACGAAAGCTTTTTAATTAATCCCAGTCCCGGAAACCGACCAGCTTCATAATATTGGAGTAAGCCAGATAAACCTCTCGTATACTTCACTAAATCTATTCTTTCCCAATTTACAAGCTTTTCCATTGCTTCTCCAAATTTCCTGGCCGGGTCGGAATAATCCCAATTGGAATCAGAAACGAAATGATGAACTCTAAGCTCCTGCCTTTCATTAAAATAAACCACATGGATTGCCACAGCAAAGGGAGCAAACCCGCTCTCCTCATACTCTTTTCCAATGACAGAATAATCAGAAAAACCTTTATATCCTCTTTTTTCAAATATCAAATGATTTTTACTGAAAGAAACATCCGGCTGCTCCATGTAATCTATATTTCGTCTGGCTTTCTGATAACAGTCCTCTAAAATAATGGCATTACCCGGAACTTCATCTTTAAAATCCTCATCTTTAGGAATAAAAGACGCCCTCACAGATAATTTGTCTCCATATTGAATATAATAGTTATCGTCTCCCCTGTTTTGATTCAGTACATATATCTGCTTTTTCTCCTGCTCCGGCATCTGCAATACCTTTTTCACCGATACATCATTCATCAGATACGCCTTACGAATATGCCCATCCAGCAAAATATTCTCATATTCCTCTAAAGTTCTTCTTAATTTGATCCTTGTATCTTCCTGTTCTTCTTCATTCGCCTTTCGCAGCGCCTCCGCATATCCTTCATCAAATCTTCCAACTTGCGGGTTCTGAATGAGCAGAATCTCTCTGTCATTTTCGATAAACCTTTTCAGAGTCGTAAGAAATGTACTGCTGAACTTCACCGGTTCCAGAATCGGTGTAACCTTCACACTTAATTTATTCTCATCCAGCAATTCCTTCAAACACAATAGTTCATTTTGCCTTCCTCTCAAATATGGATAATACATATCATCCCTCCATTTTATTATTCCAAAACTCATTTATAATCTGATACTGATTCTTCTTTTGTTTTGTAAAATACGCATAGAAACGCAACTCATATGGGATTTTTTCTTCAAATGTTTTTTCATCTGTTATTTTTATTCTTTTTTTCAAACATTCCAGCATATCCTTTTGAAAGGTTTTCACATTAATGTCAGAAATCCATTTCCTGCACTCACGGTAATAAAGAAAGCTGTTCACTTCCGGCAATTTGCCAAAATGCTTATACAGTATACTTTCAAACTCATTTTTCCTCAGTATTCTGAATATTGTCTCATGACACAAATCTTTATCATTACATTTGGCGACTTTCCGGCACCTCAGCTTGCCATTTCTTCCCATGACAAAGATACCCACACCTGAACCTTCCAGCATTACTTTTACTTTTTCATATTGTTTATATCCGACCACAACATTTACATATTTAAATGCTTTATAGTAATCTGCAATCTGATGCTCCAGTCTGCTGAAATTATCCAGATCGGTCTTTATCTCATATACCGTCCCCCGCCCATTAATAATCACAAAATCTGCCTTTGAATCCTCAATCGGCAATTCTGTTAAAGCTGCGGAATTCCGAATATCATGTTTCTCAAGCAAAAGCTGATTTAAAATTGCATTTTTATAGAAGTATTCATTTCTATAGGAGAAATCCATATGACGATATAACTGACCGATGGCATCTCCATAAGTAAACGCCGTTCTATCTTCTGTATATTCTCTGACACAATCATAAAAAGTGTCCTTATTCTTCGAGTCATTTATCATTTTATCTATATATGGAATTGTAAAAACTCTATTAATTAAATTATTAGGCATTTTGTTCGCTGACGCAGCCATGTGGTTCCTCCAATCCATATAATTATAGTCTTTTAATATTATTTTTTCTTTTTTCATTATAACACTAATTACGGCAAAAGGCTTACATATTTACAAAAAAATGGGAGCTTATTTAAAACAGAATTCATAGAAAATGCCGACACATTCTAAGTAATAAATCTTAGAAATGGTATCGGCATTAAATAATAGTTATTCTTCCAGAAATTGATCAATTCCATTTGCTATTCCCTGAACTATTTTCTTTTGATACTCATCAGTCGCAAGTAAACGATCTTCCTCCGGATTGCTCATATATCCCATCTCAACAATTGTAGCTGGAACCTGGCACCAATTTATTCCACTCATTGTATCAGTTTCCCAAACATACTCCTTCTCACATCCAGAAGATGCAACCATTTCATCTAATATGTATGTTGCCAGTTCTTTACTTTGTTGATATAAGTCAGAATTATATGGATTATCTTTCGTCTGACATATGGTCATTGCCCCTTTTACAGAACTATCTTCTGAACCATTGGCATGAATTCTTATAAATGCATCTGTATCAGCATTATTTGCCATAGAGGCTCTTTCTGAATTACTAATATCGACATCGTTTGTTGTTCTGGTCATTATGACGTCATAGCCTCGATTTTCCAATTCTTTCTGTAATTTTAATGAAACCATTAATGTCAATTCATATTCATTCAAACCACTGACGCATCCAGCTGTGCCACTTGACACTTTTGCCTTTGTTTCACTGGCACCTGGCCCAATGGGTTCTTCATCATAATTCCCTTCTTCTTGATGACCAGCGTCAATGGCTATTACAAATTTTTCAATTTTCTCCGTTTCTTTAGTGGTATTTTGTATTGCTGAATTTTCTTCTATTAATTTATTATTCACCTTCTCCTCTTTTTCATTTTCTGTAGTAGTTTCTTCTTTCTCTATAATATCAGATTGATGACTGATACTGGGAGATTCTTCTGTCTTTAAGATTCTATTTCTGGTAATATTATTATCTGCTACTTCTTTATTATCACGACTACAACCAAACAACACACCTATAGTTACAATCAAACATAAAAAAACACATATTCTTTTATTCATTACCTATACCCATGTTCTTCCTCATATTGAACAATCAAGTCTCTGTTTGCAATTTCAAAATTATTTAACAATGATTCATCAAAATCTTCTGGCTCTATTGACGGATGATACCAAGAAAATTGTTTAAAATATTTTCTGATTGCTTTATCCTCAAATTTACGCCCATGCCGTGCATATATTTCATTTCTTGCCAATTTGACTTCCTGCGCAGTCAATCCATCTAATTCTGATGAAGAAATATATCTCGAATCACTCCCATCTAATATATATTGTTCACTTATATTTTCGTTTGTTTGAGTTGTATCCGCTGCCGGCTGAGTTGTTGTCACATTTGCCTGTGTTGTACTGACACTTGCCAATGCTAATACCCACTTATTTTTTAAATCTTCTGCCTCCTCTAATATGCTACTCTCCCAACTTTTATCCTGATCATTATTCACTGCATTCAAATCATCACCAGGGCTAGGTAAATAACTCCATCGAATTAACTGATCATCCTGGAAATAAAATTTATAAGGATGAATCATTTCATAATATACAAAAATCAAATTATCATTATCAAAGTAATAATAATTTCCATCTTCTTTATCTAAAATTGCTTTAAGACCTGTGGTATCATAATACGCAATTGTTCCATTTTCTATATCAATTGTGTTGTATATACCTGCTGAGATTGAAGATTCTATATTATCACATTGATTGTTAATTTGTTCTACCTCATTGTCAACATCTATATTACTTTCTGTACTCTGAGTAGAATCAACCAATTGATCTTCAGCCATAACTTCATCTTCAGTATCGCTCAATGATTCTTCATCAAAAAAATCATCTTCTGTTGCTTCAATATAATTTGCTTGATTATCGTTATTTCCACTTTTCAAAAAATAAAGACTTACCACAGAAATAAATATTGCAATAATCACAATAATCAATATTAAAAATATATTTATACTCTTATTTTTTCTTTGTTTTTTCCTTCTTACTTTTTGTTCTGTTTTATGTTTTTGAGTTTTTTGCAAAGCCGCTCCACAATTAGTACAAAAACTGTTTTCTTTTTTTATTTTGACACCACACGCCGGGCACTCCACAACATTTTTATTATCAATATCTATTTTCTTTAACCGTTCAAGAGATACCCCACAATATTGACAAAATTTAGAATTTTCAGGAATAGTTTTTCCACATTTAACACATTTCATAAACTTTTCTCCTATTTATATTTACTCATGCAAAAGTATATTGAATTTTATATGTTACATCTGCATCATATCCTTGATATGTCACAGATGCATCAAAATTCATTACAATTTGATCCACAGTACCGGAATTGTCCAATGTAACAGCAACGTCCACATCTCCATATTCCAAATTATTTATACCGCTTATCTGTTGTACTGCAGCAATACCTATTTCTGCAACTTTTTCTCCAGAAACAGTAAAATGTATTTGATCACCTGAAATTTCTTCATTTAATATTGACTCTTTTGATATAGTTTCAAAATTAAAGAAATTAGGATCGATTTCTAGGCTTTGTGATTGTTGAAATGGTTCTGTATATTGATAGTTCGCAACACCATCTTTGTATTCTGTATTCCATACATAATTCTGCCCCATAATTTTCATATCAGTTAAACTGGATATTTCAATTTGTGATAAGTCATCTTTTACATAATTTGATATATCTGAATTTGAATTTAATGTCATTTTTGTTTTAGTCTGCCCGCTATCATAAGTAATGGACATATCTGCATCTAAAGTAAGCTGTTCAGACCATGAACCAGATTCCGTTGTTTTTTCGACTGCGGATAAATATTTTTCAAAAGCACTGTTTGATTCACTATTCTTCAACAAGTCATCCGGGTTAGACAAACCACAGCGGGTAAATATCGGTATTTTTTCCACTCCACCACTATCAACCACAGTAACAGAAACAATAGTTTCATTATCCGTATTAGCATTATCTACAATACGTAACTGATATTCCCCTGATTCAGGAAAAGTTAATCCCCTCTCGTTAACCTCTTCTCTGCTGTATTCTTTTTCGTTATTTTCATGTTGGAGATAGAGTGTATAATCATCATAAAGTGAACCATTGGTATCATATACATCAACAGATAAATATTCTTTCTTAACAGGCATAGTCGCCGGAGTAATTCCAACTTGGAACATTGCATTTGATACACAAAGTCGTTGCTTTTCATTTAATCTTCCTTGCTTACACATGATATCAGCCGTATTTTGCAACAAGGTCCTAAATTGAGCAAAAGTACAATCTGACGGAAGAACATATAATGTTTCATAAAATAGATCTGCTAATTCCTCTGTACTTAATGATTCAAAATAGTTACTTCCATTAATACCTTTCCACATTAAATAGGCAGCGTGAGAAATTACTGTATTATTGATATGTGTTCCACCAAAATCATTTTTCTCTGATATATCATCAGTATCTGCCCAATAATCTCCATGATATGTATCCGGCAAAGGTTCTTTACTTCCATCCAATGATATACTTTCGTTCGGTGACATCATATTCCTAGTTCCATCAAATATCCAATCACAATTATTGTTTAGATTCCCATCGTTTGACCAATCCTCAACGATTTCTCCAAAAATATCCGAATAAGCCTCCATTAACGCTCCAGTTTCCGCTATACCGTTCATACCACTTATAGAACGTTCAACTGAATGCATAAATTCATGTGAAATAGTATTCATTGATAAAGAAGAATCAGTTCCAAAGCTTAATGTAGTAATAGGAACTCCGGGTAATCCATCAGAACGAGCATTTGTTGTATCCCCCTCCTTATAATCATCATATACTGCTATAATTGCGCCATATTTATTATCATGACTATTTCTTTTCATTTCTGATTGCCAGAATTCATAAATGCTAGATAAACGAGACATTAATGTAACTGCTTTATTATTATTCCAACTTGTTGAGTCATTGGTTACAGGTTTAACCTCTGTAAAAATATTTTCAGTATATAGTTTAGTTAACTCTTCTCCATCAGTACCAACGATGTTACCTTGCTCATCAGTAATCACGTATGAAAAATTTTCTCCATTGATATATACAATATTATTATTTTCATCTAAAAAATTTGTGCCGTCAGTATGATATAATTTATTATTTGAATCCATAATAAAACGCTCTACCCTTAGTGTAGAATTATTTGCATCATAAATACTAATATCCTTTTCTGTATCTTCCATAACATACTTTCCATCTTTATATTCAGCATAAAACTCCTGCTGTTCGCCATCCACATCTAAACCCGAGCATAACTCGCGTTCAGTATAAGTTAAAGGTAATTCATCTATAATATTTCCGCTATTAGCTGAAATAAAGCAATATTTATTGACAGCATAATCACTCACATACATTTTCCAAGTAAGCTCAAAATCACAATTATTAAAAGAATAAAACGTTAATCCTTCATTCTCAATTACAGCATCTTTTCCATAATTCTGCTGTGCAATTTCCATGGCAGATTCCTCATTAATCTTAGGAGAAGTATTTAATTTTTCATCATTTTTATTTACATAATTACCTGATAAAGACAAACTATTACCATCCTTATCAGCAACTACAATGACGCTACGCCCATATACTGGGATTCCACTATATTCCTGCTGAAAGCGATAATATGTATTATCAGACACAGTATTTATTTCACATTCAGAAAATTCCGTATAAATATCACCATCACCAATGCTCTCCGCTACATCTTCAAGTGCCGCTAAGGCAGATTTCTCATCATGTATTTTTTGTTCAGTAAAACCAGTAGATAAACTTTGAAATTGTAAACTGTTTGTTTGCTTAGTCAAATCAAAGCCCAATCGCTCTATCATTTGTTCTACAACTGGTATCTCCACTCCTTTAAAATATACAAGTACTCCAGTCACACCAATGCCAATTATCAGAAAAAGTAGTATAGTCATAATTATTTTCAATAAAAAACTACGAACCTTCTTACCAGTAGACCACTGATCCCTTTTTTCTTTTTTTATTGCTTTTTTTCTATTTTTCAACGCTTTTTTCTTAGCCCTTTTATCCATCTTGTAATTTGATGAAATATCTTTTCTATAACCTGATGTTTTAGTTGTTTTAAGCTTTTTATGGTGTTGCTTTATTATTCTAGCATCACAACTAGGACAAAGCCCGGTTACTTGATCCAATTTAGAACCGCATTTTCCACAATATTTCGCCATAGCCATTTCTCCTTATATATTAGCAAGGGCATAGGTGAGATTAATCTCAAATTCCTATGCCCAATAAGTTTATGGTAATTGCACACGATATTCATATTCTGCCAAATTAAATATCAATTAAGAGCTTTGATACTTAATTAATAGAAATCTTATTGCATAAATATATAGTGTGGCTTTGATTTAATTTTACTCTGTTCTGACATATTCCTCTCCATCTATAATTAACGTATCTTCAGAGACATAATATGTACTACTATCATCAAGCGCTTCCTCTTCTGATTCTACTGAATCAAAGGAATCATCCGCATGCCCCTCCCTACTACTCAGAACCAAGGTGCCGTCATTTTTTACTGTATAGCGTTCAGCACTTTCCCACCATGATGCATTATAAGTAAAAGGAGCTGTGCAAGAACCATCATCCTGAAATTCTACTATTTCATCATCATCTGATACCCAAGTTCCAATAAGCAAATCACTTGGTTTATCACTACCACAAGCTGTCAACAAAAATACTGTGAGTATTGAACACACCATTACTATATGTTTAAAGGATAATTTTTTCATTGCTATACCTCCAATGTTTAATATCAAAATTTTCTATTATTAAAAATCTTCCTAAAAAAGATTTCCCATACTCATAACATCTATATACCAGGAACGCCCCACCTTAATTAACGAAATGTCCTGTGTATTACTACTTTCTGTTTCTCCTGCTGTAACGGTAACCTCTATTTCTACATTTTTAGCTGCGGATACTTTAATATCAGCATCCTCATACCCATCTTTAATGTCTTCCAAATCATCACCATTTACATTTACATCATCAAGAATTTCATAAGATACTTCCCATCCTTCACCAAGATAGCTATCAAGAGAATCCATCTGTTCTTGGAGTTCTTCATTTGCATCGGCAATTAATTCATCAAGATCATCAGAATCATATCCCTCTTGTTCCAACGCATAATCAATTATTTTTTTTGGCAATAAATCAAAAATTACTTCCGCATTACCATCAAATTGAGCATCCACAAATTTTTTTACAGTAGACTTATAACTTCTTCCACCGAATAGAAAAATCCCAAGAATTATAATAGCAACTGCAGCAATAGCGACAGCAATCATACCAACTTTACGATTTTTGTCATCCTGAGTTGACATGGTTGTTATCGTGCTATTTTTCAATTTTGCACCACAATTTCTGCAAAATTCTGCATTGTCCTCATTTTTAGTCCCACACTTTCCACAAAACATATTTCTCCCTCCGCAAAATTTATTGATTTTCTATTTTTGTACCACAATTATTACAAAACATATCATCGTCACTAACTACAGAATGACATATTGGACAGTGACGCTGTGTATTATTTTTTTCATTTTCGATGTCTTCTTCTTGAATCTTTGCACCGCAAATATTACAAAAAGCAGCATTTAATGGTAAATCTGCTCCACATTTAGGACATTTAGCAATACCTTTAATTTGTTTTATTTGTTCACGATTCTTAAAAATATCTGAATATAAAGAATTTACTTCTGATATTTTATCTAATTCTTCTGCATTACTATCGTTTTTGTGCCTTTCATAATAAGACTGACCAATCAACAAAAATATCTGAGAAATTTTCTTTTCTTTTTCAGAAATTGCATTGTTGAGTTTAGTCACATCCGCAAAATCTTTTGTTTGCTGTGCTACATTTTGACCAGCATCAGTTAGACGCTTACCTATTTGTTCAAAAAACGCCATAAGATCCTCCCCTATCTCCTTTTATATATTCTTAAAATATCCGATTAATATTTTTTCAAATATCCCATGTACTCACTGTTTTAGAAATCATTACCCACGCCACTATCCACAAAATCACTCCAAGAACAGAGCATAACAATCCAATACGTGCTTTCTTCTTCTGTTCAACATTCTTTTTTCTTACATTTGCTATAATACCCGTGATAATACCAGCAACTGATGATATAGGCGCACCATAAACAAGTAAATATGTCATAATCAAAATGCTACTTGTTGAACCTGAACCTAAAATCCCTAAAGCACTTATTATTACTGATACAATTCCCAAAACCATTGATACTGTTGCCATTTTTAACCCCTTTCTGACATCTTAGAATAATTTTTTATTCTTATTGCATAATTTCTCTTATTATCGCCAGTATATCATATTAAATCTGATACGTAAAGCAAAATAACAGAAATATTCAGCTATATATATTCATATTATCAGATATGATATGACGTAAGGTGGTGAGGATAATGTATGAAAAAGAATTTTCCCAACGACTCGCTCAATTACGTTTACAAAAAGGAATATCAGCAAGAGATATGAGTCTTTCCATAGGACAAAATCCAGGATATATTAATACAATAGAAAACGGAAAATCTTTTCCAACAATGACAAATTTTTTCTATATATGTGAATACTTGAATATAACACCAGAAGAATTTTTCGATATGTCATCAGATAATCCAGAAACGCTAAAAGAACTCATAGAAAACATAAAACTTCTAAATAGTTCTCAATTAGATGCTGTGACAATGATTGTAAATGAATTATTAAAAAAATAAAATCTATCGATAAATTTCTTTATGATAGATTTTATTATACTATATATATTATTTTATGTACTTTATTCTTCTATATAACAATCTTAAATATTCTTACTGCATTTCCTTCAAAAACTCCTCCACACTCTCCCGGCTCTTCACTCCTGTTGTCGCGCCGATACTCTGGACGCACACCGCCGCGCAGGCTGTTCCGTACTGACAGCATTCCCGCAGGCTGCCGCCGTGAAGCAGAGCAGAGATAAATCCTGCCACAAAGTTGTCGCCGCCGCCCGTGGAATCCACAGCGTTCACGGCATAAGCCGGCATGGAAAACTGACCTTGTTCGCCGCTGACGGTGCAGCCCTTCTCGCCGGTTTTGATAATGACATTTTTTACGCCGAGGCTGCGGAAATGTTCCGCCATGGCCATGTATTCCGTCTCTCCGGTGTAGTATTCCCCCTCATTTTCGTTGGGGAAAATGTAATCAATGAGCGGAAGGATTTCCCGGATATCATCGAGGGTCAGTTTCCGGTAGGTGGGAATCTTTGTGTCGGCGCAGAGGATGGCGCCCTGTTCCTTCGCCGCTCTGGCAAGTAGGATGATTGTTTCGCTATTATCGAGGGGCGCCCGGAACAGACTGGCAAGGGAGACAACTTTTGCGCCCTTTATCACATGTTCGGACGGCGAGTAGCCGGTGAGCATGGTAGCTTCGCTGTTGATGGAGACACGGGTGCTATCCCGGTTCACCATGAGGTTGGCGATGGGTGTGGTCAGAGAATCACTCTGCGTCACATCGCTGACGTCGATGCCGCGAGTCTCCATCTCGTGGAGAATGAGATTGCCGGCCACATCGTTGCCCACGCCGCAGACCAGCTTCACTTGATGACCAAGCCGCGACAGTATCACTGACTCGTTGAGAGCGTCCCCGCCGGTGTTCAGGCTGATATTTTCCGCCCGGTATACATTTTTCTTGTGGGGCTTTTCTTCCTTTCCCCTGGTGATGCAGTCGATGACCGCCTGCCCGATACATACGATTTCCGCTGCCATCTTTTCCCTCCACTTCTTCCCATACTTATTTCGTCACATTTTATAAATCTACTGTAACATTTTCCCATAATAAAAACAATACCAGAGTAGAAATGCCCTTCCACTCTGGTATTGCAATATTTCTTATCCATGCATGTTCCTACAGATGCATAACCCTCTCTTTAATCTCCTGGGTTCTTCCCTGGTTCCAGAACTGAGTTCCGATGTAACCGCAGGTTCTTCTCGCCACGTTCATCTTGTTCTGGTCGGTATTGCCGCAGTTCGGGCATACCCAGATAAGTTTGCCGTGTTCGTCAGCCTGAATCTGGATCTCGCCGTCATAGCCGCACACCTGGCAGTAGTCGCTCTTGGTATTGAGCTCGGCGTACATGATGTTGTCGTAAATGTGTTTCATGACTGCCAGCACCGCCTCGATGTTGTTCTGCATGTTCGGCACTTCCACGTAGCTGATAGCTCCGCCCGGGGACAGCTCCTGGAACTGTGCCTCGAAGGACAGTTTGTCGAAAGCATCGATCGGCTCTGTGACATGTACGTGGTAGCTGTTGGTGATATAATTCTTGTCTGTCACGCCCGGAATGATGCCGAAACGCTCCTGCAGGCATTTGGCGAATTTGTAAGTGGTGGATTCCAGAGGAGTTCCGTACAGACTGAAATCAATGTTGCTCTCCTCTCTCCATTTGGCGCAGGCGTCGTTCATATGCTGCATCACCTTGAGTGCAAATTCCTTGCCTTCCGGGTCTGTGTGGCTCACACCCATCATGTAGCGGGTACATTCGCAGAGTCCTGCGTAACCCAGGGAGATGGTGGAGTAGCCGCCGTAGAGCAGCTTATCAATCTTCTCACCCTTTTTCAGACGGGCCAGCGCGCCGTTCTGCCAGAGAATAGGAGCCACATCGGAAGGTGTTCCCTTCAGACGGTTGTGACGGCACATGAGCGCCTCGTGGCAGAGCTCCAGACGCTCGTCGAAGATCTCCCAGAACTTCTCCATGTTCTTTCCGGAGGAGCAGGCCACGTCCACCAGATTCAAAGTGACAACGCCCTGATTGAATCTGCCGTAGAACTTCGGCTTGTCGTTCTCGTCTTTATATACTGTCAGGAAGGAACGACATCCCATACACGGGTAGCAGTTGCCCTGTTTTAACTTTTTCATCATCTTCTCGGAAATGTAATCCGGAACAAGACGTTTTGCAGTACATTTGGCTGCCAGCTTGGTCAGATACCAGTATTTGCTGTCCTCATGGATATTATCCTCTTCCAGCACGTAAATAAGCTTAGGGAACGCCGGTGTGATATAGACGCCCTTCTCATTTTTTACGCCGAGAATCCGCTGATTGAGCATCTCCTCGATGATGAGAGCCAGGTCGTCCCTTGCCGGGCCTTCCTCCACCTCATCCAGGTACATGAACACCGTAACGAACGGCGCCTGACCGTTGGTGGTCATAAGGGTGATGACCTGATACTGGATGACCTGTACGCCCTGCTTGATTTCCTTGCGGACGCGCATCTCAGCGATCTCGTTGATCTTCTCCTCATTGATCGGCATACCCTCTTCTTCAAATTCCTTGCGCACCTCTTTGCGGAACTTATCCCGGCTGATCTGTACGAACGGCACCAGATGGGAGAGAGTGATGCTCTGGCCGCCGTACTGGGAGCTGGCGATTTGTGCCACGCTCTGGGTGGCGATATTGCAGGCGGTGGAGAAGCTCTTCGGCTTCTCGATCATCACATCGCTGATGACCGTTCCGTTCTGCAGCATATCTTCCAGATTCACCAGACAGCAGTTGTGCATGTGCTGGGCGAAGTAATCGGAGTCGTGGAAATGTATGATTCCCTGTTCGTGGGCGTCCACGATATGCTCCGGCAGCAGAAAACGTTTTGTAATATCCTTGCTGACCTCTCCTGCCATGTAATCTCTCTGGACGCTGTTGACTGTCGGATTCTTGTTGGAATTCTCCTGGATGACCTCCTCGTTGTTGCACTCCAGAAGACTTAATATCTGCTTATCTGTGGAGTTTGATTTACGAACCAGCGCCCGTTTGTAACGGTAAGTAATGTAATTACTTGCCACCCGGAATGCTTTCTGATTCATAATCTGATTCTCCACCAGGTCCTGTATCTCTTCCACACTCAGCGCGCGGCCCATGCCCTCACAGATGATCTCCACATTTTTCGCGATCTGTTCGATCTGCTCATCGCTCATCTGATCCTGCACCACAACGCTGTTGTTGGCTTTTTTTACCGCGTTGTTAATCTTACTTCTGTCAAATTCGACTTCCATGCCGCTTCTCTTAATAATCTTCATACTCTCTACCTCTATTTTCTATATTTAAATGATTCTTTTCTTCTGCTTTCATAGGCATCGCCATTATACCACAATAAATCGTGGTCTGCAACATATTATTATACTATATATTGTGTTTGTTGGGAATTTTTAAAGAATAAGTTATCGGACATAAAAAGAAGCTGCCACATTCTGCAGCCCACATCTGGATATGATAGCCGACTTTTCCGGCTCTGTCAATATCCAGATGTGAATACATCAGCTGTGACAGCTTTCTGTTATATTTTTATATAATTCTTTATCACTCCGAAACAGTCCATTTCCGGCACACTGCCGCGAACTGTATACAGCCCCGCTTTATAATTTACCCTCAGACTGGAGATAACCAACGATTGCCTGATAAAGCTCCTGGCCATATCGGGTTGTATTGGCATTCATTTCTCTGGCTTCTTTCGTATTACTGATAAAACCATACTCAATCAGACAAGCCGGCATTTTCGTCCGGTTCAGAACACTTAAATCTGTACGGTTCTTAAGACCTCTGTTAGTAAATCCTGTGGTGGAAACCACGGCACGCTGAATGTAGGATGCCAGTTCTCTGGAAGTCATTCCATCCTTGGCTGTCACAGTATTCCGGCTGGAGTTATACAGTGTCTCCGTTCCATGTGCCGAAGCAGACGCTGAGTTAATATGAATGCTCACAAATAAGTCTGCGTCATAATTATTGGCAAGGTTACTTCGGTCTGTCAGACTCGGATAGCTGTCTGATGTTCTTGTATAATACACCTTGAACCGACTGTCATTGTCAAACATTCTCTTTGCTCCCAACAGGATGGACAGAGTCATGTTTTTCTCTCTGTATCCATTTCCTGTAGCTCCAGAGTCCATACCGCCGTGTCCTGCATCGAGTACCAGGGTAATCTGTCCGTTTTCTGCCGCGGAATTATTACTTGAACTGGAACTGGAAGATGTTGTTGCAGAATTAACTGCACCTTTCATCTTGATCACGCCGTTTTTCAACTTGTAAGTAATTCCCAGACGGCTACACACACTTTTCAGAGGAACCACCCATTTTGTTTTTCCGCTCGGATAAGTCACCAGCATAGCCGGAGCGTTCATACGGTCAGATTGTCCATTTACCGTTATATTTCTGCTTCCATTTTTCAGTACGATAATGTTCGAGCGATACTGCAGAGTCAGGATATTGCCGCTGCTTTTAACGCTTACTTTCAGGGAACTCTTCTTGAAAAGCTTATTGACCGGTCCCATATAACTTCCGTTCTTCATGAAAATCGGCTGCTTTGACAGCTTGATTTTACTGTTATTTACATAAGAATATGTCTTTTTTCCACTAAAAGACTTTGTCTTACCTTTGTATACTACCGTCACCCGGGAAGACGCATCCACCTGTGTCGCCGGCACCGTCAGACTGAAGCATAACATAATGACCATCAATAAACTTAACCATCGTTTCATTGTTATAAAAATCCCCTTTCTCATTGATTTTTAAACATCAAAGCAATATCCCACACCATATACGGTCTGTATATAAGGATATTCCTTTGTAAGCTTCGCTCTCAGCTTTTTCACCAGAGTATCCACACTTCGGTATCCTCCGATATAATCATATCCCCAAACAGAATCCAGTATTTTATCTCTGGAAAGAATCATTCCTTTGTGTTTAATAAAATATTCCATTAAATCGAACTCTTTTGCAGTAACCTTCAGAACCTTTCCCTCGAGATAAATCTTTCGGCTCTCGTAATCGATCGTAATCGCACCCGCAGTCTCCACAGAAAGTCTTTTTTCAGAAAATCTCCGGAGAACCGCTTCCACATGTGCCTCAAGAAGAGGCAGGGGTACCGGTTCTGTCATGTAATCATCAATCTTCTTAGAATAAGCATATAACTGAGTGTCTAGACGGCTATCCTTTGAGATCACAATGATGGCCATATCTGACACAGCCCGGATTTTATCAATGATGTCATATCCCTTTCGCCCGGAATCGTCTATATAAAATAAGAACACTTCGGGCTTATGTCTTCCTTTGGAAATCATGTCCATCAATTCATCCGCATCCAAGCAGCACACAACGCCATATCCGCTTTCTTCAAAGTAGGCTTCCATCTGACGGCACTCTTCCTCATTCTGATTAAAAATCATCAGTCTGCTCAGAAGCATCTGCCATCTCCCTTTCCTTTACTTGTTAAAATTATATTACATAAAAGTGTTTTAAAAATGACTTATTTAAAAGTATTGTAACATATTTATCTACAAGTGTACAGAATAGCCATAGAAGAAACCAATGATACATGTTATCATTCTACAAAAAAATATTACAAAAAACAAGACTGTACACACGTTTTGTTTACAATGTACAAAGGCTTTGTAATAAATACAAAGCCTTTCGTAATATCCCATTTACTAAAATGTAGGAAAATATTCTATATTATAACATATCTGCGATTTCATAAATTAACCGTTCCGATTTTTCCCATCCGAGACACGGATCTGTAATGGATTTGCCATAACAGCCTCCGCCGATCTTCTGACATCCGTCTTCCAGATAGCTTTCGATCATCAGCCCCTTCACAAGCTTTCTGATATCGCCGGATATTTTACAGCTGTGAAGAACTTCTTTTGAAATTCGAATCTGTTCCATATAATTCTTACCAGAATTAGAATGGTTAGTATCAATGATCACTGACGGATTCTTCAGATTTGTCTCCTGATACAGTTCATAAAGCTGCATCAAATCCTCATAATGATAATTCGGGAATGTCTGACCATGTTTGTCCACATATCCCCGCAAAATCGCATGGGCGTATGGATTACCTGCGGACTCCACTTCCCATCCCCGATAAATAAACATATGACTGCTCTGCGCCGCTGTGATGGAATTCATCATGACAGAAAGATCGCCTCCTGTCGGATTCTTCATTCCCACCGGAACACCTGCGCCGCTGGCAACCAGACGATGTTCCTGATTCTCCACAGAACGGGCTCCTACCGCCACATATGATAATAAATCTGAAAGATATCTCTGATTTTCCGGATAAAGCATCTCGTCGGCACAGGTAAGGCCGCTCTCGAGAATCGCCTTCTGATGCAGCTCACGTACAGCAATGATTCCCTGCCACATATCCGGTTTTTTCTCCGGATCCGGCTGATGAATCAGACCTTTATATCCGCCTCCTGTCGTTCTCGGCTTGTTCGTATAGATTCTTGGAACAATCCAGATCTTATCTTTCACTTTCTCCTGTACTTTCGCCAGTCTGGAAACGTAATCCAGCACAGAAGCCTCATTATCCGCCGAACACGGACCAATAATAAGCAGAAGTCTGTCTGACTTTCCCTCAAAAATCCTTGCAATTTCCGGATCTCTCTCATTTTTAATCTTCACTACCCGCTCATCCGCCGGGAACTGTTCTTTCAGATCCCGCGGTATCGGCAGTTTTCTATAGAAATTCATCTGCATATCCATGATGTATTTTCTCCCTTCCTCACAAATTTTTATTCTGCAAAACAACTTCTGTTCTGAATCTGATGATTCCAGTCTCAGTCATTGCTTTTTTCTGCAATTTTTCTTATAATTTAACCGGTAATGGACGCATCTCCTGTTTCGGCTCATCACCAGAAGCTATCTTATCATAAAAAAATCAAAAGCACAATACTTTTTGACTTTAAAGTAAAAAATTATATGAAAGGAAACGCTATCTTGAATTCAATTACCAACACCATGTCCAGCGCCTTCCGTCTCATCCAAAATACCGGACAGCCGCTGTCTTTTGAGAATAATTGCATACAGAACATGTTCATACTCCCATCCCGCATAGAAGCTTTTCATGACAACGAGCTTTTTCTAAAATTCATCGAAAGTCTTATCCGGGACAGAAATAATTATGCCTTTCCGGATACTTCTGAAGAATATGACCGCTATTTTGCAGACTGTATCCGGCTAAAAGAACAGATGCAGAAGAAAATATGTTCCGAAGGCGATATTCGGCAATGTGGTACTCAGGAGGAAGACTCCGGGAAATGCGACTCTCAGAGGAATCTTTTTCCGGAGGAAACCTGGCTTTTGTGTACCGGACGTCTCTTCGAAAATCTGAAAACTCCTTTTTATTCTGTATACGCCGCATCCATGCTCTGCCTGGAGCCATGTTTTACAGATCAATCTTTATTTATGAAGACGCTGCAGGATTTTTATTCTGTCATAATCAAATCCACGTCTTCCAACCAGAAGCTAATCGGACAGATTGCAGAAAATGCATCCTCTTACAGACAATATCTATGCCATAATGAAATACTTCTGGCCGATATCCTGCGCTCTCATCTTGCCTGGTTCGCCGCAGATAAAAATATCTGGCTGGTGAAATTATTTGAGGAAATGTATATTGATACAGTTTCTTCGCTGGAAGAGATTAATATAGAAGGTTTTCTATCTGATTTCCAGCAGAAAGAGCTTACATTTCTTTCTTTTATTAAGCATGAGCAAAATATTGCAAAATCCGGCGTGCCTGATCAGCAATCTTCTCTGGAAAATATTTCTTTCCCTGAATATCTGGCTCAGCGTACAGTCTATTTTTCCGAACGCCGTACAAAAGTCCCTGATACAGTATTTTCCGGACGCCATCATTCAGGCACAGTTTCCATCCTGTCCTCAGACAGCATTCTGAACCGATATGCTTACAACATGACCATGGCTTCTTATATCACCAATCCCGCCATCGGAAGAGAATCTGAGATTAGTGATCTGGAACTGATTCTGATATCTCCGAAGAAATCTCCTATTCTGCTTGGCGAGGCTGGCGTAGGAAAAACCGCCGTGGTTGAAGGACTTGCCTGGCTTTTACAGCAGGGAAATGTTCCAAAACTACTACAACACAAGGAACTTTATAAGCTCACCACCACCTCTCTTTTAAGCGGAACCAAATATGTGGGCGAGATGGAGGAACGCATACGGCAGCTCATGGATGAGTTGGAAAAGCATCCGGATATTATTCTGTTTATTGACGAAATCCATACCATTGTCGGTGCAGGCTCCACAGAAAGCTCCAACAATGATATTTCAAATATGCTGAAACCTTACATCGACCGGGGTGACATCAAGATTATCGGTTCCACCACCAGCGACGAATACAGAAAGTATCTGCTCAGTGACAAGGCTCTGGCACGCCGCTTCTATCCTATTACCATAGAAGAACCGGATGAAGACACAACACTGCGCATCCTCCTGGGAACCATTCCGTCCATTGAATACGAGACAAAGGTAAGAAATGCATTTTCCGAAGAAGAGACCCGGCACATTCTCCAGATTCTCATTTCACTGTCCGCTAAAAAATACCAGCCGGCAGATAAACGAACAAGGCGTCCGGAGCTTCCTCTCACACTCCTGGAAATGGCTTTTTCCTATGCAGCGCTTTATTCCAGAGACACAGTCTCCATTGAGGATTTTATCTGCGCTGTCCGCCATTCCAATCTTCTGAAACAAGAAGTAAAAGCTAAATGGCAAAATATTTTCATTAAAGAATAACAATACTACCAAAAAAATAGAGATAAAAGCTGATTATTTATAACCAAAATAACGAAAAAAATAGTATAATGTATCAGTGCAGCAGGATATAACAAATTATTTACACTGAAATGGACTATAAATTCATGAACACATACGATAACTATTTATTACTGAAAACAAAAAAAGAGCTCACTCGTCTGGCAAAACTTCACAGAATGTCCGGATATTCTTCTCTGAATAAGGAAGCTCTGGCAGAAAAACTTCTCGAATATATATACCGTCCTTCCGTTATGCATGATTTTCTCGTGTATTTGGGAGATGATGAGATTCAGCTCTTTTCTTCTCCTTCCCGCTCCTCTTTGAAACAGACTCATCAGGTATATTCAGGACATCCTGCTTTGTACCGCCGGCTGTTGGAAAGCGGATACTGCTATAAGGACACTGACGGAAAGTATCAGTTTTCTTCCGGACTTCGGGAATTTTCTTCTTCCAGAACATTCAGAAAAGAACAGCAGCGCAAAAGTTTCCTTCTGGACTGTGTGAACGCCGCCGGATACCTTTACGGCAGCTGCCCTGTAACCATTCTTTTGAAAATGTACAACACAAACACTGCTCTTTTTTTAAAAAAAGAAGAAATTGTACAGGAACTTCAGACAGTTCCTCCGTATTTTCATTCTTTCATCCTTGAAAATGACTGGATTATTCAGAAATCACTATATAAAAATAATTTATATAAGAAAATACAGCAGTGTCAGGGCACTCTTCCTTTTAATATACCGGACAAAGAGACTATTCTTCATCTGTCCCGCTTCGGATACTTCCCGGAAGACCCGTATACAAAACAGCTTATCAATATTCTCACTTATCCCCCGGAGATTTCCCGCGAAGAAGCACAAGAAATAAGCGGAGAAATCCAGGCTGTTTTCCGTCAGGGCGGGACCATAGAAGACGCCCTGGTATTTCTGAAAAACCGCACCGCATCGGCTTCTGCATCTTCCGGTTTTCTTCAGCACATCCTGATCGCTGATATGTCGGATGCTTCCCGGCGCCATCTGCTCTCGGCTTTAAACAGTGTATTTGCTCACTCTGCCCTTTTATTAAACAGAGGATACACCACTGCGGAAGCTATGCAGCTTAACAAAAAACGGACAAAAATATATCCCAACAGTCCCTGCCCTTGCGGAAGCGGAAAAAAATATAAAAATTGCTGCGGACGACGCTGAATCGCCCGCAGCTTTTTATTATGCCGCTTTACCAGTGAACCACCACCGGATATGTGGACTCAATATTATTATAAATAGTTCTTACCGCATCATACGGTGTATTCACACAGCCATGAGAACCATCGTAGGTATAGATGCTTCCTCCATAACTGCTCCTCCAGGAAGAATCATGAATGCCCACGCCGGAATGGGTAAACGGAAGCCAGTAATCAACCGGAGACGCATAACCCTCGCCCGTCAGTGTATAATCGGTAGTCTTATAAAGGATATAATAAACACCTGTAGGCGTTCCCCGTCCGAGACTTGTATTGCCGGTTACCACCGGAGTTGATACAATCGTCTCTCCATCCTTATAGAACCACATATGCTGAGATCCCAGATCCACCTCTACATATGTATCCCCAATATCATTCTTTTTACGGCTCTTGGCATAATGAGCATATTCCGGTTCCCTTTTAACCTGACGGCCTTTTTTAATCTGCTTGATAAGCTTCTTTGTCTCAGCCTCCTGATCAATGGTCCACCCGTAAGTTCCCCCTTCCACGTCAACTTCATTACCTGCAATGGAAGTAAAATGCCTCTCAATTCCTACCGTATCATATTTATCCGCCAGACGGGAAACATATTTTTCTACTTTTTCTTCGTCTACCTTTACTTTAAACTTCTTTGTCACATCAAGCCATTTATGAATGGTCTTTCCTGTCAGTTCCTGGGTTCTGTCATCAAAATCATACACTATATCCGTGCTCACATACTGATTCAGCGTATTATTGGACTGAACGACTTCATCAGAATCCTTTGTGTAAACCGGATTCTCATAACATCCGGCTTCCTCTATATCAATACTGCTGTCCTGACGGATGATCGCTTCTTTGAGAGCTGTATAAAACTCATCCCGTTTCACCGTATTACCATAAATTTCATCCACAATATCATATGAATTTGTCTCTTCATTATATTTGGACCAGGCATCCACAGGAGCCACTACAAGCTCCTCATCGAAAGCATTCAATTCATTGAATGTATTTTCGTAGGCTTCCTCATCCACCTGAAGAGTAACTCCGTTGACATACTCCTTATCGATAAAAGGAAATGTGATCCAGGCATAAGCCTTCTGACCTTCCTTGATCTGCTCCAGCCTTCCGTCATCCACAAAAGAAAGGCCCACCTGAGAAGATGTTATGGACTCTTCCCGATCATCTCTCTCTGTGATACCAATCTCATAAGTGTCCACACCTTCCTTAATCATTTCCTTCACCTTTCCCACACTTCGGAAACCGCAGGAATACCCGTTAATCTCTGTTCCCGGAAAGTAATGAAAATGAAAAAACACCGCGATCAAAGCATAAATTATCACTGCCGCTGCCACGGCCACTCCTGTTTTCTTTCGTATATCCCATGAAGAAGCGCTCTTCTTCTCTTTCTGTTCCATAACTGTGATTCTCCTTTCCATATAAAGGTAATTTCAAATGCCTGTCTTCCTGTATAAATATCATTCCGGAACGCAGTGTTCTGCTATTCTTCAGACGTATCCATCCTTTTTATTTCAAACTCTTCCGGATGTTTCTGAAAATATTCCATCATCTCTGCTGTGAGGCTTACACCGTTTTTAGAATAGCAGTCTTCCAGCTTGTCCCTTTTCACCCATCTCGCCTCGCACAGCTCTCTCTCATCTATATGTATATGCGAATCTCCGTCTAATCTTGCAAAAAAACCGGAAAGAATCGACTGGGAAGACGCCCACGGCTGACTTTTATAATATCTGATATCTTTGACCGATAGTCCCGTCTCCTCCATAACCTCTCTTCTCACCGTATCTTCCACTGTCTCTCCCACCTCGCAGTAACCCGATACCAGCGCATAATATCTGGCATCCGGCGACATTTTAGTAAGCAGAAGCCGGTCGTCATCGTAAATGCCTGCAATAATGGCAGGATAAATCCGCGGATAGATGACATTCCCGCAAATAGAACATACCATGGTACGCTCTTTCTGTCCATGCCTGAGCCTTACACCGCAGGCGCCGCAGAACTTTGTCTCCTCATACCAGCGATACAGATGCCATGCCGTAATCATAGCGAAACTGACGGGTCTTTCCTCTTCATTCTTCTCCCGGAAGATATTAATATCCTTCTGCTGAGCCTGAGGGCAGGAGGACAGATATTTCTCCGGCAGAAGAAAAAGACGCCTTCCGTCAAGGCATAGCAGATAAATCGCATCCCTTCTGAACTTTTCCATGGCTTCTTTCCTGTATTCCACCGGAAGAATATCTTCACATGTCAGAAAAGCTCCTGACGTCTCATCTTTTTGTTTTTTCATATATACGTTTCTGCCCTGAAAAGCGATAATATAATCGTTCTCCCCTAAAACCGCTTCTCCGTCATAGACAACTTCCATTTTATGATGATATATATCCTGTATCATGAAAATCCTTCTTTCTCAGGACTTCTGTCAGCCCTTTTTTGAAAAATTGTCAAAAATCTTTCATTGGTCATAATCACATTTTCATAGTATAATCCTTTTCTAAATCTCATACAACCCAATGTAGATTAATATTTTGTGAAGGTTTTGTTACATTTTCATAATATTTTATTTTCTATTCCAACGGTTGACAGAGAATGTTATAATAGGGAATACATTACATCATAGATCAAAGGACTGGAATCAGTTATGAATACATTATTATCTGTCATCATCCCTTCTTTTAATGAAGAAGGAATGATTCACAAAACTTCACAGACCATATCCCGGATTTTGGAAGATAACGGGATATCTTATGAACTTATATTTGTCAACGACGGTTCCACAGACAGTACCTGGGTGAAGATTCAGAGCGAAACAGAACATAATTCCTGTATTAAAGGCATTAATTTTTCCAGAAACTTTGGCAAGGAATCCGCCATATATGCCGGTCTTTTCTATTCTTCCGGAGACTGCTGCGTAGTCATCGACTGCGATCTGCAGCATCCTCCTGAGAAGATCGTAGAAATGTACCGGCTCTGGGAGAACGGCTATGAGATCATCGAAGGAATCAAGCATTCCAGGGGACAAAACGAAAGCCGTACTCATTTTTTTGCTGCTAAGTGCTTTTATAAGATTATCAGCAGGCTCACAGATATTGATATGTCCCGGGCCTCGGATTTCAAGCTTCTGGATCGAAAAGCAGTCAATGCCCTGCTGAATATTAAAGAAAAAAATGCGTTTTTCCGCGCGCTTTCTTCCTGGATCGGTTTTAAAACCACAACAGTAGAATTTGACGTCAGAGAGAGGGAGATTGGAGAGACAAAATGGTCTACCTGGGCACTGGTAAAATATGCAGTTTCCAGTATTTCTTCTTTTTCTGCCGCCCCGATGCAGATTGTCTCACTTCTGGGTTCCGTTATGCTGCTGATTTCTCTGGTATTGGGAGGTATTGCCCTGTATCAGAAAGCGACCGGGACTGCCCTGGAAGGCTTCACTACCGTCATAATAATTAATCTGTTTACCGGAAGTATTATCATGCTGAGTCTTGGCATTATCGGATACTATATCTCCAAAATTTATGACGAGATTCAGGGAAGACCAAAATATATCGTCCGGGGTACCTGCGGTGACCTGAAAAATACACCAAAAGAACCAAAAGATATTCTTTGAAGCCGTTTTTTTCTGTGTTAAAATAAATACATATATAATCAGAAGAGCAGGATTTTCCGAAGCCGAACTTGAATCTCGAGGATAGAAGTATGATAATGAAGGATATTCAGCGAATTGCCAATTCGTATTTCAATTATTTCAAATTAAAAGATGTGAATCTGCGGTTTATTCTGGCAGACGATATGTATGAATGTCAGAAGAACTATGGATTCAGTGATGAAGATATAAAGACTCTGGATGAGGCGACTGCCCGTCAGAACTGGAAACATGTGGCTGCCTGTATGAAGTATCCGCGTTCCATGGATGAGCCGTTCTATCTGATTTTTAAACGTCCGTATATAGAGCGTGTGGAAGATTGTGAACTTTACCGTCTTGTTTTTCATGAGCTGACTCATATGTGTGATTACAAAGATTATGCCAGACTGAATCATCTCTCTTCATACGAGGCGCTGTTCAGTAATCCGGAGACTGTTCTTTTCCAGCATTGGTCTGAGTATCATGCCGAACGCCGCGGCTATGCTGCCTGGCTAAAACACCGGTATGGTGTCCAGCTCAAATACAGCCCGGATAAAATTGGTATTATGGAACAGGAGACCATGAACAATATCCGGTATTACGGAGAACATTATACCAACACTGCAGAATATGGTTCCACCCGGCAGATATATTTTACCATGCATCTTCTGGCCCGCATGAGTATCTGGATGCAGATCCTCCCTTATCAGGTCAGTGACATTTTATCCAAAGAACCTTTCAACTACCGGGGCATCATATGGATCAAAAAGCTCATGTATCTTTTCAGCAAATATCCGGAGATTGGTCAGATGAACGACCATTTTATGGAGATTGCTCATATCGTGGCAGAAAACATGACGCTGACCAGAGAAGAACTCTGGGAGATTGTATCCTGATATGGAACTATATTCACCAGATGATTCCTGAAGATTTTTTGATTTCTTTTTATAAATATTTACATCTCATAATACATAAAACTCCGCATGGATATATATCAAGCTGTGCGGAGTTTTTATGCTGTATCATTTATTTTTGTTCATTTCTGCCGTTATCATAATATCTTTTTATCATATCAAGCTCCTCAGGAAACAGACAGTAGTTTGGATTTTTTCTTCTCATTTCCTCAAAACATTTCTCCAGAGACATCCATTTTACAGACTCCACTTCGCTTTCCTGAAGCCGGAGCTTGTCTATATCTACCGGCTGATCATAGAGATACACATGACTGATCTCATGATTACGGAAAGGTCTGCCATAAAAAACCTCCTCACAGTATCCTTCATGGATTCCAAGAAAGATCAGCTCCTCCTCCTTCGCTTCTATACCAAGTTCTTCATAAAGCTCTCTGAGTGCCGACGGCAGATATTCCTGTCCTGCCGGAAGATGCCCTGCCGAAGAAATATCATAACATCCGGGGTAAGCATCTTTATCTGCACTTCGTTTCTGCAAAAGAAGCTCCCTCTGTCCTCCTTTATTCTTACGGGCGATCCACACATGAGAAGTCCCATGGATATCGCCATCTTCATGTACTTTATCTCTTTCTTTCACCTCTCCTGTTATTTTCCCATCCTTTGTCCTTATATCAAGATATTCCATCTGTATTCCTCCTTTTTCTTCTTGTTTTTATAAAGCATATCACAATACATATAATAATTTATACAACAAATGTAATTTATCATTACTTTTATTATCAAAATCTGATATAAACAGAAAAATGTCAAAAAAATTTCTTTTATTTACCGAAAAATATCATAAAATCTCCCCAATATTTACTATCCAAAAAGAACATCTTTTGTTATAATAATTATAATATAAAATATCAGGGAGGTAATACATATGCGCATGACCTTAAACAGAATCACTCTTGAACACATCACTTTAGAACATATGGGATTTATTCACCATGGCTTTGGTGACGAATTACCGGTTTATCTTCTGTAATTGAGCAAAGAGTTTGCCAAGGGGCAAACTCTTTGTCTCATGAAGAACTTTTTCCATTTACCATTAAGAAGGGAAGATGGTGATACCATGAATAAAGATTTAGGAAAAAAAGTTAAAGAGCTTCGAATTGCAAACCATCTGACACAGGATCAGGTAGCAAAAGCTCTGGGAGTAACCCCTGGGTACATCAGTAACGTAGAAAACAACCGAAGCCTAATGACACTGAGGATGCTGACCTATTACGCTCAGCTCACCGGTATGTCGCTTGACTATCTCGCCGGTACCATTGATGAAGATTACAAGGAGACATCTCTTGACAGAGAACTCTTATATCTCATCCGCGACTTCTCTCCTGAAAAAAAGGAGAAATTAATTCAGTTAGTACAGTTATTAGAAGATTATAATTAGTTTTATATTTCCACTATCTGATTGCTTTGATGGCTGCCATACCGCCCCGGCGGTACATTCCGGTAGACCATAACTGCTGAAAATCAACTTCCTGCTCTTCGCCATAGGTATGATATTTTAAAATGCTACGTTCATTCCGCACATCACAGCCAGTAATCATAAACCAGTGCCAGTTCAAATCTTTTAAACTTTTGTCCCTATGACGGAGCAGTAGAAAAGGAACCGGAAGGTTCTTTTTCAATGCATTTTTTAAAAATATTTCCGCCTCTTCAAAGGATTTTTCTCCCGGACACAGATCAAATGTTACATCGTATCCCCTGTCATTCAAATATTTTCCATATCCGTCCGTGAACAGGGAAAGTTCTGCCACTCCGCCCATCCTCGGATGAATATACGGCTTCATCACCATAGAAAAATCCACATACTGCTTTTTTGTCATATTCTCCGGGTCATAAGGACAGCAGCCCGTCAGTCTTAGATTCTTCGACAGACAGATGGACAGATCGCAGGCTGCCAGCGCCGCGCATCCTCCCAGATGCATCCAGAAATCCGTGCACCAGTCCTGGTTGCCCCCTGGAGTACCTTCTATATTAAAATAGTCAATTCTTATGGAACTTTCTGTATTAATCATGAGCATCTTTCTTTTCTGTATTATGTATTTTCTCTCACTATACTACACCATGCCTTTTTTTGCAACGTTCTCTCCCTTTCTGCTGTTATGTATATATATTTCTCTCACCATTTTTTTACATGATCATCCTCGTAATCACCACGCTGGCGATGGTTCCTGCTACCGTAGCAACCATGGCTCCGGGCAGAGTCCATCTTGTTCTGGTGATCTTCACGCTCATATAATAGATTGTAATAGTGTAGATTACCGTTTCCGTACAGCTCATCATAATAGAAACCATCATCCCGATACTGGAATCCGGGCCAAATTCCTTGAAGATATCCAGTACAAAGCTTGTGGCTGCCGAAGAAGAAAAGATTCGGACCAGAAAGACGGGCAGCACCGCTGCCGGAATATGCAGCAGCTTTCCCACGGGTTCCAGAAGTCCGGACACAAAATCAAGGGCGCCGGACGCCCGGAAGATTCCAATGGAGACCAGAAGCGCCACCATAGTCGGAGCAATATTCACTACAATCTTAAATCCTTCTTTCACTCCATCCAAAAAGTTCTCATAGACGTCAGACTTATTAAAAAATCCGTAAATGACTATGTAAAACATGATAAAGGGTACAATAAAATCCGAAAAATAGAGAAAAGCTCTCATAAACGTCTCCTTCTTCTATTTCTCAGAACTTCTATCACTTTGATAAATATAATCCCCGCCAGAGTTGATATGGCCGTTGAAACAATGGACGGCAGCACGATAGATGCCGGTTCCACCGAGCCGTACTGACTCCGGTAAGCAATCATATTGATAGGGATAAGCTGAAGGGATGAAATATTAAGAACCAGAAAAGCACACATCATATCAGATGCATGGCCGCCGGCATCAGAATCCGGAACGCCGCCGATCATTTTCTTCCTCCCTGGCGATTTGTTTGATGTCTTTTTGTCCAGTACTTTCAATTCCTGCATGGCCTTCAGTCCTGCCGGCGTCGCCGCCCAGCCAAGCCCCAGCATATTTGCCGCCATATTAGCTGCTATATACTCATTTGCCTTATGTCCGGGCGGAATATCCGGAAACAGCCAGTGTATAAAAGGATACATCACATGGGCGATTCTTTTCATCAGTCCGCTTTTCACCGCAATTTCCATCATACCATTCCACACGCCTATGACTCCCAGCATAAAAATACAAAGATTGATCGCTTCCGTTGAAGAATCAATAAAGGCTTCCGTCACCGCTGCCATATTTCCCTGAAAAGAAGCGAACAGAATACCTGCAGCCATCATTATGACCCATAATATATTCAGCATATTTAACCCATTTTTCTTTTTATTCCATTATATGGCCGCCTTTACCGGAAAATGTATTTTTTATACGTCTGATTCATTTCTTTCACAGCCGCAGTCCTTTAATGTCTTTAATCCTTGAGAGAATCATGCTGCAGCTGCACTCTGTCACACCCGGAAGTTTATCTATAATACCGGATATCAACTGCTCCATTTCCTCATTGGAAGATGCCACCGCATGAACATGAAGCCTGCTTTTTCCGGTCACACGATATATCTGGGTAATGGTGCTGCATTCATTGAGAATCTCCGCTGCTTTCATCAATGCCTCCGGCTTTGTCTCAATTTCGAAATAACAGGACACTGCTCCGCTGATTTTCTGAGGATTGATTATAGTCGTATATTCTTCAATGATTCCTTTCTCCTCCAGAGCCTGGACCCGCATTTTTACGGCAACCCTGGATATTCCTACTTTCTGCCCTATCTCCGAATAAGACATACGGGCATTCTGTATCAGAAGACGGACAATCTTCTGATCTGTTTCATCCAATCCATCCAAAAACATATTTACTCACACCTCCTTGTCATAATATCCGTATCGCAATTATATAATTGACAATCTCGTTCTATAATACTATAATTAATTACAATTGTTAAGTAATATATTTCAAATGGAAAGCAGTGATTGATCCAATGCAAAATGAACTGACACACGGACCCGTTATGAAAACCATGCTGCGTTTTGCCATCCCCATGATCCTGGGTGATCTTCTGCAGCAATGCTACAATATTGCCGATACTCTCATTGTCGGACGATTTCTCGGCGCCAATGCTCTGGCTGCCGTAGGCTCAGCCTTTTCACTCATGACATTTTTAACCTCCATTATTTTGGGACTTGCCATGGGAAGCGGCACTGTTTTTTCCATCCGTTTTGGCGAGAAGGATGAGGTCGGCCTGAAAGAAGGTATTCTCGCTTCTTTCTTCCTTCTGGGTATTGTAACGATTCTTTTAAATATTGCAATTTTTGCAGGCATTGATGGAATTATCTGGTTTCTCCGCACGCCGGCAGAATTAAAAGTAATGATGAAGGACTACCTCATGGTTATTTTTGCAGGAATGATCGGAATTTTCCTGTACAATTTTTTTGCTTCCCTTCTTCGCTCCCTTGGTAATTCAGTCATTCCACTGGTATTTCTGGCCGTATCCGCCTGCCTGAATATTGTCCTTGACCTTATTTTCGTTACCGTTTTGCACAGAGGCGTAGCCGGCGCAGCCGAAGCCACAGTGATTTCCCAGTACGTATCCGGTATCGGAATCACCATTTATACCTGCGTCAAATTTCCTGAGCTGCTTCGCAGAGATGAAAATGTAAAACTTCGTCTTAACCGTGTCCGGGAAATCACCAGTTTCTCTGCTCTTACCTGCCTGCAGCAATCTATCATGAACCTTGGTATACTTGCCGTACAGGGTCTGGTCAACAGCTTCGGAACTACCGTCATGGCCGCCTTTGCCGCCGCTGTAAAAATCGACGCTTTTGCCTATCTGCCCGTGCAGGATTTTGGCAACGCATTTTCTATTTTTGTCGCTCAGAACTTCGGAGCAAAACAAACGGATCGCATCAAACAGGGAATTCGGACGGCATTCATCACTTCCGTCACCTTCAGCCTGGTGATTTCGCTCTGCGTCTTTATTTTTGCCCGTCCGCTCATGTCTCTGTTCATTGATGCAGGCGAAACGGCTGTCATCTCAGAAGGCGCCCGCTATCTCCGTATTGAGGGTTCTTTTTACTTTATGATCGGAATGTTGTTCCTGCTTTACGGTCTGTACCGTGCACTGGGCAGACCAGGCATGTCCGTTGTTCTGACCCTTGTATCTCTGGGCATCCGTGTCATTCTGGCCTATGCTCTCTCCACCGTCCCATCCATCGGTGTTGTAGGTATCTGGTGGTCCGTACCTATCGGATGGTTTCTGGCAGATACATTAGGTATCGTTTATTATCTGCTTCTTAAAAAGAAGCTTCTTCAGATTGCCAAAGGTTAATTTACAAAAAATCCGAAGACATCGCCGTAAGCCGTCTTCGGATTTTGTTTATTTTTCATATGATACCGTATATCATCATATCAGAAACCGATGCTGCTGTCTCAATCCTGTTTTCCCATAGCATACAGAAGAATCTTCGCACACTCGTCAGTAGAAAGCACAGAGGTATTCAATTCCATATCATAGTTTCCTCTGTCCGCCCAGTCCTTCTGAGTCCAGAATCTGAAATAATTCCTTCTTGCCTTATCTCTTTTGTCCATCATTTTCTTTGCCTCGGATTCCGATACATTTTCTGTCTCTACAATCCTCCTGATTCTTTTCTTCTCATCAGAAGAATAGATAAACACCCGCAGCACTCCAGGATTATCTTTTAAAATATGTGTAGCACATCTTCCGATAAACACAGAAGGGGACTCTCTCTGCAGCCTCTGAATGGTCTCTCCTACCTCATATCCCATCTGATAGATCTTGGACTGGTCATTTCCCTGACTATAGCCTGCAGCCATAGAAATATTAAACAAGAGGCTTCCCGTCCATTTTTCATCATACGTATTTAATATATTGGCGGACTCTCCGTACCGTTCCGTCACTTTCTCCAGCAGATTGCCGTCATAATAAGAAATTCCGGCTGCCTCAGCCACTTTCATTCCAACCTCTCTGCCGCCGCTTCCAAACTCTCTTTCTATTGCAAGTGATTTCATAGAACTTCCTTCCTTTCCTGTTAAATAATATATGAGGCTTTATTATCAGCTGTCCGGAAACAGACAATTGTCCATATCCTTTCAGCCGGTAAAAGTCTATTTCAGATACACTCGTTTTACTCTCTGTCCCACATCACAGACAAACTCATAATTAAAGCTTCCTGATAAATCTGCCATATCTTCCACAGAGATTCTCTCTTCCCCGTCCTGTCCGATAAGAGTCACCACATCCTCTATCGCTACATCCGGAATATCTGTAATATCCACCATAGTCTGATCCATACAGACTCTTCCAACGATCGGGGCTTTCTTCCCATGAATCAGCACCCAGCCCTTATTGGATAAGCTTCGCGGATAGCCGTCCGCATAACCGATAGATATGGTAGCGATACGGCAGGGACGGTCGGTAACATAGGTGGCGCCATAACTGATTCCTCTGTTCATCTCCGGCTCCATAACATTTACCACATGAGTTTTCCAGGACATAGCCGGTGTCAGTGACAGTGCGTCTTTTTTTACTTCCTCTGAAGGATACAGACCGTAAATAATAATGCCTGCCCGAACCATATCGTAGCGGTGATGGTGAAATTCCATGATTCCGGCGCTGTTGCAGATATGTTTTACCGGAATGGAAATATTATTTTCTTCCAGTAAATGTACAAAAAAATCAAATCGTTCCATCTGTTCTTCCGTGTAGGTCTTATCCTCCATATCCGCACAGGAAAAATGTGTGAACAGGCCCGTAATTTCGATTCCCGGCAGTTCCCGTACCGCTTTAACGAAAGCAATTCCCTTCTCATCCGGCGAGACGCCTATTCTCGTCATTCCCGTATCAAGGGCAATATGTATTTTTGCCTTCTTTCCGGCTCTCAGAGCCTCATCTGATATCTTTTCAGCCGTCTCCATGGAATAAATCGTCTGTTCCACATCATACCGCAGATTCAGGCTGTACAGAGACGGAGAGGTATAACCAAGAACGAGAACCGGCTTCCGGATATCCGCTTCGCGGAGCTCCACAGCCTCCTCGATGGTCGCCACGCCAAAATAATCTGCTTCCCGGTAAATGTATTTTCCTATCTCCACGGCGCCGTGACCATAACCGTCCGCTTTAATTACCGCCATAATCTTTGCGCCCTCTCCGGTTTTCTTTCTGATATTTATCATATTTTGCCGTATCGCTTTTAAGTCAATCTCGCACCAGGTTCTTAAATATGATTCCATTTTTTGAACTCTTCTTTCCTTTTTTGTATATTCATAAGCCGTTCCATGACTGCAGTTATTTCATCTTCAGAAGCTCGTTATAGACGTCTCTCTTTCGGACTCCCCGATCTTTCGCCACCAGTTTCATGGCTTCTTTTCTGTCCACTCCCTGATCAGTGTATCTGGCCATATGTTCCTCCAGAGACAATTCCATCCATTTTTCCTGCGCTTCCTGCTTAATTTCCTGCCGGCTCTTTCCCTCAAAAACAAGAACATATTCTCCCCGAGGTTCATTCTCTTCATAGAAAGCAATAACTTCATCAAGAGTGCCTCTTAATTTTTTTTCATGCTTCTTTGTAAGCTCTTTGCACACCGTCATTTTCCGGTTACCCAGATATTCCCGGCATTCTATCAAAGTCTTTTTCAGATGATGCGGTGCTTCATAAAGAATAATCGTCCTCGTCTCATTTTTAAGCTCATTAAGAATCTCTTCCCGTTCCTTCTTATCATAGGGAAGAAATGCTTCAAATGCAAATCTCCGGGTAGGCTGTCCCGACATAGTCAGCGCCGTAATACAGGCACAGGCTCCCGGAAGGGAAGTCACGGTAATACCTGCATCAAGGCATTGCCGTACCAGTTCCTCACCCGGATCGGATATTCCCGGCGTTCCGGCATCAGTAATCAGCGCCACATTGATACCCTGTTTCATCTTCTCCACCAAAACGGCGGCCTTCTCTATCTTATTATATTCGTGATAGCTCGTAAGCTTCGTCTTAATCTCAAAATGATTCAGCAGGCGTATGCTGTTTCTTGTATCCTCCGCGGCGATCAGATCCACCTCTTTTAATGTGCGGAGCACCCGGAGGGTAATATCCTCCAGATTGCCGATGGGTGTGGCGCATAAAAACAAAGTTCCTGTCATGGTTTTCCTCCCTGTTGCCTCTATTCTGCCGGCGCATCCGTCATGACACAGGCGCACCGCGTCCTCCACTTATCCGGGTTATACGCGTCCCCCGTATATTTTATAAATCTCATCCATATAAGAACCGTCCTTCTTATAGATGATCAGCGGTGATTCCACTGTAATACGCTGTTTTCCGCCCTTTACCGCTTCGATGAGAACCATATTGGGCTCTTTATCCACATAAGGATAAACAAGACGCATCCGTTTGGGCTCCAGTTTATTTTCTTTCAGACAATAAAAAATCTCCGCCAGGCGGAAGGGACGATGCACCATAATGAGATGCCCGGTCTCTTTCAGCAGCCATTTGGCTGCCTTTACCACATCTTCCAGAGAACAGAGAATCTCATGTCTGGCGATAGCCTTTCCGTAGTTTTTGTTAGCCTGCCCATGATTTCCCGTCATATAAGGAGGATTGCAGGTCACATAATCAAAAGATCCCTGAGGATAGTGTTCCTTTACTTCTCTCACATCTCCCGCAGACATCCGGATCTTTCCTTCCAGACCGTTCATACTGACGCTTCTTCTCGCCATATCCACACAGTCTTCCTGATATTCCAGACCTTCAATGTATTTTGCCTCATACTTTGCTTCCAGAAGAATCGGAACAATTCCTGTGCCGCTGCACAGATCCATCACTCTGCTGTCTTTTTTTATACCGGCATAATCCGAAAGCAGTACTGCGTCCATGCCAAAACAGAACTTTTCCGGATTCTGAATGATCCGAAACCCCTGAATCTGCAGGTCATCAATTCTTTCGTCCGGACGCAGGAAAATATTCTTATCATCTCCCCTGTCCTGATTTTTATCCGTTTGTACTTTGTCCGGCTTCATCATATCTTTCTCAAGCCCCATTCTATTTTACCACCTGCAAATGATTTTTAAAGCTTTGATTTTCTTTCTTTTTTCTCAAGAGCTTCCAGACGTTTCAGCTCATCGTCCATTTTGACTTTTTCCTTCTTTCTGCGTGGTCTGAAATGTAAATCTTCCACTTTATATTCCGCCAGTTCTTTTTCCCCTTTTTCGTCAGTTATCAGGACTTTTACTCTCTGGCGCAGCACATTAACACCCTGTACTACACCTTTTCCACCGTCGGCAATTTTTACCTCACTGCCCACATCCGGCAATTTGCTGTTGAGATACTCGTAAGTATCCTGTTCATTTTTCAGACAGCACATGAGTCTGCCGCAAACTCCTGATATCTTTGTTGGATTTAAAGAAAGATTCTGCTCTTTTGCCATCTTGATGGATACCGGTATAAATTCCGATAAAAAAGTATTGCAGCAAAGGTTTCTGCCACAGATACCTATACCTCCCATGATTTTTGTTTCATCCCGCACACCAATCTGACGCAGCTCAATTCTCGTTTTAAAAACAGCAGCCAGATCCTTTACCAGTTCCCGGAAATCAATTCGTCCCTCTGCGGTAAAATAAAACAGTACTTTATTATTATCAAATGTATATTCGCAGTCTATGAGCTTCATCTCAAGACCGTGTTTCTTAATCTTCTCAAGACAGATACCGAATGCCTCTTTACTTTTTTCCTGATTCTTACGATGAATCTTCTCATCCTCTTCCGTGGCAATACGAAGCACCGGTTTTAAAGTAGATATGATTTTTTCTTCCTCCACTTCCCTGTCTCCAAGGACAACCCGTCCGTATTCCACTCCCCTGGCTGTCTCCACAATCACGCTGTCTCCTAGTTTTACGCCCAGATTACCGGAGGAAAAATAATAAATCTTTCCGTTATCCCGGAAACGGACTCCTATCACTTTTGCCATGAATTACCTCCATCACCACATTTATCCCTGACAAACATCAGTAACACCTCCAGGACCGTGTCATAATTAACGTTAGCACGAAGTCTCGCCCTGGCATGTTCTATTTCAAGAAAAATATCGTTGAGTGCTTCAAAAGAAAGTCTGTCGCTCTGCCTGCGAATAAAAGAATATTCATCTCTGAATATTATCTCTTTCTCACCGTCGGCAAGCTTCAGCACAAGGACATCCCTGAACCACATTAACATGATATCCAGAAAGTCTCCCGCCGATTCTTTCCATTTTTTTAAGCCCTTCACCTGTCCCGCCAGTTCAAAGGGCTCCGCCTCATGTATATATTGTAACACAGAAATGGAAAATTGTCGCAGTTCCAGAAATTCTTCCGACAACGCGGCGTCCACCGCCTTCCCCATATTTCCCATGGAAAATCCCACGCAGAACTCTGCTGTGGGCTCTGGCACATGCAGCGTATTTACCAGATAATCTTTAATCTCCTGATCCGGAACCGGTTTCACGGACAGAAGGATACATCTTGACAGAATCGTCGGAAGGAACGCTCCACGGTTGGCAGTTAGCAGCAGAATAATCCCGTAAGAAGGCGGTTCCTCGATGGTCTTCAGAATAGCGTTCTGAGCCGCCAGATTCATTTTCTCCGCCTCGTCCACGATATAGATCTTATACGGTCCTTTATAGGGCATGATATCAATAGTATTCACCACCTGCTCGCGGATTTCCTTTACACTGATTACGCTAGGCTTCTCATGGCTTACCCAAATAACATCCGGATGATTCTTATGTTCCACCTGTATGCACGAAGCGCAGGTGCCGCAGGCAGTCGACGCCTGCCTGTTTTCACACTGCAGAATCTTTGCAAAGGCAGCCGCTATCATTTTCTTTCCGCTTCCTTTTTCTCCTTCTATAATATAAGCGTGAGAAACTTTATTTTGTTTTACCGCTGTACGGAAATGCTCTTTGAGAATTTCATTTCCGAGAATATCTTTTAAATCTGGCACTGATGATCTTCCTTTAGCTTAACTTTCCTATTCTTTTCTTAAGTTCCTCGCGGATCTGATTCTGAATATGTTCTACAGAGGCGGATCCATCAATATGAATTACTTCTTCTCTTCCGGACAGCACTTCTCTGTAACCTCTGGATACCATAGAGTGGAAATCAATACTTTCCTGTTCCATCCTGTCCAGCTTTTTCTGAAGCTTCTTTCTTCTGATTCCTTCTTCTTCAGATATATCAATAAAAAAGATACAGTCCGGCTCATACTGTCCGATTCCAGGCCGGTTGACTGCCGCCACAGTATCTGTTCCAAGTCCTCTGGCAATGCCCTGATATACAATGGAAGAATCCACAAAACGATCACTGATGACAATTTTTCCCGCCTCAAGGGCCGGAATGATCACTTCTGACATCAGCTGTGCACGGGACGCCGCGTACAGAAGCATTTCTGTTACATCGGACATCTCCTCATGATCCGGATTGAGAATAATATTTCTCACAGCTTCCCCGATTGCGGTTCCACCCGGTTCTCTGGTAATCAGGCATTCACATCCCACCTCATCCAGATACTGCTTCAACAACGCAATCTGTGTTGATTTACCAGAACCATCCGGTCCTTCCATCACAATGAATATTCCCTTCATATGTACCTCCTGATATATGATCTGTTATTTTAACACAGGCATGTTATCCCCTGATAACCCAAGTACATTATATCCATTATAAATGTAATATCTCAGTTTTTCCACTGTTTCTTTTACTATTTTTTCTCCAGGCACCAGCAGAGGACTCCCGGGCGGATACAGAGTCACATAGCCTCCTGCAATTCTTCCTTCAGCATTTTTAACACTGATCCATTCTTTTTCCATGCCGATGCATTGCCATGATTCCATCAATTTCTCCGGCACTAAAAATCCGTCCGCAATTATTTCTGTCCTTTTATTTTTTTCTTTTATTCCCTGCGCTGCGATTTCTCTATCTATTTCCTTCAATGCCTCAAATAATCTATCGTACATTTCTGCGCTGTCACAGACAGAAGTCATGGCAATACAATTACATTGATCCGCCATCTCCAGCTCAATATGATATTTATAGAATAGTCTTTCAAACAAAGTGATGCCATTCCATCCTGACAGCTCTACAGAAAATACCAACTTACTTCTGTCATAATCCAAGCAGCACAGATCTTCTTTTTGAATCAAATGAATGAACTTGAGTTGTTCACATTTCTTTCTGAAAATCTGAAGGTTATCCACATATCCCTGTACCTCATCCCCATTTTCATTCATAAAAGCTACAGAATATTCCGCTGAGGCCATCAAAATATAAGACGGACTGGAAGATTCGTAAACGGACAGCATATCCGATATTGCTTCCGGGGTGATCTTGTCCGTGCACAGATGAAGAAGCGCTGTCTGAGTCATGGCAGGAAGAGTTTTATGCGTACTCTGAATTACAATATCTCCACCGCAGTCTATGGCGCTTTTGGGAAAATACTCATGAAATGGAAAATGCGCTCCATGAGCCTCGTCTACAATCAAAATCACATTGTATTTTTCCGTTACTTTTTTTAAACGCGCAATATCCATCACAACTCCCTCATAAGTAGGGGAAGGTAATACCATAGCTCTTATTTTTTTATTATTTTCCAGAATATCTTGAATCTCTTTTATCTGTCGGTCTCCTATATTTTCAATCAGATCATACCTTTTTGACAAATCCGGATAAAAATAATGGGCTTCCAGATGAAGCAGACGAATGGCATTATACACAGATTTATGACAGTTCCTGGCAATCAGAATTCCATCTCCCTGCTCACAGCAGGCAGAAATCGCCGCCAGAATCCCCACTGTGCTGCCATTGACCAGATACCAGGATTCTCTGGTTCCATAAATCAGCTTTAATCTGTCCATAGACTCCCGTATGATACCTTCCGGGTGATGCAGATTATCATAATCCGTAATCTCTGTAATATCCAGGTTTTCTATTTCTTTAAAAACGCCGTTTCCTCTCCGCTTATGTCCCGGCATATGAAAAGGAACTCTTTTTTCATTTTTCAATTGCATCAGTTTAGTGTAAATGGGCGTGTTCATTTTACAGATTCCTTCCATATTTTCTTTTTATAAAAAGAAAAAACCGTTGAATTACTTCAACGGTTTCATCATGAGACATCGGGGATTCGAACCCCGGACAACTTGATTAAAAGTCAAGTGCTCTACCAACTGAGCTAATATCCCATATGCCCAGAACCGGAATCGAACCAGTGACACGAGGATTTTCAGTCCTCTGCTCTACCAACTGAGCTATCTGGGCATAAAATTGCGGGGGAAGGATTTGAACCAACGACCTCCGGGTTATGAGCCCGACGAGCTATAACCTGCTGATTACAAATCAGCTGCTCTGCCAATTGAGCCACATCGGCATATCCTTCCGCTGATCCGTAATCAGCTGCTCTGCCTGCGATTGACGTGGTCAATCTAAAAGAATTGAGCCACATCGGCATTTTTCCGATTTAAAATCGGCAATGGATGGAGGTGGATTCGAACCACCGAAGCAACTTGCAACAGATTTACAGTCTGCCCCCTTTGGCCACTCGGGAACCCATCCATAATTAATTTTTTAAGTGGGGCCTACAGGGCTCGAACCTGTGACCCTCTGCTTGTAAGGCAGATGCTCTCCCAGCTGAGCTAAGACCCCACAGAC
>ERZ1643247.440-NODE-440-length-50537-cov-4.775980_pt1 | contig 50537 bp, 41 predicted proteins | sample MGYA00579264_ERZ1643247 | MGnify/ENA primary metagenome ERZ1643247 (study PRJEB29033, sample SAMEA4952262) | chicken gut metagenome | biome: Broiler Chicken; feature: Gastrointestinal Tract; material: Caecum | place: Ireland | collected 2018 | study: Broiler... | reverse complement strand
TTCGATCATTATTTTTTCAGCTTCTGAGCTTAATTTTCTCATAAGGTTATCTCCTTTACAAATTCCCGTTTGATGCAATGTTTCATTCGTTTCCATCCGATCCGGCAAGCGCCGGCCGCCTTTTTCTATTTTATCACGTTCCGGTTTCAGGAACAAGCACACGTCTTGCGAAGGCAGGCGGGGCAACGTTACAGTAGAAATCACAAGATGCACTGCCGTGATTACAACCGGCCAATCCTCAAGACCGGCTGAAACAAGAAAAGGGTTCCGCATGCCCCTCCACAATGATATCATAATCATAAAGGTGGACACCATTGTGAACGCCGCCGCGGATGGCACGCCCGCTCGGCGCGCCGAGGCCAAACACGAGGAAGGATGCTGTGCAGATGACGGTGAGACGGAAAGCCAGCCGTGAAACGAAAAAAACGAAACGCCGCATGGTTTTCCTGTGTAAAAGCAGAAGCCCACACCGTTTCCGGTGTGGGCTTCGCGATCACGCCATCGTTTCCAGCATCGTTTCGATGAATATCCCGTATCCTCTGGTGGGATCGTTTACAAACACGTGCGTGACCGCACCGATCAGTTTCCCATCCTGCAGAATGGGGCTGCCGCTCATTCCCTGCACAATGCCTCCGGTCAACTCCAAAAGCCGTGCGTCGGTGACATGAAGCACTAAATTTTTGCCCTCTGCGCTCTCATTGTAATCCACGTGTTCCAGCGTCACTTCATAAAGCTGTGGGCCGTCCCCGTTGACAGTTGTCAAAATCTGAGCAGAACCGGGATGCGCTTCCTGGCGGAAGGCAACCGGTACGAGTTCCCCCTGCACCGGTTCATACAGCGAACCGTAAACGCCGAATTCGTCGTTGGCGTCCATCAGCCCAATGGCTTCTTCGCTTGCAAAATAGCCGCGCAGTTCCCCGGGAATCCCGCGCTGCCCTTTTGTGACGCCGCTGATGGTGACCGGCATAATTTCCCCGTTGAGAAAAGGCATCAGCTCGCTTGTGTCTGTATCGCAGACGCCGTGGCCCAGTCCGCCAAAGGTTTGGGATTCCGGGTCATAAAAAGTCAGTGTGCCGATGCCGGCGGTGCTGTCGCGCACCCAGATGCCGGCCTTCCACAGGCCGTCCGCCTGTGATTTTGCGGGAAGCAGGGAAACACTGAAGGACTTTCCTTCCCGCAGGCAATTCAGCAAAACGGGCTTTCCCCCGCTCTGCTCCACAATTGCGGCAATCTCTTCATTGCGATTCACATCCTGGCCGTTCACGGTTTCCACGATGTCGCCCATTTGGATGCCGGCTTCGGCGGCAGGGTTTCTCAGACCGCTTTCCGTCTGGATTTCGGCTGTTCCCACGACCATGACGCCGTCGGTGAACATCTTAATGCCGAACGGCATCCCGCATGGGATCACCTGTTTCTGTTCCACAACGCTGACAGAAACCGTTTTGACGGGGATGGCATGGAACAGCATGAGATCCGCCTCGTATTTGCTCTCCTCCCCATAGGAGGCGACTGCCCGGCTGCCCGGGCTGGCCGCGGATAACACACCCCCGTTCCACGAAAGCGACATGCCCGGCAGGACACGGTAGCTGTCGCAGGTCAGCCGACCGGCCACGCCAACGGCTGTGCAGACGGCAAACGACAGTGACGCCGCGCAGGCCGTCAGGATCCTCCACGCCCGTTTCATGGGACTCACCTTCTTTCGCCGCGTCACAAAAAATGACCCGGCGTGTTTTACTTTTCCACGCCGGGCCAAAAATACGCGCGCCAGTATTTTGCAGTCTTTTTCCCTGCCACACGCATCCAATTGCCTGCAGGAACCTGTCAAAATCAGACACATTTTATTTTTTCAAGGATTCGCAGGTTTCATTCGCCTCAAAAAGAAAAGAAATCAAAACCAGGCTTTTCGCAGCGGCCGAGAAGGAAAGCCTCCGTTCGCCGGACTTAATCGATGCTGTGATCGATGGGGACGATGCAGCCCTCCCACACACGTTTTGCCGTCCACGGCTCGTCCGGCATGGCCCAGAAGGGATCGGAATCAGGCACGCCGAGCGGCAGGAAAAACGCGCAGCACAGATAAAGGCTTCCCGTGTTGATGTAGCCTTCCGCGAGATTGGGCTGCAAGCCATACACGCCCGGCTGCAGCCAGCCGGACGCGTCAAACAGGCCGGGAGCCGCCATGACGCGGCGGAGCACGGCGGTGAGGCCGCAGCGCACCTGCGCCGGGGAAGGGCCCTCCCCGCCCAGCCGGTGCTGGAGCGCAAGCTGCGAGAGCAGCTGGAACGCCCCGAAGCGGTAGGTGATGGAACGGCCCACGACGGGATAACTGCCGTCCGGCCCGATCAGCCGTTCCAGAATCGCGCCGTACCGCGCGGCACGGTCGAGCGAAAGCCCGTAAAGCGCGGGGTAATCCTGCTCCAGATCCGGGTTTGCGGCCAGGATATCGAGCAGCATGGGATGGATGACGAAGCTGTTGTAGTAATCGGCATGGAACGGCTCGCCGTCACCGTAGACGCCATCTCCCTTATACCAAAGCTGGAACATGCGGACGGCGTAATCGATGCGCATCCGGTCGAAATCCGTGCAGCCGAGAAGCCGCAGGGCGGACTCCACCATGGCGGAAAACAGAAGCCAGTTGGTGCGGCACGGGTTCGTGGCGCGTGTCGCTTTCAACGCCGAAATCAGACGCTCTTTCGCTTTGGGCACCAGCTTCCCGGCAAGCTGCCGCGGGGCACGGAGCAGCGCATGGGAGAGAAATGCGGCGTCCACGAGCGTCTGCCCCGGCAGGTCAAAGGCCATGCGGCCCGGGGAAGCCGGGTCCACCGCGCGTTCCAGGCCTTCCACCGCCCAGGCGCGCCACTGCTGCTGACGCGCCGCTTCCTCCCCCGTCAGCCCTTCCAGCTCCAGCCAGGGAGCCACACCGCAGAGGGTGCGGCCAAACGCTTCAAGCGGCGCATAGGGCGCGCGATCCTGATGGAACGGGACGGGAAGCTCCTGCTTCAGCGCACCTCGCGCCGCGCTTTCCAACACAGGTCCGGCAATCTTCCACATGGCTTCCAGCCACAGAAGCCGCGTCTCATTCGACTGAGCCATCCATTTCTATCCCCTTTCGCACGGCCGCGCCGTCAGTTCTTCCCGGCGAGGCGCGCCTGCGCGGCCCGGATTTTGGCGCGGCGGGCAGCGGTTGCCGCCTCATCGATCGCGAGGACGCCGTCATCGTCGATGGAGAGGACGGAGCCCTCAACGGCGCCCTCCGGCAATTCGGTCCGCTCAATGCCGAAGAAACGGATCTCCTTCGCATTCTTTGCGGGCTTCTTCTCTTTTGCGCCCTTTTGTTCCGGCTGGAACTCCTCACAGACGGCAAATTTCCCTTCAAATCGGTCAATAATCAGCTTTCTGGCCATGGCTTTCAACCTCCGGTTATCTGTCTTTTTTCTGTTTCGCCCTGGCGGCGCGTGCAGCGTCCTTTTCCCAGCGGCCGCCCAACCTGGATCTGCCCTTCTCCTCGCGCTTTCCGTTCGTGCGGACGGCCTTTGCGTTTGGCTTGCGGCGCGCCATGCCGGACAACGGCGGAATCAGGCATTCCGGCCCGAATCCGATGAGATCCTCACGGCCCGCCTCGCGCAGCGCCTCCGCAACCAGCTTCCGCCTGGCGGAATCGAAATACTGCAGCAGCGCACGCTGCATGGCCTTCTCATGATCCGTGCGCGGCACAAAAACGGGCTGCAGCGTGTAGGGATCGAGACCGGTGTAGAACATGCAGGTGGAAATGGTGCCCGGCGTGGGATAAAAATCCTGCACCTGTTCCGGGCGCAGGTGCTCGCGCTTCAGGAACAGCGCCAGTTCCACGGCGTCTTTCAGCGTGCTGCCGGGGTGCGACGACATGAGATACGGGACGAGATACTGCTCTTTCCCGATCTTTTTTGTGCAGCGGAAAAATTCCCGCTGGAACGCAAGATAGGACTCAATGTGCGGCTTGCCCATGCGATCCAGCACGGCGGCGGAACAATGCTCCGGAGCCACCTTCAGCTGGCCGCTGACATGGTGGGCCACAAGCTCATGCAGGAAGGTCTTGTCCTTGTCGAGCATGAGGTAGTCGAAGCGGATGCCGGAGCGGATGAACACGCGCTTCACGCCCGGCAAAGCGCGGATTTTGCGCAGGAGATCCAGATACCCGCTGTGATCCACCTGCAGCGCGGGGCACGGCGTCGGCGCCAGGCACTTTTTCCCGGGGCAGAGGCCCTGCGTTTTCTGCTTCTGGCAGGAAGGCTGACGGAAGTTTGCCGTCGGCCCTCCCACATCGTGTATGTATCCCTTGAAATTCGGCAGCGCCGTCAGCAGCTTTGCCTCGCGCAGGACGCTCTCCTCGGTGCGCGTCGTGACCATGCGTCCCTGGTGGAACGCGATGGAGCAGAAGTTGCACCCGCCGAAACAGCCGCGGTTGTGCACAAGCGAAAACTCCACTTCCTGGATGGCCGGCACACCGCCCTGGGACGCATAGCAGGGATGCCAGGTGCGCATATAGGGCAGCTCATACACAGCGTCGAGCTCCGGGCCGTCGAGCGGGAGCGCAGGCGGGTTCTGCACCAGAAGCAGCTTGCCGTGCTTCTGCAGCAGCCGTTTGCCGCGCACGGCGTCCTGTTCATCCTGCTGTTTGCGGCAGGAGACGGCGTATTCGCGCTTGGACGCGCACACCTGCTCATAGCTCGGGCAATCCACGGCCGGGCCGGGCTGATACTCCGCGGCGGGGATGAGATAACAGGTGCCGCGAATGTCGCGCAGCGAGGAAACCGGCTCCCCCGCTGCCAGCCGATCGGCGATCTCCACCGACTGGCGCTCTCCCATGCCGAAGGTGAGAAGATCCGCATCGGATTCCAACAGGATGGAGGGGCGGATGGCGTCGTCCCAGTAATCGTAATGGGCGAAGCGCCGCAGGGAAGCTTCCAGCCCGCCGATGATGATGGGGCTCTCCGGATACAGCTCACGGATCTTCTTCGAATAGACGATGGTGGCGCGATCCGGGCGAAGCCCCGCTTTATTGCCGGGGGAATACGCATCCGTGCTGCGCCTGCGGCGGGCGGCGGTATAATGCGCCACCATACTGTCAATGTTGCCCGCGCTCACCATGAACCCGAGGCGCGGCTTCCCGAAACGGATGAAATCTTTATCGGACCGCCAGTCCGGCTGAGCGAGCATCGCCACACGGTATCCATGGCTTTCCAGCACACGGGAGATGATGGCAGGGCCGAAGGTGGGGTGATCGACGTAGGCATCCCCGGTGACCAGAACGAAGTCAGGGCAATCCCAGCCCAGCGCCTCCGTCTCTTCTTTTGTGATCGGCAAAAACGGCATCTTTCTCTTCCCCTCTCTATCCGTTCTCCTTGTCCTTTCCCGATCGGAACGGGCCGAGCCCGCCCAAAAGCTCGCGCAGCCCCATGAGCAGCACGAGCACGGCAAACCCTTTGGAAAGCCAGGCAGCGTCCAGCACGCGGGCCAGCCACGCGCCCAGCAGGGCAAAAACGGCGCCGAACGGCAGGCAGCGCAGCGCCATGCGCCAATCCACCTGCCCGCGTCGCAAATGAATGCAGAGCGCCACGGCGGCAGCCGGCAGAAAAAACAGCAGGTTCACACCGCCCGCCTTCGTCTGATCAAAACCCTGCACAAGCGTGAGATAGAGCACTAGCACACCTCCGCCTCCCAGCCCCATTGCGCTGAGGAAACCGGCCGCAAGACTGGCCAGGAAGGCGGCTATCCACGCTGTCACCGCAGAAGCAGGCGAATGCCTGCGACAATCAGCAGCGCACCAAAACCGCGCCGGAGCAGGTTGGAGGAGAGCTTCTTCATGAGAAGCGCTCCGGCACACGCGCCGAGGAAACCGCCGGGCAGATAAGGCAAGGCTTCCGAAAAGGAAGCCGCCCCGCTCCACAGATAGCTGACGGCGCTGATCACGGCCAGCGGCAAAATGACGGCCAGCGACGTGGCATGCGCTTTTTTCTGCTCCAATCCGCCCGCGCGCAGGAGCGGAACGGCTGCAATACCGCCGCCCGCGCCGAACAGGCCGTTCAGCAGGCCACACAGAGTTCCCGTGACAGCTGCCCTTGTCCACTTTCCTTTTTTCTCAAACCACCGCACACACAGAGCCTCCCTTCGTGTTTGGAGGTTAGTGTGTGCAGGCTGCGTGAGGTTTATGAATGCGGGGGATCCTCGTCCATTTTCCGCATGTTCCGCTCCAGCCACTGCTGGTATGTGATGAGCACCTGGCGCGGCTTGCTGCCCTCATGCGGGCCGACGACGCCCATCTGCTCCATTTCATCGATAAGGCGGCCGGCGCGGGCATAGCCAAGGCGCAAGCGGCGCTGCAGCAGCGAGGTAGAAGCTTGCCCGGCCTCCACGACGCACTGGATGGCTTCCTCCATCATCGGGTCCTGGTCGCTGTTTCCGTCATCGTCATCCTTCCGGCTGCCTTTTTCCGCCACGGCGTTCTTCTCAATCTCGCCGATGATCTCCTCGTCGTACTGATGCTCTTCGGCAGACTTCAGATAATTTGCAATGCTCTCGATCTCGGCGTCACTCACAAAGCAGCCTTGCACGCGGATTGGCTTCTGGCTGCCGACGGGCGAGAACAGCATGTCGCCGCGGCCCAGCAGCTTTTCCGCACCGCCCATGTCGAGAATGGTGCGGGAATCCACCTGCGAGGACACAGTGAGCGCAATGCGGCTCGGGATGTTCGCCTTGATCAGGCCGGTGATGACGTCCACGCTCGGGCGCTGTGTGGCAATCACAAGGTGCATGCCGGCGGCACGCGCCATCTGCGCCAGGCGGCAGATGGCGTCCTCCACCTCGTTCGGCGCGGCCATCATGAGATCGGAGAGCTCGTCTACGATGATGACAATCTGCGGCATGTGCAGCATAGGCTGCCCCTGCTCGTCCTTGTATTCGTTTGCCTCGGCAAGGGCATTGTAGCCCTGCAGATCGCGCACGTTGTGTTCGGCAAAAATGCGGTACCGCTTGAGCATTTCCGTCACGGCCCAGCCAAGCGCGCCTGCCGCCTTGCGCGGATCGGTCACAACCGGCACAAGCAGATGCGGAATCCCGTTGTAAACGCCCAGCTCGACGACCTTCGGCTCGATCATGAGAAAACGAACGTCCTGCGGGGAGCTTTTGTACACAAGGCTGACAATCATGGAATTGATGCATACCGATTTGCCGGAACCGGTGGTGCCGGCGATCAGAAGGTGCGGCATCTTCGCCAGGTCCGCCACGGTGGCCTCGCCGGCAATATCCCGCCCAAGGGCCACGGTGAGACGGCTCTTCGCCGTCTGAAACGCAGGACTCGCGATGAGATCGCGCATGCGTACGGACAAAGCCCGGCGGTTCGGCACCTCTACGCCGACGGCGGCCTTGCCGGGGATGGGCGCTTCGATGCGCACGCCCGTTGCCGCCAGGTTCATGGCGATGTCGTCGGAAAGATTCGTGATCTTGCTGATTTTCACGCCCGGCGCGGGCTGCAGCTCATAGCGCGTCACGGTAGGGCCGCGGCTGATATCAACGATTTTCGTCTGCACGCCGAAGCTTTTGAGCACCTCCACCAGGCGGCGGCCGTTCGTCTGCAGCTCTTCGTTGACGCCGGCAGGGTCCGGCTCCTTCGACTCCTCCAGCATGGAGAGCGGAGGCGGCCGGTAGTCACCGTCCGCCTCCTGCTGATCCGGGCGGGCAAGCGGCGTGGGCGTGCCGATTGTCGTCTTCTCCGCCGCAGGCTGAGGCGCTGCTTCCTGCCGCGGCATCTTCTGTGCTGCCGCCACGGCGGCAACCGGGTCCGGCACGGCGGCTGGGCGGACCGGTATTTCCTCCGCCTTCTTCTTACCGGAAGCCGGGATGTCAAACACCTTCTCGAGCTCCTCCAGCTTCTCGCTGCGCGCCCCCCTGCCGGGCGAGCGCACCGGGTGCTGCGGCAGCTCTTCCTTGTCGAGAGGAACGTCGATATTCTCCTCGGAACGGTTGCGCTCCATGCGGCGGCGCTCCCGCGCATTCTCCACGGCGTGCGCCGCAGCCCCGGCCGGCTTCGTCATGACGCGGAACAGGCGGATGAGGCTTGTGCCGGTGAGGACCATGACCGCCACAAACAGCAGCAGCAGCGTGACGATCTTGGCGCCGAGCGATCCGAATGCCGAGACAAGCGGCATGCCGAGCAAACCGCCGAACAGGCCCGCACCGCGGCGCTCTTGCCCATCCGCATACAGGGCAAGCAGCTCCTGCCCGAAGGGGAGATTGTGCGAAGCCATGCCGAACACATGCACGGCGGCGCACAGAAAGAGAATGATCGCCGCCATGAGCAGGATTTTCGTGGCCATGCGGCTGTCGCGCTTTTCGAGCGCCGTTACAATGGATATGTAGAGCAAAAGGATAGGCCAGAAGATGGCGCACACGCCGAAGAGCCCGAGGAGCTGGCCGTGCAGCCAGGCCCAGATGCTCTCCCCGGGAATGAGCACAAGGCAGGCCATGAGAATGGCGGCGGCAAACAGTACCACGGCAAAGACCTGGTTGCGCTGCTTCGCCCGCTCCAGCTCGCGCAATCGCTGCTGCTCCCGCTCCGCCTTTGTCATCTGAGGCTTGCGGCGCTCCGCCGTCCGTTTGTCCGGCCTTGTGCGGGACGCGCTGTGCGCCGCGGCACGGGCCGGTTTTTTTGTCTTTTTTCGTTCCGCCATCTTCCCTCTTCCTCTCCCGCGCGTGCGGCAGCGCCGGTTCCTTATCCTACTATCATACTACTAATGTATCTTTTTATCAGAGCGGCACGCCTGTGAACAGGTTGACGCCTGCGCTCTGCTCCACAAGCGAAACAACGATGGCAGCCAGACCCACAACCGCCGTGTAAACCACAAACGGGATCAGCCGGTTGCTCGACACCATCCACCGCAGGAGCTTGATGGCAAAGAAGCCCACCACCGCGGCCGTAACCATGCCCACAAGCAGCGGAACAGTCTGCACGGTTTCATGCGCTTTCAGCGCGTCGATGCCTTCAAGCCCAGCGGCAGCCACAATAGCCGGAATGCCCAGCACAAACGAGTAATCGAGAGCGGCCTGGCGGTTGACACCGCGCAGCATGCCAATGGCAAGCGTGGAACCGGAGCGCGAAAGTCCCGGAAACACGGCGGCCACGCACTGCGTCACGCCGACAGCGAGCGCATCTCCCAGGCGGAAGCGGCCGCGGCCCACGCGTCCGGAACCGCGCACCAGGGAGCGGCTGCGGAAATGGGCCGCCAACAGCAGAATACTGGTGGCGAGAAGGGCAAAGCCTTCAATGAGAATCGAGCTGTCCGTGCCCCACAGATCAGCAAAATCCTTCACGTTTTGTCCGGTGCCCGGCACGGGCAGGAAAAGCAGGAAGAGCGGCACCAGGCCGATCACGAGCATGACAAGCAGGTTGCGGTCTTCATCCATCCTGCTCCAGCGAAAGCGGCCGGTAAACAGATCGCGCAGGAGAAGGCCGAGCGCCCTGATGAGCCGCCAGATGAGTTTGCGGTAAGCGATGAGCACAGCAGCAAGCGTGCCGAGGTGAAGCATGACGTTGAAAAGCAGGCTCGTGTTCTGCACACCCATCACGTGCTGCACAAGCGAAAGATGGCCGCTGCTGGAAACGGGCAGAAATTCAGTGGCTCCCTGCACAATGCCCTGCACAATGGCCTCCAGGATCTCCTGCATGGATGGACTCCTCCTTATGTAAGGCGCGGACACCCGCGCCTTTGTCACGTGGCGCTCTTGGAAGCGCCCTTCTTCTTTTTCGGTTTCGTTTTTTTCTCGCCGCCCTCAATCATGCGGTAGAGACAGGCAAGCGCATCGGACAGATTGCCGAGCGAATCGATAAGCCCCTCGTCCACGGCATCCGCGCCGTCGAGCACGGTGCCCACGTCCATCACGAGTTCCTGTGTGTTCATGGCGAGCTCGTGGAAGCGGGCCGGGGAAATCTGGGAATTCGATGCGACGAAGCGCGTGATGCGTTCCTGCATGCGCTCAAAATAATCCATTGTCTGCGGCACGCCGAGCATCAGCCCGCTCATGCGCACAGGATGGATCGTCATGGTGGCGCTCGGCACAATAAAGCTGTGCCGAGCCGCTACGGCCAGCGGCACGCCAATGGAATGGCCGCCGCCCAGCACAAGGCTGACGGTCGGCTTCCGCATGCCGGCCACAAGCTCCGCAATCGCAAGGCCGGCCTCCACGTCTCCACCGACGGTGTTGAGGATCATGAGCAAGCCGTCGATGGCCGGATCCTCCTCAATGGCGACAAGCTGCGGGATCACATGCTCATATTTCGTCGTCTTGTTCTGTGAGGGGAGCACGTTGTGGCCCTCAATCTGGCCAATCACCGTGAGGCAATGGATGCAATGGCCGTTCCCCGTGATAACGGAACCGGCTTCTGCAATGCGGTCAAACGGCGCGGAACCACGCACCTCCAGTTCTTCGTCTCTTTCATTCTGCGTCATATTGCACCTCCGCAAAGGAATCTTCCCTTTTAGCGTATCCCGCCAGACGGGAAAATAAACATGTGCAGCGCAGGAAACGGAACGAAAAGCGGCACGAAACATTTGTATTATAGCATTGGAAGCCTTATTCATCAAGCTCTTTTCCCGGGTAATCAAAAACATCCGTTCGGAATTTGCCAGGCAAAAAGGAGCAAAACAACCGGAAAACATCGTGAAACGATTGACAATCTCTGCGTTTTGTCAGATAATAAAGAAGTATTTTACTCAGCTAAATCAAGTTTTGGAAAAGCGGCAGGGCCAAGCGCCTGTTTCCGCTCTCCCGAACGAAAAGAAAGAGTTAGGAGGGACCCTTCATGGGACTTACCATCGCACAGAAGATCATCCGGGATCATCTTGTGAGCAGAGAAATGACGGTTGGCTCCGATGTTGGCCTGCGCATCGACCAGACGCTGACGCAGGATGCAACCGGCACCATGGCATACCTTGAATTTGAGGCGATGGGCGTGCCGCGCGTGAAAACGGAACTGAGCGTGGCTTACATCGATCACAACACGCTTCAGACGGGCTTTGAAAATGCGGACGATCACCGCTTTATCCAGAGCGAAGCGAAAAAGCACGGCATCCGCTTCTCACGGCCGGGCAACGGTATCTGCCACCAGGTGCACCTGGAGCGCTTTGGCATTCCGGGCAAGACGCTCATCGGCTCCGACAGCCACACCCCCACGGGCGGCGGCATCGGCATGCTGGCGATGGGCGCCGGCGGGCTTGACGTGGCTGTGGCCATGGGCGGCGGTGCGTATCACATTTCCATGCCGAAGATGCTGCGCGTCAACCTGACAGGCCGCCTCTCCCCCTGGGTTTCGGCAAAGGACGTCATCCTGAAGGTGCTCGAGATCCTCACCGTGAAGGGAGGCGTGGGCAAGATCGTGGAGTATGCCGGCGAAGGCGTCGCCACGCTGACGGTGCCGGAACGTGCTACCATCACGAACATGGGCGCGGAACTCGGCGCGACAACCTCCATCTTCCCCTCCGATGAAGTGACGCGCGCTTTCCTGAAGGCGCAGGACCGCGAGAAGGACTGGATTCCGCTCGCTTCGGATCCGGACGCCGTCTATGACGAGGAAATTACTGTGGATCTCTCCTCCCTCGTGCCGATGGTTGCCTGCCCGCACAGCCCTGACAATGTGAAGACCGTGGATGCCGTTGGCCCGATCAAGGTGGATCAGGTCTGCATCGGCTCCTGCACGAACTCCTCTTACCTCGATCTCATGCACGTCGCCGCCATCCTCAAGGGCAAGACCGTGCACCCTGACGTGAGCCTGGCGATTGCGCCCGGCAGCCGCCAGGTTTACAACATGCTGGCGGAAAACGGCGCGCTGGCCGACATTGTGGGCGCCGGCGCACGTGTGCTCGAATGCGCCTGCGGCCCGTGCATCGGCATGGGGCAGTCCCCGAACTCGCACGGCGTTTCGCTGCGCACCTTCAACCGCAACTTTGAAGGCCGTTCCGGCACGGCTGACGGCCAGATTTACCTGGTGAGCCCGGAGACGGCGGCCATTTCCGCTCTGACCGGCGTGCTCACCGACCCGCGCACGCTCGGCGAGGAGCCGAAGGTGGAGATGCCGGAGCACTTCCTCATCAACGACAACATGGTCGTGGCGCCTGCGCCGGCGGACAAGATGGACGAAGTGGAGATCCTGCGCGGCCCGAACATCAAGGAATTCCCGGTGACAGACGCTCTGCCGGAGAGCCTTGAGGTGAAGGCGCTGCTCAAGGTGGGCGACAACATCACCACCGACCACATCATGCCTGCGGGCGCGAAGATCCTGCCGTTCCGCTCCAACATCCCCTATCTGTCGAACTTCTGCTTCGGCGTGTGCGACAAGGAATTCCCGGAGCGCTGCCGCAAGTATGGCCCGAGCATTGTGGTGGGCGGCCAGAACTACGGCCAGGGCTCCTCGCGTGAGCATGCGGCGCTCGTGCCGCTCTACCTGGGTGTGAAGGCTGTGCTCGTGAAGAGCTTTGCGCGCATCCATTGCGCAAACCTGGCGAATGCCGGCATTGTGCCGCTTATGTTCAAAACAGAAGCCGATTACGACGTCATCGATCAGATGGACGAGCTGGAGCTGCCGAACATCCGCGCGGAGATTGAGAACGGTTCCGACGTGACGGTGGTTGACAAGACGAAGGGCAAAACCATCCTGGCCAAAGCCGTGCTTTCGGATCGCCAGCGCGAGATGGTGCTGGCCGGCGGCCTGCTGAATTACACACGTGAAACCGGCGGCCAGGGCTGACGGCTGCTGTTTTGGAGGTATTGAAATGGAAAAGCTGCAAATGAAGACGCCGCTCGTGGAGATGGACGGCGACGAGATGACGCGCGTCATCTGGAAGATGCTCAAGGAGATCCTCATCCTGCCTTACGTGGATCTGAAGACGGAATACTATGATCTGGGGCTCAAGCACCGCGACGAGACAGGCGACCGCGTCACAGTGGAGAGCGCCGAGGCCACAAAAAAATACGGCGTCGCCGTGAAATGCGCGACCATCACCCCGAACGCTGCCCGCGTGAAGGAATACAACCTGCATGAGATGTGGAAAGCCCCGAACGGCACGATCCGCGCCATTCTGGACCGCACCGTGTTCCGCGCGCCAATCCTGGTGAAGGGTATCGTTCCCTTTGTGCCGAACTGGAAAAAGCCCATCACGCTGGCCCGTCATGCTTACGGCGACGTGTACCGCAATGTGGAAAGCACGGTGCCGGCAGGCGGCAAGGCGGAACTCGTGATCACTGCGCCGGACGGCACGGAGACGCGCCAGACAATCCAGGAATTCAAAGGCCCGGGCGTGGTGCAGGGCCAGCACAATCTGGACGGCAGCATTGCCAGCTTTGCGCACACCTGCTTCCGCTATGCGCTCGACACGAAGCAGGACCTGTGGTTTGCCACGAAAGACACCATTTCGAAGATTTACGATCACCGCTTCAAGGATATTTTCCAGGAAATTTACGACGCTGACTATAAGGAAAAGTTTGAGGAAGCCGGCATCGAATATTTCTACACTCTGATCGACGACGCCGTGGCGCGCGTGGTGCGCTCCGAGGGCGGTTACATCTGGGCATGCAAGAACTATGACGGCGACGTGATGAGCGACATGGTGGCCACGGCGTTCGGCAGCCTGGGCCTGATGACGAGCGTACTCGTCTCCCCTGACGGCGCCTACGAGTACGAGGCGGCACACGGCACGGTGACGCGCCACTATTACAAGTGGCTCAAGGGGGAGGAAACCTCCACAAACTCCATGGCGACGCTCTTCGCCTGGACGGGTGCGCTGCGCAAGCGCGGAGAGCTCGATGAACTGCCGGATCTGTGCCGCTTTGCGGATAAGCTCGAAAAAGCTGCCGTGCAGACGATTGAGGACGGCGTGATGACGGGCGACCTCATTCCGCTTTCCTCCCTGCCGGAGAAGAAGAAGGTGGACACCGAAACCTTCCTGCGCGAGGTTGCCAAGCGCCTGGACGCCTCCCTGTGAGGTCAGTGGGAACCGCATGTCTTTAGGAGGTTCTTTTGCCCATGCCAAAACGTAACAACATTTCGATGTCGGTTATCCGCCGCCTGCCGCGTTATCACCGCTTTCTGCGTCATCTGCGGAACAAGGGCGTCACCCGGATCTCTTCCACGGAGCTTTCTGCCAAACTTGGGCTGACCGCTTCGCAGATCCGGCAGGATCTGAACTGCTTCGGCGGTTTTGGCCAACAGGGGTACGGATACCTGGTGGATCAGCTCAGCGACGAGATCGCCAAGATCCTGGGGCTGCGGAACGAATACAAGGCCATCCTGATCGGCGCGGGAAACCTGGGCCAGGCCATTGCCTCCCACATGAATTTCACGGAGGACGGCTTCAGTCTGGTGGGAATTTTTGACAATTCACCGTTTAAAATAGGAAATCGGATCAACGGCATTGAGGTTCTTGAAATGGAGCAGCTTGAGCCGTTCTGTGAGCGGGAAAAGCCTGTGATGGCTGTGCTGTGCGTGCCGCGCGAGGCTGTGGAAGAGCTGAGTGACCGGCTCTGCGCGCTGGGAATTCACAGTTTCTGGAATTTCACCCATTGCGATATCGTAGTGAAGCACCCAGACGCTATTGTGGAAAACGTGCACCTGAACGACAGCCTGATGACACTGTGCTACCAAATTCAGGCACAAGATGAAAAGGAAGAGGAACCGGGATCTTGAACAGGAAACGATTCCTCACATAAGACATAAGATCGAAAGAGGCCCTGCAGCGGATTTTCTCCACTGCAAGGCCTCTTTTCCTTGCACAGATTCGTTTGACAGAAACCAGGACGGCTCAGAGACGCTCCATCTTTTCGACCGCCTTGATGATCTCATCGATCTTCTGTTCCCGATCGGTCTCGTCCGCACGCTCAAACGCTTCGGCCACGCACCCTTCCATGTGGGCCCGCAGTACCTCGCGCTCGGCCCGGCGCAGAATGGCTTCGGACGCCAGCAGCTGATTGAGCACATCCATGCAGTAGCGGTCCTCCTCAATCATGTTCAGGATCCCATCGAGCTGGCCGCGTGCCGTTTTCAGCAGACGCGCAACTTTTACTTTATCTGCCTTCATGCTTCTTCAATCCCCGTGACTTCATAGCCTGCGTCCTTCACCGCGGCGGTGAGCTCCGCGTCGGACACGGCCTGATCCAGAGAGACCGTGGCGCACTTCTGCGCGAGATCCGCCTTGGCGTGCACGCCGGGGATCGCGTTCAGAGCCTTCTCCACATGCGCGACGCAATGTGCGCACATCATGCCTTCAATGTTGATCTTCTTGTTCATTGTATGATCTCCTTTCTCTTCACAACCAGCTGCTTCTTGAAGCGGACAGGTATCGGTTCCCGTGCCATTGTCGTCCCGCGGGACACGGAGATCCGTTTCCACGGCGGGAAGAGCACTGCCCCCGCGCTGCTTCCGCTTGAAAAAGCGGAGGCGCAAAGCATTGCTAACGACACAGACGGAACTCAAACTCATGGCGGCGGCGCCCAGCATGGGGCTCAGCTTCAGGCCCCAGAGCGTGAAGAACACGCCGGCCGCCACGGGAATGCCAATACTGTTATAGAAAAACGCCCAGAACAGATTTTCTCTGATATTGCGGATCACGGCCCTGCCGAGCTGGATGGCGGAAACGGCATCCATGAGATCGCTCTTCATGAGAACGACGTCTGCCGAATCGATGGCGATATCCGTGCCTGCACCGATGGCCACGCCGACATCGGCGCGGGCCAGGGCAGGCGCGTCGTTCACACCGTCGCCGATCATGGCAACCTTCCGGCCCTCCTTCTGCAGGCGGCGCACCTCCGCTTCCTTGTCCTGCGGGAACACCTCCGCCACAACATGGGGAATGCCGATCTCCTGCCCGATGGCCAGCGCCGTGCGGCGGTTGTCGCCCGTGAGCATGACCACATCGACGCCGAGGGCACGCAGCTCCTGCACCGCCTCCCGGCTGGTAGGCTTCACGACGTCCGCCACGGCGATGAGACCGAGCAGCCGGCCCTGTTCCGCGAAGAAGAGCGGCGTGCTGCCCTTCCGGGCAAGAGCATCCGCCTTTGCCTCCAGGCTGCCGGCGGAAACGCCGATCTCCCGCAGCATGCGGCTGTTCCCGGCAAAGATGCGCCGGCCGCCGACAATGGCGGAAACGCCCTTCCCCTCTTCCGTGGTGAATTGCTCTGCCTGCGGCAAATCAAGGCCCTTTGCGTCCTCCAGGATGGCGAGTGCCAACGGGTGATCGGAGCGCTGTTCCACGGCGGTGGCCAGAAGGAGCAGTTCCTTCTTCTCCACGCCGGAAACGGGGCAGATCTCCGTCACCTGCGGGCGGCCTTGCGTGATGGTGCCGGTCTTGTCGAGCACAACGGTGTCCACACTGTGGATCGTTTCCAGGCTTTCCGCTGTCTTGAATAGAATGCCGTTTTCAGCGCCCTTTCCCGTGCCGACCATGATAGCCGTGGGCGTGGCAAGGCCGAGCGCGCAGGGGCAGGAGATGACAAGCACGGAAATACCAATGGAAAGCGCAAACTCGAGTGGTTGACCCGCGATCAGCCAGGCAGCCGTCGCAATCACGGCGATGGTGATGACTACCGGCACAAAGACGGCGCTCACCTTATCGGCCAGGCGGGCTATGGGCGCCTTCGTGGCGTTTGCGTCTTCCACCAGACGGATGATCTGCGCGAGCGCCGTATCCTCACCGACGCGCGCCGCCTCCATCTTCAACCATCCAGATTTGCTCACCGTGCCGCCCGTAACACTGTCCCCCACCTGCTTCTCCACCGGCATGCTCTCTCCGGTGAAGGCCGCCTCATCCACCGCGGCGGAGCCTTCCAGGACGCGGCCGTCTACCGGGATGGAAGCGCCGGCCTTCACGATGAGGATATCGCCCGGCTGCACCTGCTCGAGCGGAATCTCCTGCTCCTGGCCGTCGCGCAGAAGCACCGCCGTCTTGGGCGCCAGATTCATCAACCGGGCGACGGCGTCGGACGTGCGGCCCTTGGAGCGGGCCTCCAGCAGTTTGCCGACCGTGATCAGCGTAAGGATGGTGCCGGCGGACTCAAAATACAAATCCATGGAATAATGGTGCACGAGCGTCAGATCACCGTGGCCCAATCCCCATCCGATGTTATAGATGGCGAAAATGCCGTATGCCATGGCGGAACCGGAGCCGATGGCAATGAGCGTATCCATGGTGGGCGCGCCCTTCGCAAGCGTTTTGAAACCGGTGATATAAAATTTCCGGTTGACATACAGGATGGGCAGCACGAGCAAAAACTGCGTAAACGCAAATGCCAGCGCGTTCTCCCCGCCCAGCAAAAAGCCGGGCAGCGGCAGGCCCATCATGTGGCCCATTGAAACATACATGAGCGGGATGAGGAAGACAATCGAGACAATCAGGCGAAAGCGGACGCTTTCCGCCTCCTTCTTCCCCTCGTTCGGCACCGCACCGGCCGCTGCCTGCTTCGCGCCGCCGTGGACGGAAGCGCCGTAGCCAGCATCTTCTACGGCATGAATGATGGCATCAGGGCCGACAGCCTGCTCATTATATTCGACGGTCATGCTGTTTTGCAGCAGATTGACAGACACATCGCTCACGCCGCTGCAGGCGCGAACGGCTTTCTCCACATGCGCGCTGCACGCGCTGCATGTCATGCCTGTGACATCGAACCGCTGTTTCACTGCGGAGTCTCCTTTCTCACACGATGCCGGGCCAACTGCCCGGGCAGCCGTAAACTTATTGATAACACCCCCACTGGGTATATGTATATACTACTTGATTCTCCCCGGGTTGTCAAGCGTTTTTGAAAAAAGAAATACAGGGAACAGAAAAGCGCCCGGCGCATGTGTGCGCCGGGCGCGAAAAGCACGGAAACTATTATACAGTGGCAGGCATTCCCTGCGCGGCCAGCTCCTCCTCTTCCTCCGGAGTGGGCCTGTACTGAGCCATATAGAGCTTATAGTAATATCCCTGTTTGGCCATCAGTTCATCGTGGGAACCGGCTTCCATAATCTTACCGCCGTCGATATACATAATACGCGTGCAGCTGCGGATGGTGGATAGGCGGTGCGCAATGATGAAGGAGGTGCGGCCTTTCAGCAGCAGGTTGATGCCGCGCTGCAAAAGCTGCTCGGTGGAGGTATCGATGGAGGAAGTTGCCTCATCGAGCACAAGGATTTTAGGATCAGCCAGCAACGTGCGTGCAAAGGCAATCAGCTGCTTCTGGCCCTGGGACAAGCCGCCGCCTCGCTCCTTAACTTCCGTTTCATAGCCGTTGGGTAACTTGCTGATGAACTCATCTGCCTGCAGCAGGCGGGAAACGCGGATGATCTCGTCGTTTGTTGCGTCAAGCTTGCCGTAGCGGATATTATCGGCAATTGTGCCGGAAAACACGAAGCTGTCCTGCAGCATGATGCCCATCTGGCTGCGCAGGGAGTGAAGCGTGACGTCCATCACACTGTGGCCGTCGATTGAGACAATGCCCTCGTCGATGTTATAGAAACGGCTGATGAGGTTGACGATCGTCGTCTTGCCGGCGCCTGTAGGGCCAACAATGGCAATGCTCTCGCCCGGTTCCGCCACAAAGCTCACATCGTGCAGGATCTTCTGGCCGGGTTCATAGCCGAAGCTTACATGATCAAACACCACGCGGCCGGTGATCGGCGGCAGCTCGATAGCGCCGGGGCAATCCTCGATGACAGGGGGTTCGTTCATCGTCTCAAAGATACGCTCCAGGTACGCCATGGCATCCACAAATTTGTTGTAGATATTCGCCAGGTTCACAATCGGCTGCCAGAAACGGGACGCATAGGTGCCCATGGCAAGCAACACGCCGAAGGATGCCATAGGATGCAGGAAATAGGCGCCCACAATGTAGACAAGCGAAAACACGATCTGCGAGATCGTCTCGGTGGTGAACCACACGGAGTTGGAGATATAGATGGCGTGCATCCAGGCACGGTACCGCTCAGCGATCAGGCGATCGAGGATGCCGAGGTTCGTCTCCTGGCGGTTGAAGGCCTGCGTGACCTTTACGCCCTCAATGGACTCCTGCACATACGCGTTCAGGTTGGAGTTTTTATTGGAGATCACCTGATAGGCGCGGCGCTGCTTCGGCTTGATGATTAGGATAAAGACAATCAGCACCGGCAGGCCGGCCGTGGTGACGGCCGCAAGCGGCACGCTCACCTGGAACATGAAGAAGATGATAAAGATGATGTTGATGATCTCGATGATGAAGTCGAGCAGGCCGTTCGAGAGCACGTCCGACACGTTGTTCACGTAGTGCACGATGCGCACCAGAATCTTTCCATGCGGCCTGTTATCATAATAGGAGAACGGCAGGACCTGGAGATGCGCAAAGAGATCCTGACGGATGTCATGCACCATGGTCTGCGACGCCTGTGCGACAATGACACGGCGGATGGCTGTAAACAGCACATTGACAAGGATCGTGACACCCAGCAGGAGCGAGAGACGGATGAGTTCATCCATCTTCCCCTGCGGGATGGAGTTATCCATGGCATAGGAGACGATCATGGGGCCGGTGAGGCCGATGACACTGCCGACGCCGCTGAGCAGCAGGGCGGCGAGCATCTTGCCCTTGCACCGCATGACATACACCATAACCTTTTTCAGGTTTTTAAAATTTAGGGGTTCTTCCAGGGTTTCGTCCACATCAAACCGGTTACGCGCCAATCGATTCACCCTCTTCCTTGCTGTTCTGAATCGCCCAGATATGGCGGTAGAAGCCCTTGTTCTTCAGCAGTTCGCGTTGCGTGCCGCTCTCCACAATCCTGCCGCGATCGAGCACGAGAATGAGATCCGCATCCTCAATAGAGGAAACACGCTGCGCAATGATAATCTTCGTGCAGGGGAAGTCCAGGTTGCGGAGCTGCTCCTGCAGGTACTTTTCCGTTTCCATATCGACGGCGGAGGTCGTGTCGTCGAGGATCAGCACGGCAGGCCGGATGGCGAGGGCGCGCGCCAGCGAAATGCGCTGCTTCTGGCCGCCGGAAAGACCGACGCCGCGCTCGCCGACAAGCGTATCGTAGCCGTCTTCCATTTTGCGGATGAATTCATCCGCATCCGCGGTGCGGGCATACTTCTGCACATCCTCAAACGGCATATCGGGATCGCCATAGGCAATGTTCGAATCCACCGTATCGGAGAAAAGGAATACATCCTGCATGGCCACACCGATGTGGCGGCGCAATGCCTTGAGCGTGTAGCTCTGCACCGGTTCACCGTCGAGCAGGACATCGCCGGAAGTGGGATCGTTGATGCGCGTGAGCATGCCGACAAGCGTCGTCTTGCCGGAGCCGGTTGTCCCGATGATGCCGAGCGTCTCGCCCGGCTTCACATGGAAGCTGATGTCGTCCAGAATGGTGGCGCCGTCAATCGTGAGCGTCACATTGCGGTATTCCACATCGCCCTGCGGGCGGACGCCGGGATCGCGCGCCATGTAGCGATCCGCAATCGTGGGCTGTGCATAGAAGATTTCGATGATCATCTGGCACGAGGCAAAGAAACGCTGGACATCGTTGATCAGCATGCCCAGGTTGCGCAGCGGATTGGCAAGCGCCCAGGTGAGCGAGGAAAACGCCAGGATTTCGCCTGCCGTGATCTTGCCCTGCATCATGAAGATGCCGCCGACAAGCAATGTCGTGACGGTGAGGGATTGGGAAAGCAGATCGATAATCGGATTGAACTTGGCGCCCACATAAGCCGTCTTCAGGTTCATTTTCCGGTAATCCTCGTTCTTTTCCTCGAACTTCTGGTTTTCATATTCCTCCCGGGCAAACGCTTTCACCACGCGGTTGCCCTCAATGTTCTCCTGCGCAACGGTATTCAGGCTGGAAAGCTTCTGGCGCAGCTGCACGAACATCGGATGGATCACCTTGGAGAAAAACCGGGTCACAATCAAAATGAACGGCGTGATGGCTGCAAGGCACAGCATGAGTTCCACATTGACACAGCCCAGATAGATGAGGGCCGCCGCGAACGTGACAATGGAATCCACCGTGCTGTAGGAGATCCACGCCAGAGCGTGACGGATCAGATCGAGGTCGTTTGTCATACGCGTCATGAGATCGCCGGTGCGAATCGAATGGAAATAGCGGGCGTCCTCGTTCTGCAGAACATTGAACATTTTCCTGCGCAGGCCGTTGAACGTGCACTGGCTGCTCTTTTCCAGCAGGACCACCATCACATACCGCAGGATCAGCCGCACCATCTGCACCACCATCATGAGGCCGAGAAGCGGCAGCAGCATGGAGGTGTCCTGCGGCGTGATGACGTCGTCAATCAGTTTTTGGGAAAGCATGGGGTTTACAACAAGGATGGCGGATGTCACCGCAGAGAGAACCATCGCGATGACAAACAGGTTTCTTTTTTCCCCCATGTACTTCCAAAGCCATTTGATTCGGAACATATCTTCCCCCTCCTGTTCCGGTTTGAAAGTTGTTTCTGTTCTTTTCGGGCAACCCGAAAAGGGTGTGAAAACAGCCTCCTTCCCCCGCAAAAATAAGCTCCCAAAGTTCTTCGGAAAGTATAACTCGCACCTTTCAAAACCGCAAGCCGATTTCGGCGGCTTAACGTCCCATTCTTTCGTGTTTTCTTCATTTTTCTTTGATTTTCATTCAATTAAAGAAAATCAAGCTGTGAGACAGACAAATTTGACTCCCTTTTCTGTCGCAACATGCACTAAGAAACAGGATTCTTTCTTGTTATTATGCTCCTTTCCTGCGTACCCTCAGGGAATAAGGGCCAAAGCGGTTTTCCGGGGTTGGGCGCGCCCCCGGCTGCGTTTTCCTCCTTGTCTTCCGGGAAGGAAGGCTGCGTCATCAGCCTTGCCGGAAACCCGCCCGAATCACGGAAAACTCCGAAGGACCGGACGGGAGGGAAAAACTGGGGCTGGAAAGACCGCGGGACGAAGGCAGGCTCGCGCCTGCCGGGGACGAGAACGCATCCATCGCCTGTTTTCGCCCCGTCCGGCGCTTTCCCCCTTGCCCACTGAGGGTATAAATAAATGCTGAAGCAAACAAAAAGGCATGGGTTTCACTCGCCCTTCAGACGAAGAAACCCATACCTTTTCTAGACTAACGACCGGGAAAACAGAAGAGCCACACAGGCCAACTGTTTTTCTCAACCTCCGTTCAATATACAATATTATAAGGGGAAGAAAGCCGCGGCTGTTGGCCGCGCTGCAGCGAAAAGAATTACGACGTGCGGTCCGGGCGATAAAACTGCGCCTTTGCGCGAACCAACACCACTGCGGAAAGCAGGGCTGCCAACAGCGCCGTCACGGCAAAATTGAGCCACACGCCCGTGAGGCCGAGCGGCCAGAGTGCCGCGAGAAGAATCACGGGAAAGATAAGAGCTGTGGAAACCGAGATGAGCGACGCAGGAAGCGGCTTTTCCACTGCCAGCATGCAGCTCTGCACTGCAAAGGACAGCCAGCGTGTTATATAGGTCAGGGCGAAGAGCCGGAGCGCGCCCACCGCCATATCAAGGACATCGGGTGTGGGTGCGGAGACGAAAAGGCGCGTGATCTGCTCCGGGAAGCAGGAAATCACAACAAACGCCGCCGCGGAAATCACAAAAGCCGCCACAAAGCAGCAGCGCTCAATGGCCCGCACGCGAGAGTATTTTTCCGCCCCCCAGTTGTACCCCACGGCAGGCTGGAGGGAATCACACGTGCCATAGAGAAGCGGCTGCACAAATCCATCAGCAAACATAAGAATACCATACACGGAGACGGCCGTCTCGCCGCCCAGGCGCACCAGAATCAGATTGAGCAGGATGGAGGTGATGCGGCCCGCTATGTTGTTGAGAAAATTCGGGCTGCCGCAGGCAAGGATCTGCCGAACCATGCGCATATGAAAGTGCGGCCGGCAAAAGTGCAGCACGGCTTTGCCGCGGAAAAACGGCGTAAACGCAATCAGCGCACAGACAAACATGCCGGAACAGGTGGCAAGAGCCGCGCCCCAAATGCCGAAATGAAACACGCCGAGGAAGAGAAATTCCAACACGCCGCTCAGCAAGGACATGAAGATATTGAGGAGCATGCTGCCGCGGATGTAGCCGCTGATGCGCATGAAGTTATCGACAGCGAAAATGATAGTAGTGACAGGGGAACTGAGCGCATACACGCGCAGATACTGTACCGACAGATCTGCAAAAGCCCCTTCCGCACCCATCAGGCGGATGAGGGCAGGCGCCGCACCATAGAGCGCACTGCCAACCACCACGCCGGCCGCCACAATCATCAGGCAGGCGCAGGTGAACAGGTTGCTGGCTTCTTCCCTCTCCCCCTTGCCCAGACAGATGGAGATCGGAACGGCGGAGCCGACGCCGATGAGATCTGCAAGAGCAAAATTGATGATCACAAACGGCATGGCAAGGTTGAGCGAAGCAAATGCGGTGGCGCCCAAATACTGGCCGACAAAAACGCCGTCCAGCGTTTGATACAGGGCAGAAGCCAGCATGCTGATGGCGCCGGGCAGAGAAGCCAGAAAGAAGAGTTTCACCGGCGGCGTTTTGGAAAACAGTGCGGAGGAATTCATAAAAGTTGTCTTCATCCTTTCCTGAAAAATAGCGGCAGGGCAAACGTTCAGCGAGAACGGCTCTCCTATGGAAATCTTTCCGAAAGATTTGGGGAGGCATTCCGGAGCACCAAGGGCAGAACTGCAGCGGCACTGGAAACTGCTTTGCTTTATCGTATGCCGAGACTGACGCGGCTGCCCGACGCATGCGACATTGCACCGTCTGCCAACGCGTCTCTTCAATTTTCCGGATTATCTTCTCCTTTTTCCCCTGGGAGCAGATGGATCTCATGCCGCAAAAACTTCACATAACGGGCTGTAAGGGCGATGAGCGCTTGGCCTTCGTCGGGGGAAAGCCACTCGCCGGCACGTATCTCCGCTTCATTGAGCGGGCCAACCACACGGCGCTTGAGCGCTTCCCCCTCCTGTGTGAGGGCAATGCGCTTGTTTTTCTGACTGCCGGGCATGGGCAAAAGCCGCAGGAGGCCGCCCCGCTCCATAGACTTGAGCGCAGAATTCAGTGTTTGCGGCGCATAATACCAAGCTGCGCACAGTTCCCGCTGGGTGAGCGTCTCCCCGCTTTCACACAGGGCATACAGCAGCCAGAGCGCCGTATCCGATATGCCGCTCCTTCTGGCATAAGCGTGATAAAGATCGTCCATCTCGTGGTACAGGCGGTTAAATGCAGCGAGCAGTTCCTGTCTGTTATGTTCCATCGTTTCTCTCCTTCGTGCCTCTGAAAATAATCCGGAATCGGACAATAGTATATCGCTGTTTTCGAAGGAAAGTCAACTCCTTTCTTGCATCCTCTCCTATTTTTATATCCCAATGGTTCTTTTTTCACACAATATGACAAGTCTCCCCAATAAAATTTGTGAAACAGAATCTGTTGTGAAAGAATTGACATTTGATCTGGCGAAGCATATACTTGAAATGGAAAAGCGGCAAAGTCTGCGGTAGGGGGAGGAGTTTCCCTATTGATTCCATGCGCTGCCGGTATGCCCGCGGCACAAATAACTCCGGGAAAACCGGGGATACACTTTTGTCCGGACAGAACAGAGCCGGCGGGTGGAATCGGACTTTAGGCCTTCCGTATCTTCATTTTATTTAGGAAAGGTTTGGTGGTCCTCAAAATGGAAAGTCAGCTTTCACTCTTCTACGGTCTGTCATTTTTGACAGTCGTCATCGCATTCGCATTCGCCCTTTACCTATACTTATGGGTAAAAAAGCAGAAAACAACGAACGCCAGAATCCAGGAAATTTCCACTCTGATCAAGGAGGGCGCCAACACTTTCCTGCGGCGGGAATACAAAGTCCTGGCAAAATTCGCCGCCGTTGCGGCCATCGTGATCTTTGTCCTGCTGCCCTCCCCTATCTGGCAGGGCCACATGATTGACAATCTCTCCATGGCCATCGCCTACATCGCCGGTACGGTACTTTCCGCTATCGCCGGAAAAATCGGCATCATGGTGGCAACGCTTTCGAACGGGCGCACGGCGGAAGGCGCTCAGAAAGGGCTGAAAACGGCCTTTTTGATCGGGTTCCGCGGCGGCGCCGTGATGGGCCTGCTTGTGGTGGGCTGCTCGCTGCTGGGTGTGGCGGCTGTTCTGATGGCAACGGGCAATTCCAGCATTCTGCTGGGCTTCTCCTTTGGTGCAAGCTCGCTTGCCCTGTTTGCCAAAGCGGGCGGCGGTATCTTCACAAAGACGGCCGACGTTTCCGCTGATCTCACCGGCAAGGTGGAACTGGGCATCCCGGAGGACGATCCCCGCAACCCTGCCGTCATCGCCGACAACGTGGGCGACAACGTGGGTGATGTGGCCGGCATGGGCGCCGACCTGTTTGACTCCAACGTGGCGGCCATGGCTTCTGCCCTTGTTATTGCGCAGTCTCTCTCCGGCACCGGTTTCTCCAACATTTCCATGGTATTCTGCTACGCCATTCTGGGCCTGCTCGCCTCCGTGATCGGCATCGCCGCTTCCGGCATCGGCAAGAAGGATAACCCTACGAAGGCGCTGAACTCCTCTACATATGTGACAACCGGCATCTTCCTCGTGCTGACGGCCCTGGCCACGCTCGTGTTTGAAGGTTTCTCGTGGAGAATCTGGGGCGCTTCCGCTGTTGGCCTGCTGGTGGGCGTCATCATCGGCATCACCACAGACTATTTCACTGACGACTCGAAACCGATTGTGCGCAAGGTGGCACACGCCTCCGGCTCCGGCCCGGCGTTCACGGTGCTTTCCGGCGTTGCATACGGATTTATCTCTTCCCTGCCTGCCATGGTGGGCATTGCCATTTCTGCCCTCGTGGCCTATCAGCTCTGTGCGCCAATGGGCGACGGCTATGCAATTTTCGGCATCTCCATGGCGGCAGTCGGTATGCTTTCCATCGTGGGCATGATCATTTCCAACGACGCCTATGGGCCGATCGTTGACAATGCGCGCGGCCTCGCCGAAATGGGCGGCCTGGGTGAAGAGACGATCCGCATTTCCGATGAACTTGACAGCGCCGGCAACACGGTGAAAGCCGTGACAAAGGGCTTCTCCATCGGCGCGGCAGGCCTCACCGTGATTTCCCTGCTGGGTGCGTTTATGTCGGAGGCCAACGAAGCGCTTGCGGCAGCCGGCCGCGAACTGATCACCGGCTTTGATATTATGTCCCCTACCGTATTCTTCGGCACGCTGATCGGCGCAGCCATTCCGGCCGTATTTTCTGCCATGCTGATTCTGGGCGTTGATAAAAATGCGCAGCGCATGGTGGCCGAAATTCACCGCCAGTTCAATGAGATCCCCGGCCTGCGGGAGGGCAAGAAGGGCGCCAAGCCGGAATACGGCAAGTGCATCGACATTGCCACCTCCGGCGCCCTGCGTGAGCTGATACCCGCCGGCCTCATGAGCATCATCGCCACACTGATCGTCGGTTTCATCGGCGGCCCCTCCGCCATCGGCGGCTTCCTGCTGGGCAACATCCTGAGCGGCCTCCTGCTGGCACTCTTCATGTCGAACGCCGGCGGCCTGTGGGATAATTCCAAGAAATATGTGGAAGCCGGAAATGAAGGCGGAAAGGGCAGCGAAGCCCACAAGGCCGCCGTCATCGGCGACACTGTCGGCGATCCGTTCAAGGATACGGCCGGCCCGTCCATCAACACGCAGATCACGGTTGTTTCCCTTGTATCTTCCCTTGCGTCTTCGCTGTTTGTGTGGCTCTCCATTTTCCACTGAGAGCGGCACATTGGCTCCCCTGCAACGGAGATCCTGCGAAGATTCCGGGATGAACGTCTGATCAAGGGGCGGCAAGCTGATTGCCGCCCCTTTGATGTTTTTTGTGGGCAGGAGAGGACGCGGGTTGGATAACTATGATCAATCCCGATTGATCAGGATTCTGATTCCACAGCAAAGGAGGGAAAGGGCACATCATCCGCGCCCCGCCGCGCGGGTACGGCAGCTGCCGGACCGAAACGGCGGGGAAATCACAAAAGAAAGAGAAGGGATATTGAATGGAGCGTTTATTTAAGCTGAAAGAAAACGGCACCACGGTTGGCCGCGAAGTGGTTGCCGGCCTGACGACATTCTTCGCCATGGCCTACATCATTGTTGTCAACCCGAGCCTGCTGAGCGAATCCGGCATGGAATGGGGCGCTGTTTTCCTGGCAACCATCATCTCCGCCATCATCGGCACACTGATCATGGGCCTTGTGGCGAACGTGCCGTATGCGCAGGCGCCCGGCATGGGCCTGAACGCCTTCTTCGTTTACACCGTATGCTTTACGCTGGGTTTCACCTGGCAGCAGGCTCTCTCCATGGTGTTCATCTGCGGCCTGATCAACATTCTGATCACCGTGACGAAGATCCGCAAATTCATCATCAAGTCCATTCCCCGCAGCCTGCAGAACGCCATCGGCGGCGGCATCGGCATTTTCGTCGCCTATCTGGGCCTGCTGAACGTCGGCATCATTTCCTTTGATTCCGGTGTGCCGGCCCTCGCAACGCTGAACCAGGCTTCACTCGTGCTGTTCATCATCGGCCTGGCCCTCACCATCATCCTGCTCGTGTGCAAGGTTCCCGGCGCCATCCTGATCGGCATCATCGTGACAACCATTCTGGGCATTCCGATGAACGTCACCACCACCGCCGATACCGTGAGCTTTGTGGACGCCTGCCAGGCGCTGCCCACCACCTTCGGCGCCATCTTCACGCAGGCCGGCCTCGGTTCCCTGTTTAGCGATGCGGGCAAGCTGCCCCTCGTGCTGATCACCATCTTCTCCTTCAGCGTGACCGACACGTTTGACACCATCGGCACCTTCATCGGCACGGGCCGCCGCGCCGGCATCTTCAGCGATGAGGATGAGAAGACGATGGAGACGAGCGCGGGCTTCAAGTCCAAGATGGACAGAGCTCTGTTTGCAGACGCCACAGCTACCTCCATCGGCGCCATTTTCGGCACCTCCAACACCACGACGTACGTTGAAAGCGCCGCCGGTATCGGTGCGGGCGGCCGCACCGGCCTGACGAGCGTGATCGTGGCCTTGTGCTTTGCCGTGAGTGCCTTCCTTGCCACGTTTGTGAGCGCCGTCCCGTTTGCCGCCACTGCCCCTGCTCTTGTCGTGGTCGGCATCATGATGATTTCCTCCTTCAAGGAGATTGACTGGAGCGACTTCAATGAAGCTGTTCCTGCTTTCTTTGCGGGCGTATTTATGGCTCTCTGCTACAGCATTTCCTACGGCATCGCGGCCGGCTTCATCTTCTACTGCATCACCAAGATCTGCAAGAAGGAAGCCAAGAGCATCCATCCCATTCTCTGGGTTGTCACCGCTCTGTTCATTCTGAACTTCGTGCTGCTTGCTGTCCTTCCCATGCTGACGCCTGCCGCGTAACGCGCACGTCAACCGGACAGAACGCATACAAAAACCGGATTGTCTCCTATGCGGGAGGCAATCCGGTTTTTTCTGTTCCACCTGAACACAATCAGGCTGCTGCACCGGCTCCCTGCACCGGCATGCACGCGGTGTAGGAAGAGTCACGTCCTCAAACACAATGGTTCCCTGGGTTCGGCACAAATCACGGGAGCCCTGCAAGCTGCGGATGGCAAACTGTGTTTTTAGGATGAGCGCTACAAAGGACTGCTGGTAATTGTCCAGCAAAGCCGCCATGCCCAAGACGGGGCAACTCAAACAAGATCGGTGAGCGGGGCAAACGAATAGCCCATCTCCTCCCAGCGCGTGAGCAGTTCATCGAGAATCTCGCTGTTGGTGAGCGAAGTGCTGTGCAGCAGGACGACGGCGCCCGGGTGGATGCGCGGAAGAAGCTTGTCAAAGGCCTCCTGTGCCGTAGGCTGGTCATCCTGCAGCCAATCCACATAGGCCAGGCTCCAGAAAACCGTTTGATATCCCAGCTCCTGCGCCATTTTCAGATTCTCTTCGCTGTAAATGCCGCGGGGCGGCCGGTAAAACCGCTGCATCTGCTGGCCTGTGATGGACGCATAGAGCTCCTCCACAGAGCGAAGCTCTTCTTCAAATACGGCTCGGTCCGCAATCTGCGACATGTCATAGTGGTGATAGGTGTGGTTTGCCACGAGGTGGCCTTCCTCTGTCATCCGGCGCACAAGATCGGGGTTTTCCTCCAGATAGTGGCCCACCACAAAAAAGGCCGCCGGCACCTGGTGGCGCGCGAGCGTGTCGAGAATGGAGGGCATATAACCCGCTTCATAACCGGCATCAAATGTGAGATAAATGGTTTTTTGAGTGGTGTCACCCACATACCAGGCGTCATACTGGCGCAGGTCCTCCGCCGTGGCGTTTCCGACGGGCGGCTCCCCCTCCGTCTGGAAGCTGAGCCCCCAGTTTCCGGAGGGCTGCACCGAAGCGGGCACAGCCGCTCCCTGTGCGCGGTGTATCACGGCAGGCGCGGCGGCCAGGACAAGCAGCACCGCCAATGCCGCAATGAGATGCTTTCTGCGGATAATGGCAAACATTCCACCCTCCCCCTTTCCCTGCATCTCTATGTGAAAAGGGCAAAAAATATGCGGCACAGCCCGCAGAAGGGCTGTGCCGCAATATCATTTATGCGTTAATCATCGACCTCATCGGGTTCCAGAAGACCATATCCGCCATCTTTGCGGGCATACACCACATTGATCTCGCCCGTTTCCTCGTTGCGGAACATGTAGAACTGGTGATCCAGCATGTTCATCTGCAGGATAGCCTCTTCCACATGCATAGGCTTCACGGCAAAGTGCTTAACTCTGACAACCTTGTATTCCTCCGGCTCCTCCTCAGAGTTGTAATATTCCATCACATACTGATCGAGTGCGGCAGAATGAATCTGCTTGTCGAGTTTCGCCTTGTTCTTGCGGATCTGGCGGCCGAGCGCGCTGATGGCGTGATCGAGCGCCTCGTTCATTTCGAGCTGCGTATTTTCCGCACGGTAAATCATGCCGCGCTGCCGAATCGTAATTTCAACGGTCTGGCGATTCTTTTCGACCGTTACCATTACATTCGCCTCGGCGTCCTCATCGAAGATGCGATCGAAGCGGGAAAGCTTTTTCTGGGCAAGCTGCTTGAAATTATCCCTGAGATTGACTTTGCGCCCTGTAATGTTGATCTTCATTGTAACATCTCCTTGCCTTACCGTATCGTGCGGGAAGTCCCGGAAAAGCCCGGCAAACGGGAGACCTGCGGGGAATCCCGCCGCCGGAATCCGGCCCCTGTGGACGGGACCAAATCGGACTAATGCCCGGTTTTGGGAATTCCTGCACCTTTATTATAGCAATAAAGAATAAAAAAGTAAAGGCGGCGCCACACAATTTTGCGTTCTCAAACGAAAATTATGTGGCGCCGCCCAAAAACGGCCCAGGTTCAGAGGACAAGGCTTCCGTGGCGCGTCACATGGCAGCCGACGTTCACCGCAATGGGAAGGCCGGCAATATGAGTGGGCGCCCATTCAATGTTGACGGCAAGGGCTGTGGTGTCTCCGCCGAAGCCCTGGGGACCGACGCCCGTCTCATTGACGGCGCGCAGCATTTTTTCTTCCAGCCCGGCATAGAACGGATCCTTGTTCCGCTCGGAAACAGGGCGGCACAGCGCCGTCTTGGCGAGCAGCGCACACTGCTCAAAATCGCCGCCGATGCCAACGCCCAGCACAACGGGAGGGCATGGATTGCCGCCGGCCAGACGCACGGTCTCCGCCACAAAAGCGATGAGGTCCTCCTCTGTGGCGACAGGCGTCATCATCTGCAGGCGGCTCATGTTCTCGCTGCCGAAGCCCTTGGGGGCCACGGTGAGGGAAACACGGTCGCCCGGCACAAGGCGCGTGTGAATCACGGCCGGGGTATTGTCCCCCGTGTTGCCGCGGCGGATCGGATCAGCCGCGACGGAACAGCGCAGGAGCCCTTCTGTGTAGCCGCGATGCACGCCCTTGTTGACGGCCTCCTCGAAGGATCCGCCCGTGAAGTGCACCTCCTGGCCAATTTCCGCAAAGACAACGGCCATGCCGGTATCCTGGCAGACAGGCAGCCCCAGATCGCGCGCGGCGCGCATGTTTTCACACAGGTCGCAGAGGATGGAACGGCCGAGAGCGTTTTCCTCGCGCTGCGACGCCGACACAATCGACGCTTCCAGATCGGCAGGGAGGCTGCGGTTGGCTTCCACACAGAGGCGGGCCACCGCCTCCGTGATATCAGATACAGGAATTTCGCGCATGGTAAGCCTCCTTAGCGAACGCGCTGGCCGCTGATGTACACCATTTCCGGCTTAGCAGAAAGGGAAATCGGACTCTCACGGAACACGACAAAATCGGCATCCTTTCCCATTTCAAGGCTGCCGACGCGATCGTCGATGCCGCAGATTTTCGCAGGATTGCAGGTGATGGCGGCGAGCGCCTCCTCCTCGTCCATCCCCTCACGCACGGCCAAAGCAGCGCACAGCGGCAGATACTGGATCGGCACCACCGGGTGATCGGTGATGATGGCGGTAGGCACACCGGCCTGCGAAAGCTTGCCGGGCGTGGCGGGCGTGAGGTTCCGCAGTTCCGGCTTCGAGCGGTCACAGAGAAGCGGCCCGGAAAGAACACGCACGTGCTCCTCGGCGAGCTCGTCCGCAATCAGACCGCCCTCCGTGCCATGCACAATCACATAATCCAGGCCGAATTCGGACGCAATGCGCATGGCGGTGAAAATATCGTCTGCGCGGTGGGCGTGAAAATGCACCTTGACCTCGCCGCGCAGCACCGGCAGCAGCGCTTCACACTTGCCGTCATACTCAGGCGGGTCCACGTCCGGGTCGCCGTCCGCTCGCAGCACGGCTTCCTCATAACGGCGCGCTTTCATGAGCTGATCGCGGATGAGGGCAGCGGTGGCCATGCGCGTGGAAGGCGCCTGGTTTTTCTCGTGATACACATTTTTCGGATTCTCGCCGAGCGCCATTTTCATGGCGACAGGCGCGCGCACAATCATCTTGTCCACACGGCGGCCAAACGTTTTCAGCGCGGCAAACTGCCCGCCGATCGGGTTGGCGCTGCCAGGTCCTGTGAGAACCGTGGTGATGCCGGCGTCCACCGCTTCGGAGAAACAGCGATCCATGGGGTTCACAGCATCGATGGCGCGCAGCTGCGGCTGCACGGGGTCCGTTTCCTCGTTGCCGTCATCCCCCTCGAAGGTGAGGCCGTCTTCCCACATCCCGATATGGGTGTGCGCATCGATAAAGCCGGGGTAAACATGCGCGCCGCCGAGATCGACGGTTTCCTCGTCCGGCTCAATGGGCATGGAACCCACTTCCATAATCTTCGCGCCTTCAATCCGCATATATCCGTTTTGCAGCGTTTCGCCAGCCATTGTATGAATAACCGCATTGGTAAAGAACACCGGACCCACTCTCCTCTGCTATAGTTCGGCAATTTTCGACTTTTGCCGTGCAAAAAAAGCGGAGCGGCAAGCCCACCCCGCTTTGTGCCGTCTTTTAAAACGGGAAAACTCCCGTGTTATTTCTGAGAACCGCCATGACGGGAGAAACCCCCGCGCTTCGATTCCATCGTGCGCTTGAGATCGGACATTTTTTCATCGCTCGTCTGCTTGAAGCGGGACATCATCTCTTCAAACGTTCCGCCCTCGTTGCGTCTGCTCTGCCATTCATAATTGCCGGGACGGCCAGGGCGCTGCTGACGCTGGCCGGAACCGGAAGAACGCGGCGGGGCCGGAAGGGCGCGCTTCATGGAAAGGCTGATTTTCCCATCCTGCCCAATGTTCAGAATTTTGACTTTCACCGTCTGGTTTTCCGAAACATAGTCGCGGATTTCCTTGACGAAGGTGGGCGCCACTTCGGAAATGTGCACCATTCCCGTGCGCCCGCCCGGCAATTCGACAAACGCACCGAAATTCGTGACGCCTGTCACTTTCCCCTCCAGAATCATTCCTACCTCAAGCTGCATAAACCTGTTTGTTCCTCCTTATATCCGGCGGGATCAGTTCCCCGCTACATTCACAAACACGCGCTCTCCCGGCTTGGCAAAGTCGAGCTCTTCGCGTGCATAGCGCTCTATATATGCGTCGTCGTAGCCATCGCCCGCGGATCCTTCATCCGAGAGCACACGCTCCAACTCTTCGTTTTTAACGTTCTGCTCCTCCAACTGGCGCTGTATCTCGTTCAACTGGCTGGTCTTCGCATTGATCTGGATCTGCTGATTGACCAGCGCGGCCACCATGTAAAGGGAGAATGCGGCGATCGCGATTTTCAGCAGGAGACTGGCGCGCGGCCGTTTCTTTTCTTTTGTTTCGATAACCCGCACGCTGTCCACCGCCCTTTCGATCGGTCATGCGGCTTCTTTTTGCCTATCTTGAGAAACTATCTCGATTATACACTACATCGCCGTCAGGTTTCAAGGCTTTTTTCCGGCGCAGCACGATTTTTTTCCACAAATCCCGGGCCGCCCGGCAGGCCCGGCCCGCTGCCGCCCCGAGAGCACCGCGCAGGCGGCGTAAAGGGCGAAAAACCAGCCGCTCAAGCAGGCGCAGCAGCCCGCGTGCCAGAAAAACCGTGATGCGACCCACCGTGCACGCATAGGCCGCCCAGCCGGCCGCCTCCCCCAGAAAAAGATAAAAGCGCAGGACGCCGCGGCTGGCAGCAAGCGCCGTCAAAAAAGTGACGATGGCGGCCGCACACAGGGTAAACACGTCGAGCGCAAACACAAGTCCCTTGGGCGGGCGGAACAGAATCCGATACACGCGCAGAACATCATACAGCGCGCCAAGCAGCACACCCGCGACAGCAGCCAGCAGAAAGCCGCGGAGCTGGGCCTCCAGCGGAAGGTTCAGCTCCGTCATTTGAACAGGCGCGAAAGGAACCCGTTCTCCCGGCGCCCCTCCGTGTAGGTGAGGGAATCCACTTCACCCGTGAGGGTGAGTTCCCCCGTTTCCATATTCAGTCGGTTGATATGCAGGCCGTGGCCGCGCACAACGCGCTCACCCAAATCGGTGTAAGCCACCATGGTCTGATCGAAGCTGTCGACATCCGAGACGCCTGTTGCGGTAAAAGCCTTCCTGTTTTCCAGCACGACACTGTGGGGAAGGCTGCCCTGTTTTTTCTCTTCCGCCATTCGAATCCCCTCCGCTCCTCTTCGCCGCGGGCAAGCGCCGCGCGGCAAGGTCTTCCCCACACTTTATGCGGGGAACGGGGAATTCATGCACCTTTTCAGCCAATGAGCTCGTAAAGCTCGCCGGCCTCCTCTTTCCTGGCATACTCAGACACCGAGACGACACGCGCCTTAAGTGCACGCGCGCCAAGCTGCACCTCAAGCACGTCGCCTACCTTGACATCGTAGGACGCACGGGCCGGTTTGCCGTTCACGAACACGCGGCCGGCGTCGCACGCCTCGTTAGCAACGGTGCGGCGCTTGATGAGCCGTGAAACCTTCAGATATTTATCGAGCCGCATAGGGCTTTTCCTCCTTTTCGGGTCAAAAAAAGGCCGCGGTCCGTTCGCGCCATATGCGCGCCCTGTCCGCAGCCCTCTGTCGCTGATTCCAAACACGCTGTCCGTGTATGTGCACAAACGGCGCATCCCGGTTCTTACTTGGAAACGGAATCCTTGAACGCCTTTCCAGCCTTGAAGGCAGGAACCTTGGAAGCCGGAATCGTGATGGGCGAGTTCGTTCTGGGATCACGGCCCTGACGGGCGTTGCGGGAGCGGATCTCGAATGTGCCGAAGCCGACAATCTGCACCTTCTCCTCGGCGGCGAGGGCCTCAACAATGGTATCGATAACAGCGTTCACGGCGCTGTCTGCATCCTTCTTGGAAATGCTGGCTTTTTCTGCAACGGCAGCAATCAGTTCGGTTTTATTCATTCTTTTTGACCTCCACTTTTTTATTATAATCATCGGAACAGGTCCGAAAATCACTCTTTCCGGTTCGCAGTCTCCTCGCGGGCCGAAAACGCCTGGATGAACGACTCGCACGCGCGCGTCAGCTCTTCCTCCGCGTCGACACCAGCTTTGTCCGCCAGGCCGACGGCCGCAAACAGGAGTTTGCCCAACGCTTCCCCTCTTGAATCCCCGCTCTGCAGGGCTTCCAAGGCTTGATATGCCTCATGGGCACAGTTTTCCGCGGCAAAGGGCTCAGATGCGGCGGCCTTGTGACGCACCTTCTGCGCACGCATCAGCGCAGGAAGCGAGGACGCTACGCTGCGCAGGACCTCCGTCTGGGAAGTCTGGTGCTTCGTTGCCTTTTTGATGGCGTCCCAGTTACGCAGGACATCCCCCGTGCCGTTCACAGTCACATCGCCGAATACATGCGGATGCCGCACGATCATCTTGCGCACAACACCGTCGCATACATCGTCAAAATCAAAGGACCCCTGTTCCCTCTCGAGCTGCGCGTGAAACACCACCTGGAGCAGGACATCACCCAACTCCTCCTTGAGAAGCTCGGTGTCCTGCGCATCAATGGCTTCCACCGCCTCATACGTCTCCTCCAGCAGATTCTTGCGGATGGAGGCATGCGTCTGCTCCCTATCCCAGGGGCATCCGCCGGGCGCGCGAAGAATTTCCACAATGGAAACCAGATCTTCGGCTGTATATTTCTCTTTCTGCGGAAAGTTCACGACAGGTTCTCCTTTGAGAATGTGCTGTTACAGTTACTGCTTTATTTTACCCGATCCAACGGTGTTTTTCAAGTATTTTTGCAATTTTTTCTCCCCCCGGCAGGGCATTTATATCGCTGCGCCGCAAGACACGGAAAAAGAGCACACAGGCCGCATAGACCAGCAGGAAAACGGCCATGGCGGGCAGCGCTTCGAGCCTTCCCGGACACAGGCGATGGGCCAGCGCCGCCGTCTGCCACCCGGCGGCGGCGGCCAGGCAGGCGCACAGAAGCGGTTTCCCGAACAGGCGGAAAAGCCGCATGTGCAGGCCGGTTTCCCGGCCGAGGGCTGCCAGCCCGAAAAACGCCAGAAAGAAATAGCACACCAGCGTGCCCATGCCGGCGCCCATCACGTTGATTTCCGGGATGCCGGTGAGGGCATAATTGAGGCCCACCTTGATGACAAGGCCTGTGCAAAGCAGCTTCACCGGCAGATCGATGCGGCCAACCGCCTGGAGCATGCTGTTGATCGGCACATTGACGGCGGCAAACACCGCTCCAAGGCCCAGAAGCACCAGGATGCGGCCGGAAATAGGGTTGTAGCCGAGCAGGCGGGCAATCGGATCAGCAAGCACGGAAAGAACCAGGCCGGCCGGCATGGTGACGAGCGCGGAAATGCGCAGCACATTTTCCACACTATGCTCGAGCTTCACACGGCTGCCGCCCGCCCAGGCCGCCGTGACGTTCGGCAAAGCGGAGATGCCGAACGCCTGCGTCATGGCGGGCACGATGGTGAACAGCGTGAGGGCGTTCGTGTAGCAGCCGAAGAGCGCCGTGGGCACACGGCCCTGGGCAATGTCCTCCGGCCGGAGGAAGGATCCGTACTGGCTGAGCAGCGCCTCCGCATCCGTCTGCATGAGGGCGTTCATCCTGTTCTGCAGGAACGCCGTGTCCACCAGGCTGGAAAGGTTGACGGCCAGCGCACCGAGCGCGACCGGCACGGCTGTGCGCACGAGCGCCGCAACAATCGTCTTCCGCCGGGCGGGAGTCGGGGCGCGCGCCAGCTGCTCGCGCGTGATGCCGTCGCCCCGCAGCCGGTAGGTGAGCCAGAGAACCAGAAAGCTGATGACGGAACCCACTGTGACGCCCAGAAGCGCCGCGGCTGCCGCCCACGGAAGGGCGGCGGAACGGGCGTATTCCTCCGATGTGACGGGGGAACCGAACACGGTGCCCGCCGCGCCGTATTCCTCCATGGCACGGTGCATCACGAAGCAGGAAGCCGAAAGGCCGATGACAAGCTTGCAGACGGCCTCCGCAACCTCTGAAAAGGCCGTGGGGCGCATGTCGCCCAGGCCCTCGTAATAGCCGCGGTACACGGCGGAGAGCGAGCCGAAGAACACGGCCGGGGCAAGCGTGTAGACGGCGGCCAGCGCGTTTTGATCCCCGCGGTTGATGAACGACAGAAAAGGCGGCGCAGCGAGCAGCATAAATGCGCAGGCGAGCGCCCCCAGAAGAAGAAAAATCGGAACCGAAAGGGCATGCAGGCGGCGCACGTCCCGATATCGCTTGCGTGCCAGCCACTCCGACGCGGTGCGCGAAATGGCCACCGGGAAACCGGCCGTCGCCAGGCTGAACACCGGATTATAGAGTGTATAGGCCGTGCCGAAATATCCCATACCCACGTCGCCGATCACAGCGTTGAGCGGAATTTTGAACAGCGCGCCGATCCCCTTCACAATCGCGACCGCCAGCAGCAGCACCAGCGCCCCGCCCAGGAACCCTTGCTGTTTCCGCTTCATTCCCATCCCCCGCTTTCCGGCGCAGCGCGCCTGTCTCCCTGCATCATATGCAGAGACAGGCTGCGGCAGAACGCGGGGCAGTCCTCAAAGGCGGCGCATGTCCGGCTTGCCGCCGCGGAACACGGCGTAATAGCGGAATCCAATCCCGCGCAGCAGTTCCGCGAGCCTCGGGAAATCATAGGCCACGTGCTCCGGCCTGTGCGCATCGGAGCCCACGGTGATCAGCTCGCCGCCCATGGCGCGGTAAGCGCGGAGCACGTCCGTCTGCGGGTTCGGCTGGCCGAGGCCATATTTGTAGCCACCCGTGTTGACCTCCAGCGCCTTGCCCGCATCGATGAGGGCACGCAGCGCCGGGACGAGCACCTCGCGGTACTTTTCAAAGGAATAGGCCTCGTTGCGGCGCGGGCCGTAGCGCACAATGTAGTCGAGATGGGCATAGCTGTGAAAATCCGGGAAGGCGGCCAGGTTGGCGGGAATGGTGCGGAAATACGCTTCATATCCCTCTTCCTCGGAAATGCCCTCAAAATAGGAGGGATAGTACGGGTCCCTCCCATCCACCAGATGGGAGGACGCCAGCACAAAATCGAAGGGGAAGCTGCGGGCCACGTCGGAGCAGCGCGAACCGAGATACGGCATAACGCCCATTTCCAGGCCGAACAGCACCTCCACCCTGCCGCAGTACCGCTCCTTCAGCTCGAAGAGTGCTTTCTGGTAAGCCGGAAGATCCACGAGAAAGTCAGGCGGCCCTTCCTCCCCCGGCTGCTTCGGGTAATCATAATCCAGGTGTTCCGTGAAGCAGACCGTCTCAAGGCCCTTTGCGGCAGCGGCTTCCACCATCTCCTCCATAGGCGCTTCGGAATCAGTGGAAAACAGAGAATGCATATGGCAATCAGCCAGAAGCATGGCGCGTTCCTCCTTTCAAAAAAGCCGGCCCTTTGCGTGAGGCCGGCTTTTGTCCTGTTTATTTCTGCGGATCGTACACGAAATCGATGCGCCCGCTGGACACATCGGCGGAAGCGGAGAGAACGGGAAGCTCCTGCCCGATGGTAAGGCGGCGGCCCGTCGTCTCATCCACCTGGGACACGGCGCCGTCGAATCGGTAATGGGCATCGGTGAAGCTCTCAAGCGGCACAAAGCCCTCCACCGTATTCGGCAGCTGCACAAACACGCCGCGCATGGTGACACCGCTGATGACGCCCACATAGTGCTCGCCCAGATGCGCGTGCATGTATTCGGCCATATAGCAGTCCTCTGCGCTGCGCTCCGCCGTCATGGCGCGGACCTCGCAGTCGGAGGACTGAGCGGCAGACTGCTGCGCAAACGTCTGGAACCGGGCCACGCACGCCTCCCTATCCTCCGTTTCCAGCCAGGCAGAGAGGATGCGATGGATCGACGTATCTGGATAGCGGCGGATGGGCGATGTGAAATGGCAGTAATCTGCCAGCGCGAGGCCAAAGTGGCCAATGGGGGCGGTGTCATAGCGCGCCTTCGCCATGGTGCGGAGAATCTGGTGGGAAATCACGCGCTCCGAGGGCGTGCCCTCCGCCTGGTTCATGATGGCCGCCAGGTCGCCCGTCTTGATGTCGCCCCGGTTTTCCAGCGGCTTGGCATTCAGGCCCAGCGCCGTGACGAGATCGGCCAGGCTGTCCACGCGGTCCGGATTCGGCTTTTCGTGGACACGGTAGACGAACGGCAGGTGATGCTTCTCCGCCAGCATGGCTGCGGCGCGGTTGGCCATGATCATGAGCTGCTCAATCATCTGCTCGCTCTCGCCTGTGCCATGCGGCTTGACGTCGATGCAGACGCCATTCTCATCCACGGTGAACTCCGGCTCGCTGCTCTCCAATTCGACGCAGCCGCTTTCACGGGACTTCTGCTCGAGGACCTTGGCCAGCTTGCGGGCCAGGCTCAGGGAGCGCTGCACTGGCGCATATTTTTCCTTGAGCTCCTTGGAGGCAGTGCCGTCAAACAGGGCGTTCACCTCGGAATAGACGCCGCGCACCTTGGAATGAATGACAGACTTGTGGAATTCATATTTCTCGATGTTGCCCTCCTGGTCGATCCAGACAAGGGCAGAGAACGTGAGCTTATCCTCGCCTGCATTCAGGGAACACACACCGTTGGAAAGTTCCTCCGGCAACATGGGGATGACGCGGTCCGCAAAATAGACGGAAGTGCCGCGCTCCATGGCCTCGCGGTCGATGGCGCTGCCTTCCTTCACATAATAGGAAACGTCCGCGATGTGCACGCCCAGCTTGTAGCCGGTGGGCGTGCGCGAAACAGAGATGGCGTCGTCCAGGTCCTTAGCGGATGCGCTGTCGATGGTGCAGATGGGCGCGTCACGCAGGTCCAAGCGGCCCTTGAGCTCCTCCGGGGTGACTGTGCGATGCTCGAGCTGCCTGGCCTCGGCCATCACGTCCTCCGGAAACACGCTGCGGATTCTGTTTGCATCAATGATAGCCTGCGAGCACACGCGGGCGCTGTCGCCGCGGCCATACAGCTTAATCACGCGGGCCATATATTCCCCGTGGCTGCCGGCAACGACTTCCACCTGCACTTTGTCCCCGTCGTGCAGATTTGCGATACTGCCCTTGGCAAGGGGCAGCGCATAGCGCAGAGCGGCGTCGGCATGGAACAGCGTGCCGAATTCATCGCGGCGCAGCGTGCCCGTGAGCATGCGGGGACCTTCGGCGGTGATTTCCGCCACCTCGGCGCTCGGCCCCTTGGCCTGCTGCACAATGTTTGTCAATACGACGCTGTCGCCGAGGAAGGCATTATGCAGCCGATCCACGTGGATGAACATATCCTCGCCGCCGTCATCCGGCCGGGCAAACGCAAAGTTGCGCGAAAGGGACACGATGCGTCCCGGGATCTTTCTCTTGTCCACAGCGGACACGATGTGCGGGCGGTTCTGCAGACCGGACGACCGGCCGCCGAAACGGCCGGCACCGCCGTTTGCGCGCGGCGAGAAGCCGCCGCCTTTTTTTTCGTTGAATTGTTTCGTCATTTTCTCCATCCTTCACTGTCTCATTCACTTGCGGCCCCTGCCCTGCCGAACGCAGATGACGGACCGCCATGCCGCGGCTTTGCCAAGCCGCCTCCAGACTAGTCACAATTTTTAGCCACCCTGCACAGACAGAAAGAAAGACCCCCGCCGGGAAAGGCGGGGGTCTGCCTTCGTCAGTTGGCAAAGAACATAAAGATGTTCATCGCGATTACCAAGAGGAAGAAACCGATGGTAATCACCTTCGTCCATCTTGCCAGGAACGCATCCACCGAACGGGCTTTGTTCTTGGAGAGGAACGTGTCGGCGCCTCCGGTGATGGCGCCCATACTCTGCTGATGCCCTTCCTGCAGCATGACGATAACCGTAATCGCCACAGAGAACAACAGGAGAATCACACCAAAGATAATCTGGATAACTGGCATAAGGCACCTCCGTAACCTTTCAATCACTGATCTTTTCTTACTATACCATAGGTTGCGGCTGTTTTCAAGGAAAATTTACACCTTTTCCGGCGCGGCGCCCTCCCCTTTTTGCAGCGTGTAACTTCTGTCAAAGAATACAGCGGGCACATCTGCAAAGCGGCCGCCAAGCTTCCAGCCCACAGGCGTGCCGATGAGGCAAGCGCCAAAGGATGCGGCCATGGCGATCACGCCGAAGAGAGCAGCATTGCCGCTGTCAAATCCGGAACCAACCGCCAGTGCGAGGGAAACCACCACGCCTGTGATCATGCCTGCCCAGGCGCCCGTGCGGTTCATGCGCTTCCACCACAGGCCGAGGAAATATGGCGCGAGAAAAGCGCCGGAGATCGTGCCCCAGGAAAAGGACATGAGCGTGAGGATCGGCGTTTTGAACACGGCAATCACGAAAGAGAACACAATGAACAGGAAGCAGAGCAGACGCGTCTGCAGGAGCGTGCGCGCCTTATCCTCCATCTTGCTGTGCGGGGCAATCAGGTCGAGCGTGATGGCGGCGCAGGCGGAAAGCGTGATGCCGGAGAGCGTGGAGACGGAAGCGGAGAGCACAAGCACCATCACCACGCCGAGCAGCAGCACGGGCAGCGTTTTGTCGAGAATCATGGGAATCATCCGATCCGAGCCGCCGGCCGGGACTTCCGTAAAGAACAGGCGCGTGAGCGACCCGATGAAATAGGCGCACACAGAGATGAGGAGGCAAAAGCCTGTGGAGATGACCGTTCCGGCGCGGATCGATTTCTCATCCGCCACACCGTAAAACTTCTGCACCATCTGCGGCATGCCCCAGGTGCCGACGCTTGTGAGCAGGCAGAGGCCGAGCAGCTGGCCTACGTCCGCACCGCTCAGGGGAAGCAGCGCGCCTTCCTCCATCACAGCGGTGAGACGCTCCATGCCGGCGGAAAGGCCACCCACCTCAGGCGAAGCGACGATGAAGCCCACCATGAGCAGCACGCCCACAATCATGACCAAGCCCTGGATGAAATCGGCGCGCAGGGAAGCAATGTAACCGCCCGCGATGAGATACAGCGCCGCGACAAAGGCAATGGCAAGCATCGCCCACTCATATGGCAAACCAAGCACGATCTCGCACAGATAAGAGAGGCCGGAATACACACTGGCCGAATACGGCACAAGGAAGAGGAAGGTGATCACGGCTGCAAACGTTTTCATGTGCTTCGACTGATACCGTTTTTCAAACATTTGCGGCATGGTTTTGATTTTCAGGCGGCGCGTCACATCCCGCGTTCTGGGCGCAAGCAGCTTCCACGCGAGGAACGCGCCAAGCAAGCCGTTCATGACGCCGATAAGCACAGCCCACCAACCAAAATGGAAGCCGCTTGTGCCGGCATAGCCGATAAACAGAACTGCGGAAAAATAGGTGGTTCCGTAGGCAAAGGCGGAAACCCACGGGCCGGCGCGGCGGCCGCCCACCACAAAATCGGTGAGCGTTTTTGTTTTGCGCGCCCCCTGGACGCCGACAATTGCCATCACAATGATGTACAGGCCAATGATGAGCAGGACGAATGTTTGCTTTGTCACGGTCGCTCTCTCCTTTTATTTAGCGATTTAAAGCTTTTAATTAGTAAAATGTTCTGTTATTATAGCGAAAGAGAGCATGTTTGTCAAGTATGAGCCAAAAGTTTTCCGCAAAAAGGCCGCCGGATGATACATATCCACCGGCGGCCTGCCCATACTAGGGGACGAAGGAGACGGGCGAACACGCGTTTGCCGTCCTCTCCTTTCCTCCTCCGCGTCTATTGGCCGCGGAGGGGGTTTTTTATTCTCTTGTTCACAGGGTAAGCTGTTCGCCCGTCTCCTCGGGAGCGGGAAGCGAGCCGGAGGCGGGAATGGCTTTGCGATAGCGATCCGGCTTTTGGAGCATGCCCTCCTCATAGGGTACGGCACGGATCACGCGGGCGTTCTTGCGCAGCGTCATCACCTGCACACCCTGGGCGCCGCGCGTTGCCTTCGCCGCCACGGCTCCCGTATGGAACAACAGCAGGCGCCCCTGGGAGCTGGTGAGGAGAAACTCTGTGTCCTCCGCAATCTGGCAGGCACAGGCAAGGGGAGATTTATCGCTGTAAGCACCGATGAGCTTCTTGCGGTTCGTCTTCGTGGCATAAGCGGAGAGTTCAATCTTTGCTGCCTTTCCGTTCTCGAAGAAAAACAGCATATAGCCCTCATAATCCTTTGTAACGGCGAGGAAAACGGCGTTTTCCCCCTCGTCCATCCCGAGGCGGGCAGGGATGTATTCACCCAGCACACTGGCCTTTGTATCCGCAAAGTCGGAGGCCTTCGCCTTGTAAACCTGGCAGCGATCGGTGAAGAACAGGAGTTCCGCCGCGTTGGAGGAATCGATCTGCTGGGAGATCTCGTCCCCTTCCTTGAGTTTCTGTTCCCCGCTCATGCGCAGGGACTGCGGCGTGATCTTCTTGAAATACCCCTCGCGCGTAAAGAAGAGATGGACGGGGTAATCCGGCACATCATCCTCGGGGGAAAACTCCTCAATCTCGTCGGAATAGAGCAGCATGGAGCGGCGGGGCTGACCGTATTTCCGGGCAACCTCGCGCAGCTCGGAGACAATGATTGATTTGATCTTTGCCTCGCTGCCCAACACCCCCTGCAGTTCGGCGGCGTCCTTTTCGAGCTGAGAGATCTCCTCCGTGCGCTTGAGGATGTATTCGCGATTCAGGTGGCGCAGGCGGATCTCCGCCACAAATTCCGCCTGTGTCTCGTCGATGCCGAAGCCGATCATGAGGTTCGGCACGACCTCGGATTCCTCATCCGTCTCGCGCACAATGCGCACCGCCTTGTCGATGTCGAGCAGGATGGCCTGCAGACCGCGCAGGAGGTGCAGCTTTTCCTGCTTGTGCTGCAGATCGCAGGCGGTGCGGCGCCGCACGCAGGAAACGCGGAACGACGTCCACTCCCCCAGCAGCTCGCGCACACCCATGACGCGCGGCACACCGTTCACCAGCACATTGAAATTGCAGGAGAAGCTGTCTTCCAGCGGCGTCATGCGGAACAGCTTCTGCATGAGCTTGTCCGGGTCTGTCCCCCGCTTGAGATCGATCGTGATCTTCAGGCCGTTCAGCCCCGTCTCGTCGCGGATATCCGAAATCTCGCGCAGCTTGCCCTGCTTGACGAGATCCACCACCTTTTCCACGATGGCTTCCACCGTCGTGGTAGGCGGAATCTGTGTGATATCCACACAGTTGGCAGAGGCATCATAGGCATAGCGCGAGCGCACGCGGAAGCTGCCGCGGCCCGTGGCATAGATGTCCTGCATCTGCTTTTTGTCGTAGACAATCCATCCGCCGCCCGGGAAGTCGGGCGCCTGGAGCGTGGAGAGCACGTCGAAATCCGGATCGCGGATGAGACCGATCGCCGTCTGGCAAACCTCAGCGAGGTTGAAGGGACAGATGGAGCTGGCCATGCCGACGGCAATGCCGGTGTTGGCATTCACCAGCACGGACGGGAACGTGGCTGGCAGCAGCGTGGGCTCCTTCAAAGTGTTGTCGTAATTGTCGATAAAATCGACGGTATCCTTGTCAATGTCGCGGAACAGCTCCTGGCAGATCGGATCAAGCCGCGCTTCCGTATAACGGGAGGCAGCCCAGGCCATGTCGCGCGAATAAAACTTGCCGAAGTTGCCCTTCGAATCCACATAGGGATGCAGCAGCGCCTCATATCCGCGGGAAAGGCGCACCATCGTGTCGTAGATGGCGGCGTCGCCGTGCGGGTTGAGCTTCATCGTCTGGCCGACGATGTTGGCGCTCTTTGTACGCGCGGAACCGAGAAGCCCCATTTTGTACATTGTGAAGAGCAGCTTGCGGTGGGAGGGCTTGAAGCCGTCGATCTCCGGGATGGCTCGAGAGAGGATGACGCTCATGGCGTAGGGCATGTAATTCTTCTCGAGCGTCTCCACGATAGGCTGCTCCACCACCTCGCCGGCGCGCTCAATCACACCGCGCGCAGTGGTGCGGGCCGGCCTGGCCGGCCCGTCCTTCTTTTTCGGCATTCTATTTCCTCCTTTCTCAGCTCACGTCGGCTTCATCCACGTATAGACGGCCATATTCCGCAATGTGATCCTTCCGGCCGGTCAGGTTGTCGCCGAGCAGCAGGTCAAACACCTGCGCCGTGCGTTCTGCATCATCCGGCATGACCTTGATGAGCCGTCGGGTGGCAGGATTCATGGTGGTGAGGTTCATCATGTCCGGCTCGTTTTCACCAAGTCCTTTGCTGCGCTGGATCGTAACCTTTTTCCCCTCGAGCTTTTTGAGGATACGCTCCTTCTCCTGCTCATCATAGGCAAAATACGTCTCATTCTTGCAGGTGATCTCAAAAAGCGGGGATTCCGCGATGAAAACCTTGCCGGCCTCGATGAGGGCAGGCGTGAGGCGATACAGCATGGTGAGCAGCAGCGTGCGGATTTGGAAGCCGTCCACATCCGCATCGGTGCAGAGGATCACCTTACTCCACCGCAGGGAATTCATATCGAACGACGAAAGATCGCGGTTCGCCTTTGACTTGACCTGCACGCCGCAGCCGAGCACCTTGATGAGATCGGTGATAATGTCGCTCTTGAAAATCTTATCATAATCCGCCTTGAGGCAGTTGAGGATCTTGCCGCGGATCGGCATGATCGCCTGGAAATCCGGGTCGCGCGCCTGCTTGCACGCGCCGAGGGCGGAATCGCCCTCCACGATGAAAATTTCCCGCTCCTCCGCGTTGCGGCTGCGGCAATCCACAAATTTGGCCACGCGGCTCGTCACATCCATCGTGCTGGTAAGTTTTTTCTTGATGTTGAGGCGCGTCTTTTCGGCGTCCTCGCGGCTGCGCTTGTTGACAAGCACCTGCGCGCCGATGCGCTCCGCCTCGATGGGGTTTTCGATGAGATAAATCTCGAGCTGACGGCGCAGCAGATCCGTCATCGCTTCCTGGATGCCCTTGTTTGTGATGGCTTTTTTCGTCTGGTTTTCGTAGGAGGTCACGTTCGAAAAGGAAGAGACCACGAGGATCAGGCAGTCCTCCACATCGGCAAAGGTGATCTTGCTCTCGTTCTTGTTGTACTTGTTGTTCTGCTTGAGCCAGGCGTCGATCTGGCTCACGAACGCGCTGCGGGCCGCTTTGTCCGGCGCGCCGCCGTGCTCAAGCCAGCTGGAATTGTGATAGTATTCGAGCTGGTGGACGCGGTTGGAGAAGGCGAGCGCCACATTGATCTTCGTCTTGTATTCCGGCTTGTCGGCGCGATCGCGCACGGTGCGCTCCCCCTGCCAGAACTGCACGCCCGTCATGGCATCCTCACCGGCGAGCTCCTTCACGTGATCCACAATGCCGTTCTGATAGAAAAACTCCGTTGTTTCGAAGCGGCCGCCCACTTCGTTTCGGAGGAAGAAATGAACGCCCTCGTTTACAACGGCCTGCCGCTTGATCGTGTCGAGATAGTATTCGATGGGGATATTGATGTCCGTGAACACGGCAAGATCCGGCTTCCAGTGGATTTTCGTGCCGGATTTGCCCTTGTACGGCTCCTTGTGCAGGCCGCCGACGTTCTCCCCCTTTTCAAAATGCAATGTGTAGCGCGTATCGCCGGTGCGGATATCCACATCCATGTATTCAGACGCATACTGCGTGGCGCACAGGCCCAGGCCGTTGAGGCCGAGCGAATACTCGTAGCTGCTGTTCGCATCGTTGTGATACTTGCCGCCTGCATACATCTCGCAGAAGACAAGTTCCCAGTTATAGCGCTGCTCCCTGTTGTTGTAATCTACCGGGATGCCGCGGCCGTGATCCTCTACCTCCACGGAGAGATCGGCATACCGCGTCACGGTGATCTCTCTGCCGTAACCTTCACGGGCCTCGTCGATGGAGTTGGACAGAATTTCGAACACGGCATGCTCGCAGCCCTCAATGCCGTCCGATCCGAAGATAACGGCAGGACGAAGGCGGACACGGTCCGCCCCCTTGAGCATAGAAATGCTGTCATTGTTGTATACCGGTTTTTTTACCGCCATAAAGTCTTGTTCTCCCTTACTGCAATGGTTCTGCGCCCGCCCCCATAAGCGGCGGGACGAAAAGAGAGGGAAATGAAGCACTCATTTCCCTCTCACACTTATTCTTCTGTTGAGGGGACCGGTCCGGGCTGCGCCGGTGCGGCGGGCTGTTCCTCCGCCTGCTGCGGCAGCGACCCGCTTTCCATGACAGCCTGGAACTCGGCGCCGCTCATCTTCTCATGCTGGAACAGATACTGCGCCACAAGCTGCAATCGATCCATGTGCTCCTTCAAAAGGGCCTCCGTGCGTTCATAGGCCGTGTTGATAATCCGCTTGATTTCCGCGTCAATGGCGGAAGCCGTGGCTTCAGAGTAATCGCGGATGTGGCCCATATCGCGGCCGAGGAACGGCTCGCTGTCGTCGCGTCCATAGGTGATGGCGCCGAGCTTGTCGCTCATGCCGTATTTCGTGACCATGGCGCGGGCAGTCTTTGTGGCGCGCTCAATGTCGTTGGAGGCGCCGGTGGAAATGTCGTCAAGCGTGAGGGCTTCCGCCACGCGGCCGCCCAGCAGCACAATCAGCGACTCCTCCATCTCCGTGCGGGTGCGATAGGAGCGATCCTCCGAGGGAAGCTGCATGGTATAGCCGCCCGCCATCCCGCGCGGGATGATGGAGATCTGGTGAACGGGATCCTGCGTCTTGCAGAAATATGTGACGACTGCATGGCCGCCCTCGTGGTAAGCCGTGAGCTTCTTTTCGCGATCCGTCATCACATGGCTCTTCTTTTCGGTGCCGACCACCACCTTAATGGTGGCCTCCTCGATCTCCGTCATCGTGATGGCTTTCAGGCTGCGGCGGGCTGCCAGCAGGGCCGCCTCATTCAACAGGTTTTCGAGATCCGCGCCGGTGAAGCCGGCCGTCGATTTGGCGATGGTGCGCAGATCCACATCCGGCGCAATTGGCTTGCCGCGCGCATGCACCTTCAGGATCTCCTCGCGGCCCTTTACGTCCGGGTAGCCGACGGTGACCTGGCGGTCAAAGCGGCCCGGGCGCATCAGGGCAGGATCGAGAATATCCGGGCGGTTGGTGGCGGCGATCATGATGACGCCCTCGTTTGCGCCGAAGCCGTCCATCTCCACAAGGAGCTGGTTCAGCGTCTGCTCGCGCTCGTCGTGGCCGCCGCCCAGGCCGGCGCCGCGCTGGCGGCCGACCGCATCGATCTCATCGATAAAAATGATGCACGGCGAGCTCTTCTTGGCCTGATCAAACAGATCGCGCACACGCGAAGCGCCCACGCCCACGAACATCTCCACGAAATCCGAACCGGAGATGGAGAAGAACGGAACGCCGGCCTCGCCTGCCACGGCGCGCGCCAGCAGCGTTTTGCCGGTGCCGGGAGGGCCCACCAGCAGCACGCCCTTGGGAATGCGCGCGCCGAGCTCGTTGTATTTTTTGGGGTTCTTGAGGAATTCCACAATCTCGCGCAGCTCTTCCTTTTCCTCATCTGCGCCGGCCACGTCTGCAAATGTCGTCTTTCGCTTTTCATCGGCCATCTGCTTGACCTTCGCCTTGCCGAAGTTCATCTGTTTGCCGGAATCACCCATCACGGAGTTCATCCGCCGCATCATGAACCACCACAGCAGCACGCCCAGAAGCAGCACGACAATCATCGGCAGCAGCGAGGAGATCACGGAGTTCGCCTCGGAGGGGCGAATCCAGTTGCGCAGCATGGGTTCATCGGGATGCGCGTCGTTGTATGCCTCCACATAGGGCGCCGTCTCATCGACAAACATCTCAATATTCGGCACGTCGTATGTTACGATGGTGCCCTCCGGATCGTTGAGCTGCATCTGCAGCTGGCCGGAACCGAAGTTCAGCGAATATGCCGTGACCTTCTGATCCTCAAAATATTGAATCACCTGCGAATACGGGATACTGGGGCCCGGATTGCTTCCAAAAATGGAATAAATCAGGAAAAGAAACACCAGCACAACCGCAATTGGCAGGAGCAGGCTTTTCCAACGGATTTTATTCTCCAACCAGATTCACGCTCCTTTCGCGATTGGAATTACTTTTCATAGACCTCTGGTTTCAGGATTCCCACATAGGGCAGGTTTCTGTATTTCTCATCGTAGTCAAGGCCATATCCGACGATGAACGCATCCGGCACAACAGCGCCGAAATAATCCGCGGTGATATCCACCGATCGGCGTTCCGGCTTGTCAAACAGCGTGCAGATGCGGATGCTGTTCGGATGGCGCTGGCTCAGCATGTCGCGTATGTAGTGAAGCGTCATGCCGCTGTCGAGGATATCCTCCACCAGGAGCAGGTCGCGCCCCTCAAGGTTGATATCGAGATCCTTGATGATTTTGACGACACCGCTCGTCTTTGTGCCGGAGCCGTAACTGCTGACCGACATGAAATCAATGCTGCACGGGATGGTGATGGCGCGCATCAGATCGGCCATGAAGACCACGCTGCCCTTGAGAATGCTCACCATGAGCAGATCTTTTCCGCGGTAATCCTCGCTGATCCTGCGGCCCAGCTTTTCCACAATACCTTCCAGATATTCCCTGCTGTATAAGACCTCCTGGATATCCTGTTCCATTTGCCGTAACTCCTTACTTCCGTTTCTCAATGATTTCGACCCGCCAAAGGGCGCCTTCCCCGGCCCATTCGCCGCCGGGGCCCAGCCTTTCCGCCCACAAGAGCTCCTCCCTGCCCTTCTGACCCAGAAGGAGACAGGAATCACGCTCTGCCGGCGGGACGCCGGCTTCGGCGAGCAGGCGGCGCAGCGGCCTGGTGAAAGACCGCCCCGGAAGGCGGAAGCGATCGCCCGGCCGTCTCGTCCTGACAAACAGGTCATTTTGTATTGTATCATAGTCGGCAGGATTATGAAACAGAAAATTATAAAATTTCTGTGGATTTTCTGCCTCTGCCCGGTTTGCAGGGCGCAGCCGAAGGCGTCTTCCGTCCGGCAGGAGGGCTTCTCCGCCGTGCAGGGAAACGCACCAGCCATCCTCTTCCGCCGGCGGAGACTGCGCAAAAAGAGTATTGCCCCTTGCCAGGATTTGTATTCCTCCAGACACACAGACGCCTCCGCCCTCACGCACAGCGCGGGCCATGGCGTCCACCTGCTCCAGTGTGAGCCGGGAAGCGCCTGCCGACCGGGCGGCCGCCATCAGCGCGCGGGAGAGCAAAGGGGAAGGCAATTCCCGCAGAGCGCGCAGATCCCAGCCGCCGCCGCGCCGCGCCGTGTCCAGAGCAGCCTGCGCCTGCTCCGTCAGGAGCGCATCATCCTCCGAAAGGAGACGGGCGGCACGCAGCATGGAATCCTCCAGAGCCGGGTTCAGCGTCCGGAGCACCGGCACGGCGCCGTGCCGCACCCTGTTGCGGGCATATGCTTCGGAATCGTTCGAAGCATCCTGCACAAAGGGAAGGCCATAACAGGCACAATACGCCTCCACCTCCGCGCGCGTGAGCGCAAGCAGGGGACGCACCACCTGCCCGCGCACCGGCAGAATACCGCGCAGGCCATGTGTGCCCGCGCCGCGCGCCAAGTTCATGAGGATGGTTTCCGCGTTGTCGGAGGCGGTGTGCGCCGTGGCGATCCGCCCCAGCGCGCAGCCCTGCTCCTGCAG
>ERZ1643247.439-NODE-439-length-50693-cov-155.365990_pt1 | contig 50693 bp, 66 predicted proteins | sample MGYA00579264_ERZ1643247 | MGnify/ENA primary metagenome ERZ1643247 (study PRJEB29033, sample SAMEA4952262) | chicken gut metagenome | biome: Broiler Chicken; feature: Gastrointestinal Tract; material: Caecum | place: Ireland | collected 2018 | study: Broiler... | reverse complement strand
CCATAGTTGTAAACTCTTTATCCACTCACTCAGTGAGTGGTTGTCTTTGACAATAAAAACCCGCCCAAAAGTTAAACTTTTGGGCGGGTTTTTATTTTTTATCGAAAACTTGATTCAGACGTTTTTTCCGCAGCAGTTTTTATACTTTTTGCCGCTGCCGCAGGGGCAAGGATCGTTGCGGCCGGGCGTTTTCTGCGAATGGGAAACGGGGCGGGCGGGGCCGCTGCTCTCCGGCGCGTTGGTGGAAAGCTGCGCGGTATCGACCGCCGGTTTCGGCTGTTCGATGGGCTGCACCATGGGGCGCTGCACTTCGATGCGCACCTTCAGAAGCATCGCGATGGTCGTATTTTGGATACGTTCGATCATCTCGTCGAACATTTCATAGCCTTCCTGCTTGTAGGCGATGACCGGATCGACGTTGCCGTATGCGCGCAGGCCGATACCCTTGCGCAGCTGGTCCATCGCGTCGATCTGATCGATCCAATTGCGGTCTACATTCATCAACAGGAACCGGCGCTCCACATCGGCATAGTCGATGCCGAGCTCCTCTTTGACCTGCTTGATCTTCTCCTCGTACGCCTTTTCCGTCGCCTTGGTGATCTTATCCAACGCGTAATCGACGTCCCATTTGTTGAGCTTATCCTGCGTGATGAAATTGCTTCCCTCCGGCAGCAGGCGGTTTTCCAGCGCGCGGTTGAGCGCATGCACATCCCACTTTTCGGGCATTTCGTCGACATTGACCGCCTCGGAAACCACCTTTTTGACGAAATCGGGGATATACTTGACGACCTGTTCGTGCACGTCTTCGCCCTTAAGGACCTTCATGCGCTCGGCATACATGACTTCGCGCTGTTTGTTCATCACGTCGTCGTACTGCAATACGTTTTTGCGGATGCCGAAGTTGCGGCCCTCAATGGCGCGCTGCGCGTTTTCGATGCCGTGCGAGAGCATCTTGGATTGCAGGCAGGTATCCTCGTCTTTGCTGAATATACTGTAGATCTTTTTCATGCGCTCGCCGCCGAACCGCTTGATGAGATCGTCTTCGAGCGAGATAAAGAACACCGATTCGCCGGGGTCGCCCTGACGGCCGCTTCGGCCGCGGAGCTGGTTGTCGATACGGCGGGATTCGTGCCGCTCGGTGCCGAGTATGCACAGGCCGCCCGCCTTGATGACTTCCTCTTTTTCCTTATCCGTTTCCGCCTTGTACTGCGCGTACAGCTCATCGTACATGGCGCGGTATTTTTTGCGCTCCTCTTCCTCCTCGCCCTTCAATTCCGCATAGGAGGTGGCAAGCTCGATCTTATCGTGTTCGACGCCTTCCTCGCGCATACGCTTTTTGGCGAGATATTCGGGGTTGCCTCCGAGCAAAATATCGGTACCGCGGCCCGCCATGTTGGTGGCGATGGTCACGGCGCCGAAGCGCCCCGCCTGCGCGACGATCTCCGCCTCGCGCTCGTGGTTCTTTGCGTTGAGAATGTTGTGCTTTACGCCGTTTTTACGCAGCATACGCGCGATCTCTTCGCTCTTTTCGACGGTAGCCGTACCGATGAGCACCGGCTGGCCCTTTTCGTGGCGCGTCATGATCTCTTTGAGCAGGGCGCGCTTTTTGCCGTCTACCGTGGAATACACGGCGTCCGGCCAATCCTTGCGGATCACGGGCTTGTTGGTCGGGATCTCCAAAACGTCGAGCGAGTAGATGGTGCGGAACTCGCCCTCCTCCGTTTTCGCGGTACCCGTCATGCCCGAAAGTTTTCTGTACAGGCGGAAGAAGTTCTGGAAAGTGATAGTCGCGTACGTCTTGTTCTCGTTGCGGACCTTCACCCCTTCCTTCGCCTCGATGGCCTGGTGCAGACCGTCGGAGTAGCGGCGGCCGATCATCAGACGGCCGGTGAACTCGTCGACGATGATGACTTCGCCGTCGTTGACGATATAGTCCTCGTCGCGGTGGAACAGTTTGTGCGCTTTGAGCGCCTGCTGGATATGATGGTTGAGCGAAGCGTTGTTGATATCGCCCAGGTTATCGATATTGAAAAAGCGTTCCGCCTTTGCCGCGCCTCGCTCGGTGATCTGCACGCTGCGGTCCTTGCGGTCGATGACGTAATCCCAATCGCCGTACTTGTCGCCCTTGGCGATATCGTCGTAATCGCCGTATTTGGACTCCTCTTCCGGCTCCTCCTCCGTCTCTTCGGCGCGCTTCTTTTTCTTCTTTTTGGTGTCGTCGTCCTCTTCCGCCTTGACGCCTTCGTCTTCAAAGCCGCCGTTCAAAGTGCGGACGAAACGGTCTACGCGCTCGTACAGCTCGCTCGACTTGTCTCCCTTGCCCGAAATGATGAGCGGGGTACGCGCCTCGTCGATGAGAATGGAGTCAACCTCGTCGACGATTGCGAAATCGAGTTCGCGCTGGACCATCTTTTTGATATCCGTTTTCAGATTGTCGCGCAGGTAATCGAAGCCGAGTTCGTTGTTGGTCGCATAGGTAATGTCGCATTCGTACGCGCGCTTTTTCGCCTCGTCGTCCATGCCGGGCACGACGACGCCGACGGTCAGGCCGAGGAACTTATGCACTTTACCCATCCATTCCGCGTCGCGACGGGCGAGGTAGTCGTTGACGGTGACGATGTGCACGCCCTTGCCTTTGAGCGCGTTCAGATAGGCGGGAAGCGTAGCCACGAGCGTTTTGCCTTCGCCCGTCTTCATCTCGGCGATGCGCCCCTGATGCAGGGCGATACCGCCGATGATCTGTACATGATAATGTTTCATCTTCATGACGCGCCACGCCGCTTCGCGCACCAGAGCGAATGCGTCATAGAGGATATCGTCCAGCGTTTCGCCGTTTTTCAGGCGCCCTTTCAGAACGTTCGTCTGTTCGCGCAGCTGCGCGTCGGTCATCGACGCGTACTTCGGTTCCAGCGCCTCGACTTTGTACGCCATTTTGTCGAGTTTGCGAAGGCTGCGGCGCCCGTCGCTGTTCATTAAATAATTGATGAGTCCCATGCGATGCTCCCTTGCTCCGCGGAGGCAGCGCCCCGCGGGAATTTCTTATTCCGAAAGCCGCCCCTCGCGGCCCGCAATTGCAATTAATTTTATTTTACAATATTTTGCCCGAAATGTAAAAGACTTTTGATCGATTTTTGACAATTCGACGATATTTTATCAGTTTTTCACTTTTTTCCGCGATACGGCACGCTCGCCGCGGTGAGAAGATATACTTTCGCCGCACCCGCGTGCAGCAGCGCCTCCGCCGCCGCGTTCGCCGTGGCGCCCGTCGTCATCACGTCGTCGATGAGCGCGATGCGCGCTCCCCTGCACTTTTTCCGCTCCGCAACGTGAAAACTGCCTTTCAGGTTTTCCGCGCGCCCGCGCAGGGAAAGTTCCTTTTGCTCGGTGGTATCGCGCGACTTTTCGAGCACTGCGCACTCCGCGGGAATGCCCGTGCGCACGGAGATCTCCTCCGCGAGCAGGCGCGCCTGATTGTATCCGCGCCGCTTTATCGCCCGCTCCGTCATCGGCACGGGAACGAGAAAATCGGCGTCCGGAAAATCGGCAAGGAGCAGCAGTGCCATGCGCTCGGCAAACGCCGGCGCGAGGTATCTTCCGCCCGTTTTGAACTTTTTGACGAGGCGGACGATCTCCCCTTCGTAGCGGAAGGCGCTCCGCGCCTCGGTATACGCGGGCATATGCGCCTTGCATTCGAGGCAGACGGGATAATCCTCCCCGACGGCGCGGCCGCACTTGGAACAGATAAACCCCGCATTGAGCGGCAGCGTTTGCAGGCAGCGCTCGCAAAAATGCCCGTCGACGAACAGATCTGCCCCGCAGCAGACGCAGGTGAGCCGTTCCCCGAACAGCGCGGCGTGCGACGTATCCAACCAACGCCAAAGTTTCTCCTTGTCCATCTCTCTCCTTTCGGAGCAAAAACGCCCCGCTTGCGGTCAGTTATCCTCCGGAAATCGCGCAAAACGCAGCGCCGTTTGCTCCAACTGCTTGACGAATGCGTCCTTGCCGTCGCAATATCCCTCGATATCCTCGGAAAATTCCTCCGCCAGCCGCCTTTTCAGCGCGCCGTATTCGGCCGCCGCAGACGGATGCGCGCGCAGATAATCGCGCACGGCGAGATGGCGGGCGATGTCTTGCATGCTCTCCTGCGCAAAAATATGGATCTGATGGGTGCGCTCGTCGCCGCCCTTGCGGAAGTACCGCCGCCCCGCAATGCCGAATTCGCCCATGCACTCGTAGCCGATCGCCTCAAACTCGGCGTTTTTCGCATCGACGAGGCTCAAATCCCGCACGACGGGCAGGATATCGATGATCGGTTTTGCGGCGAGGCCGGGCACCGCCGTACTGCCGATATGGTGCACGGCAAGGCAGTTTTCGCCCAATATTTTTTGAATTTTTTCCGCCTCCTCCGCAAACATCTGCGGCCAGCGCGGATCGTATCCGACGACGCGGACGTGCATGGTTTTCCCTCCTTTTTCCCCATATCGGAAACAGACGGAGCGCATCGCGCCCCGTCTTCTTTTTATCATTACAAATTTTTGGTCGCTATAAAAAGCCGACACTCTCGCGCAACAGCTTGCCGAGAAATGCGAGAATGTTACAGATATCTCTTCAACACGTCCGCCATGTCCGTCTTTTCCCACGGGAAGGCGTCGCGCCCGAAATGCCCGTAGGCGGCCGTCTGTTTGAAGATGGGCCTGCGCAGCCCCAGCTTTTCGATGATCGCCGCGGGGCGGAGATCGAAATTCTCCTCGATGGCGCGCGCGATCTTTTCTTCGGAAATTTTGCCCGTGCCGTAGGTGTTCACGAACAGGGAAACGGGATTCGCCACGCCGATGGCATAGGCCACCTGCAACTCGCATTCGTCCGCGAGCCCCGCCGCAACGACGTTTTTGCAGATATAGCGCGCCATATACGCCGCGCTGCGGTCGACTTTGGTGCAATCCTTGCCCGAAAAGGAACCGCCGCCGTGCGCGCACCTGCCGCCGTAGGTATCGACGATGATCTTGCGCCCCGTGAGGCCGCTGTCCCCTTCCGGCCCGCCGATCTCAAAGCGCCCCGTCGGGTTGATGAAATAGCGGGTATTTTCGTCGACGTACTTTTTGTCGATGACCTCGCCGATGACGAACTCTTTGATGTCCTTGATGAGCTGTTCCTGCGACACATTTTCGTCATGCTGGGCGGAAACGACCACCGTATCCACGCGGACGGGCTTTCTGCCCTCGTATTCGACGGTCACCTGCGTTTTTCCGTCCGGGCGCAGATAGGGCAACAACCCGCTCTTGCGAACCTCGGCGAGGCGCATGGCGAGCTTGTGCGACAAAACCGCCGTGAGAGGCATGAGTTCGGGTGTTTCGTTGACGGCATAGCCGAACATCATGCCCTGGTCGCCGGCGCCGATGGTATCGTATTCATCGCCGCCCGCGCGCTTTTCCACCGACGCGTCCACCCCGCGCGCGATGTCCGCGCTCTGGCCGTGGATGGCGGTGATGACGGCGAGGGAGTTATAGGAAAAACCCTGCCCGTGCGTATAGCCGATCTCCTTGACGGTATCGCGCACGATCTTGGAAATATCGACGTAGCAGTCGGTGGAAAGCTCGCCCATCACGAGCACCATGCCCGTGGTCGCGCAGCACTCGATGGCGGCGCGGGAATTTTCGTCGTGAGAGAGCACCGCGTCGAGCACGGCGTCGGAAATTTGGTCGCAGACCTTATCGGGGTGACCTTCGGTAACGCTTTCGCTTGTGAAAAAATAACGCATAAAAAAACCTTCCTTTTGTTCACGAAATTCTCGGCGAGCTGTCGCCTGCGAATTTCCGTGATTGAGGGCGGCGACACCACCGTTCAAACGCTTTCGCGTTTTCTGCGGCGGTTTCTCCCTCTTTATCGTCGCAATAAGGCGACGGAGGGCAGGCGGCGCGCTTTGTTTGCCGCCAAGCCCTCGTACACTTGTTGCTCCTCTTCCCCAAAAATCTCACACCGCTGCGCGCGTTGCGATTTTCGGGGGCCCCGTTTGTTTAGGGGCACAAATATTTTTTATGGCAAAAAATTCACCCTCTTCCCAAAAGCCGTATGTATGCGGCAAATTAGGTGCGCTTACCAAAAGGCGCGGCTTTTGGTCGCGCAAGTAAATATTTTAGCCTTCGCGCAAATCTTTAGTCCAACACTATTATAGTAAGAATCGCGCCGATTGTCAATAATTTCCCGCCCGCACGCAACAACGCTTTGCAAATGCGCAAAAATATGGTACAATTTTCTCATGGACCGGCAATGCAAACTCTGCCCCGCCGAATGCGGGGCGGACAGGACAACCGAATGCGGCGCCTGCGGCGCAAACGATACCATGCGCGTGGCAAAATACGGGCTGCACCCCTACGAGGAGCCGTGCATTTCCTGCAAAAACGGATCGGGCACGGTATTTTTCAGCGGATGCGCGCTGCGGTGCGTCTTCTGCCAGAATTTCGAACTCTCCCGCGCGCGGGTCGGGCAGGAGGTCACGCCCGAACGGCTCGCCGCCATCTTCCGCGAATTGGAGGAGATGGGCGCGGAAAATATCAACCTCGTGACCGCTTCGCACTATGTACCGCAGCTTTTGCAAACGTTTGCGATTTACAGGCCGAAGATCCCCGTCGTATACAACACCCATTCCTACGAAAAGCTGTCGGCCCTGCGCGCTTTGGATAAGTATATCGACGTATATCTGCCCGATATCAAGTATTTTTCGCCCAAAATTTCCGCGCGGTATACGGGAAAGGCGGATTACTTCGAATACGCGGGCGAGGCGGTGAAATTTATGGCGAACCGCGCGCCGCAGTTCGAGGGAGAAAAGATGGTTTCGGGTTGCATCGTGCGCCACCTCGTTCTGCCGCTGTGCACCAACGACAGCATCGAAATCATAAAGTGGTTTTCCTCCCTGCGCTCCCCCGCCTACTTTTCGCTGATGGGGCAATATACGCCCTGCGGCGATATCGAAAAGTTCCCCGAATTGCAAAGGCGCATCACCCCGCGCGAATACAAAAAAGTGCGCGATTTTCTGCTCTCCTCGGACGTTGAAAAGGTGTTTTTGCAGGAACTTTCGGCGGCGGATGCGCAGTTTATCCCCGATTTCGACGCGAAAACAAAGACTTTGTTTTGAAAAAGTTTCCCTCTTTACTTTCCGCGGAAATAGTAGCGTTTCATGCGGATGAGTTTTTTGACGAGCGGCGCCACTTCGCCCGGAGGCGCGGCGGAAAGTTTTGTTTCGAGCTGCTCGATATCCTCGCGCGTAATCTTCTTCATGCCGCACAGTATGCGGAATTTTTGGTAAAATTATGTTGATCACACTCGAAAACGTACGTTTCGGCTACGACGACAAAATCATATTGGAAAACGTGAACTTCACCGTTTCCGAGCGGGAGCGCATCGGCTTTATCGGCGCGAACGGCGAAGGAAAAACCACGCTCATCAAGCTGATGGCGGGCGCCCTTTCGCCCGACGAGGGGCGCATCCTCAAAAAGAGCAACTTAAAAATAGGCTGGCTGGAACAAAACGGCGGCCTGGAGAGCGAAAAAACGGTGTACGACGAGATGAAATCCGTCTTTCGCCCCGTTTTCCGCGCGATGGACGAACAGCGCGAGATCGAACGGGAGATGAGCGACACCGAGTACGGCGGCGAGCGGTACAGGCAGCTTTCCTCCCGTTACGAACAGCTCGCCCGCACCATCGACGCGCAGGACGGGTACAACACCGAGGTGCGCATCAAAACGGTGCTGAACGGCATGGGGTTCGCGCAGATGTACGGGCAGACGGTTTCCACCATGAGCGGCGGAGAAAAAACGCGGCTCAAACTGTGCCGGCTCTTGCTCGAACAGCCGGAAATACTCTTTTTGGACGAGCCGACCAACCACCTCGACGTGAACACCCTGTTTTGGCTGGAAGATTACCTGAAAGACTACCGCGGCGCCATCTTCACCGTTTCGCACGACCGCTATTTTCTCGACGCGATCGTAACCAAGACCTTTGAATTGGAAAACAGGCGGGTGAGCGTGTTCCGCGGGAATTATTCCAAATATAAGCAGTTAAAGGCGGAAAAATACGAGCACGACCTCAAAGAATACGAAAAACAGCAGGAGGAGATCGCCTCGCTCAAAGACTACGTGGCGCGCAATATCGTGCGCGCCACGACGGCAAAGAGCGCGCAGTCGCGCGTGAAAAAGCTGGAAAACATGGAAATGCTCGAAAAGCCGCTGCCGCCTCCCCTGCCGCCCAAATTTTTCTTTGAAACGAAGGAGCGCAGCGAAGAGCTATCCCTTTCGGTCAACGGGCTCAGCCTCGCGGCGGGCGAAAAACAGCTGTTCGACGGCGCGCAGTTTACGGTGCGGCGGGGCGAAAAGATCGCCGTAGTCGGCGAAAACGGGACGGGTAAATCCACGCTGATACGCACGCTCGTGCACGGGCACAACGCCGCCGTGCGCTGGGGCAGGTTCGTGAAGATCGGCTATTACGACCAGGAAAATGCCGACCTCGATCCCGAAGAAACGGTGCTCGGCGCGCTTTGGCACAAGCATACCTACCTATCGCAGACGCAGGCGCGTTCCCTGCTCGCGCAGGCGAAATTGAGCGCGGAAGATATTGACAAAAAGGTAAAGGAGCTTTCGGGCGGAGAGCGGGCGAAACTCGCGCTCGTGCTGCTCGAAGCGGAAAAGGCGAATTTTTTGGTGCTCGACGAGCCGACCAACCACCTCGATCTGCAGGCGCGCGAAAGTTTGGAAGACGCGCTGAAAAATTTCGACGGGACCCTGTTGTTTGTTTCGCACGACCGCTATTTTATACAGAATCTGGCGGATAAGATCGTCGAGATCGACGATAAAAAGCTGACCGTATATGCGGAAAAGTACGACGAATACACCGCCGCAAAAAAAGCGGCGCGCGAGCGGGCGGAACAGGCGGCGAAGGCGGAAAAGGAGGAGGCGCGCGCCGCAGCCGCCGTACCCTCCTACCGTTCCAAGGCGGAACGGGCGCAGGAGGCAAAGCGCAAACAGCTCGCCAAACAGACGGAGGACAAAATTTCCGCACTCGAAGCGGAGGCGGCGGCGCTGACGGAGGAGATCGCCCGCCCCGAAGTTGCGGCGGATTATAAGCTACTTTCGGAAAAATGCGCGCGGCTGGACGCCCTGCATGCCGAGCTCGACAAGCTGTACGAGGAATACGAAAAACTGATATAGAAAAAGCCGAACGAACCTGTTCGGCTTTTTTATTGATCGGGTTTTCCTCAAAATCACGAAATTTTGTTTTATCAGCTTAAAACAAAATTTGTGAACCCCCTTAAAACAGCTGCAACAAATCCACCAAAACGGCAAAACCGAGCAAAAGCACGAACCCGACCGCGTGGATGACCGCCTCCACTTTGCGGTTGAGCGGCTTGCCGCGGATCCATTCGATGGCGGTAAAAACGATTTTCGAGCCGTCGAGCGCGGGGATGGGCAGCAGGTTGAACACCGCCAGGTTGACGCCGATATACGCCGCGATCTCCAAAAACTGCTGTATGCCGCGCGAGGCGATCTCGCTGGTAAGCCGAATGGTCGTGATCGGCCCGCCGAAAGCGGAAAGCCCCAAACTGCCCGTCAAAAGCTGACCGAGCACCTTGAAGATGGTGCCGCCGATCTGGAAAGAATAGACGAAAGAGCGCCCGATCGTTTCAAAAAAGCCGAACCCCTTATACGCCATCGAATACACCTGCCATTGATATCCTTCGCCGCTTTCCAAGGGCTGTTTATAAATGCCGATACACTGCCAAAGGGTGTTCGTGTCCGTCAGGTTCTCAAAATCGGCGTCGGCGCGCAGAATGACGGAAATATCCATCACCTGCCGCCCTTCCTCCGTTTTGCGCGACACGGTGAACTGCACCTTTTCCCCTTCCTGCCGCCCCTCAAGCGCGGACATTAAGTCGGTGGTGAGGTAGATGTTCTTCCCCTCGCACTTGATGATGACGTCTTCATCGTGAAAGGCGAGCCCGTTGATCGCATACTCTCCGCTGGCCGTGGTATCGGCGGGATCGACGCGGTAGGCCATGAGCAGCAGCTGCCCGCAGGCGAAAAAGGAGATAATAATGAGAAGGAGCGCCAGCAAATAGTTCATGAACGCGCCGGCAAACAGCACGATGATGCGCTGCCACGGCCTTTTGTTGTTGAATGCGTCGGGGTGCGGGTTTTCCGCATCCTCCCCCTCGAACGCGCAGAAACCGCCAAGCGGCAACAGCCGCACGGAGAACACTTCGCCGTTCTTTTTGGTGCGGGAAAAGAGCTTGGGGCCGAAACCGATGGCAAACTCGTTGATCTTAAAATGAAATATTTTTCCCGCGACGTAATGCCCGAACTCGTGCACGGTGATCATGGCGAGCAATATAAGGATCGCCAGACACACCGAGCCGACGGTGCTCATTACGCTTGCAAAGGACAATAAATTGACGGCCATTTATCCTCCGATTTCCGAGATCCGCAAACGCGCGCAGGCGCGCGCGGCGCGGTCGACCTCCTCCAATTCGGCATAGCTCCCGGCGGCGCGCGGCGCGTGCGCGGAGAGCGTACCCTCTATAATATCCGCGATTTGCGTGTATTTTATTTGCCCGTTCAAAAAGGCGGAAACGGCGACCTCCCCCGCGGCATTCAGAACGCAGGGATAGGAACCGCCCCGCTTTGCGCATTCGAGCGCGAGGAAAAAACAGGGATAGCGCTCCTCGTTCACCTCCTCGAAATGCAGGGCACCGCACTTGACGAAATCGACGGACGGGAGCCCGCACGAGAGGCGCGCGGGATAGGTGAGCGCGAGCTGAATGGGCAGCTCCATCGACGGCACGCCCATCTGCGCGAGCACGGCGCCATCGTCGAACTCCACCATCGAATGCACGATGCTCTCGCGGTGCAACAAAACCTTGATCTTCGCGAGCGGCGCGGCGTACAGGTGCATCGCTTCGAGCACTTCGAACCCCTTGTTGAGCATGGTGGCGCAGTCGACGGTGATTTTTGCGCCCATATCCCAATTCGGGTGGGCGAGCGCCTGTTTTGCCGTTACGTTTTTCAGCTCGTTCAAGGGCACGTCGCGCAGGGCGCCGCCGCTGGCAGTGAGCAGGATGCGGCGGAACTTCGCCGCGCGGTCAAACCCCAAGCACTGCCAAATGGCGGAATGCTCGGAATCGACGGGCACGATTTCCGCTCCCCTTTCCGCCGCGCGGCGCATGACGATATCGCCGCCGACGACGAGGCTCTCCTTGTTCGCAAGGGCGAGCGTTTTGCCCGCCCCGATCGCAAGCAGTGCGGTCTTCAAGCCCGCAAAGCCCGTTACGGCGTCGAAAACGATATCTGCGTCTGCATAGGCGCACGCCTCTTCAAACGCCGCCTCGCCGCTTGCAAAGCGCGTCTGCGCGCAGGCGTGCGCAAGGTCGGGCGAACCGGTTTTCTGCCGCAGAGCGGCAAATGCGGGGCGCACGCGCGCGATCTGCTCAAAAAAGAGCGGCGACGAGTTCGCCGCCATCGCGACGATGCGGAACCGTTCGGGATAGCGCAGCGCCACGTTGATAACCTGCCTGCCGATGGAACCGGTGCTGCCGATAAGTGCGATCTTTTTCATACAACTCCTCTATACTATATGTCCGCAAGATCCGTTTTACGCGGAAATACGCAAATTTTTGCCCGGTCTTTACCGATTTTTGCCCGTTTTCCTGCCGAAACCGCATTTGGGGAGGCAACGGAACGGCACGTCCTCCGCCGCAAAAAAAATGCAAGGCGCTGCCGCCTTGCATTCGAGCCGCACATCGGGCGACGCTTTTTCCTACCGGACGATGAACAGAACAAATACGATATACACGAAAGTGCTCGCGAACAGCGTGCCGTCGATGCGGTCGAGGATACCGCCGTGGCCGGGCATGATCTTGCCCATATCCTTGATACCCAGATGCCGCTTGATGACGCTTTCGACCAGATCGCCGAATTCGGTCATCAGCGACGTGATGAGCCCGACGACGACGAACATCACCCACGGATTGCCGATGCCGGCGTATTCGTAAGGTACGGCGAGCGTGTACAGGCAGTACATCAGAACGCTCGCGCCCGTGCCGAACACCACACCGCCGACCGCGCCGGCGATCGTCTTTTTCGGGCTGATGGAGGGGCACAGTTTTTTTCCGCCGATCATACTGCCGATGAGGAAAGCAAAGGTATCCGCAACGGGCGAAATGACGAAGATGAGCAACAGCGCGAGCGCCGATGCCTCTTTGAACGCATTGGCGAGGATCATCGTCGAAAGAATGGCCGTCGGATAAAACCCGCAGAACATCGCCGCGCCCGTATTTTTCAGGTCGGTATTTTTATGATCGACCACCAACAGGCACAGGAGCACGAGCCCCAGCACAAATGTAGCGATGAGCATACCGCGGTATCCGTGCCCCGCCCAAAGCCATTCGACGATGTAATACGCAGGCGTGAACAGCAGCGCATAGACATAGACGGCGATCTTCTGCGAAAGGGAGAGCGCCATATCGGTGGCGGGCAACTGCGCATCTTTGTTCGGCAACAGATCGAACGATTGATCGGGCACTTCGTCTTTCCCGTTTTCCAAAACGCGCTTTGCGGAAAAGGCGTGCACCATTTCATAGGTGCCGATCAGCGAAAAGGCATAGATGAGTATGCCGAACAGACGGCTATCCACGAGACCGCGGAGAAAAAAGAACCCCACAATGACGGCTACATACACGATGCCGGAGAGCACTCTTTTCAGCATGGTCAACCCTCCCGAACGTTGCCGTAGCGCCGGTCGCGCGCGGAATAGCTTTCGATGGCCTTTTCCAAATCGCGTTTGGAAAATTCCGGCCACATCTTATTGGAAAAATACAGCTCCGAATACGCCGCCTGATACAGCAAAAAATTGGACAGGCGGAGCTCCCCGCCCGTTCGGATGATCAGGTCGGGATCGGGCAAACCACCCGTCAAAAGCAGCGATTTGAAACTGTTTTCGTCGACAAACCTGCCCAGCGCGACCGAAACGTTGACCGCGCGCATGATCTCCTGCCGCGCACCGTAATTGACGCAGATATTCAAAAGCCCGCTGGTCAAATCTTTCGTCGCGTCGGTGATCTCCGCGATGGCAGCCTGTATGTCGGCAGGCAACACGGAAATATCGCCGATCACGTTGATTTTCGCGTTCAGCTCGAACATTTTGTCTTTCTTTTTGGTGAAATAGGAGCGGAACAGCTCAAAAAGTTCGTCCAACTCCTCTTTCGGGCGGGAAAGATTTTCCGCCGAAAGCGCGAACACGGTAACGATGCGGATACCCAAATGAAAGGCATGGCCGCAAATTTTGAACATATTCTGCACGCCCATGCGGTGCCCGTAGGCGCGCGGGCGAAAGCGCCGCTTTGCCCAGCGGCCGTTTCCGTCCATGATGATGGCGACGTGCGACGGCAATTTGATTCTCTTCATTCTTCGGCCCTTTTATACGGACATGATCTCTTTTTCTTTCTCTGCGGTATACTTATCGATGAGTTCGACCTGTTTTGACAGCGTTTTATCGATATCCTTTTCGATCGCCGCACATTCGTCTTCGGAGATCTCTTTGCCCGTTTTCATCTTTTTCACTTGATCCATCGCATCGCGGCGGATGTTGCGCGCGGCGACCTTCGCGCCCTCAGACAGCGCCTTGATCTGCTTGGCGATCTCCTTGCGCCGTTCTTCGGTAAGATCGGGAAAGATAAGGCGGATGACCTTGCCGTCGTTGGTGGGCGTGAGCCCGATGTTCGACTGCAAGATCGCCTTTTCGATGCCCTTCAAAAGGCTGGTATCCCACGGGCTGATCACGAGGCACTTCGCATCCGCAACGGCAATATTGCCCACTTGATTGATGGGCGACATCGTGCCGTAATAATCCACCAAAATTTTATCCAGCACATGCGGATTTGCCCTGCCCGCACGGATATTCGCGTATTCTTCGCGCAGAACGCTCGTCGTTTTTTCCAATTTTTCTTCCAGCACGAGCATCAGTTCTTCCACTTTTTCGTTGTCGATCATTGACTTTTTCCTCCTGATAATTTTCACACAATTTGTTTTGAGCTGACAAAACAAATTGTCGTGACTTTTAGGCAAACCCCATTGCCCTCGCTTCGCTCGGTGCAATCGGAGTTTTCCTCTGCGGCGCGCCTTTTCAGGGCACACCATACTACGCGCACCGCATTCACCTTTCCTGCAAAAGCGCTTTCGCGCAAATACGGGTGCGCTGACGCACCTAACGCAGCCAATTTTGCGGAGCGACCGCTTGCGGGCATTCATGCAAAATTGGCAAAGTTGCGCGATAACTTTGTTATCGCTATGCGTGGTTTTGCTTGCGCGAGTAGTTATTGACTCTCGGCAAAATCATTTTGCGCTGACAAAATGATTTTGTCCGATCTGAGGGCGACACCGCCGTTCAAACGCTTCCGCGTTCTCTGCGGCGTTTTCTCCCTTTTTGCGCCCTTTTTCAGGGCACACATATTATTTACGGGCGCAAATTCACCCTCTTCCCATAAGCCGTATGTATGCGGCTACTTGGGTGCGCTTTGGCAAAAACGTGGTTTTGCCACGCGCATTCGATTATTATTAAATCTAAATTTGTATAATGTTGCGCGATAACTTCGTTATCGCTATGCGTCGTTTTGCTTGCGCGAGTAATTTGCCCCTCGGCAAAATCATTTTGCGCTGACAAAATGATTTTGTCCGATCTGAGGGCGACACCGCCGTTCAAACGCTTCCGCGTTTTTCTGCGGCGTTTTCTCCCTTTTTATTCGTTGGTGATGATGGTGCCCGTACGCTCGCCGCAGATCGCCCGCACGATCGCATCCTTTTCGGAGAGCGCGAAGGCGAGCACGGGAACGTCGTTGTCCATGCACATGGTGATGGCGGTCGTATCCATCGCCTTTAAACCGCGGTTGATGACTTCCATATGCGTGATCTTATCGATCTTTTTCGCATTCGGGTTGGTTTTTGGATCGCTGTCATAGATGCCGTCTACGTTTTTCGCGAGCAGCAGGATATCCGCATTGGTCTCGCACGCGCGCAGCGCCGCGCCCGTATCCGTCGAGCAGTACGGGTTGCCCGTACCGCAGGCAAAAATGACGATTCTGCCCAATTCAAAGTGCCGCAGCGCCTTGCGCAGGATGAACGGCTCGGCCACGCTGATCATGTTCAGCGCCGTCTGCACGCGCACGGGCACGCCGCGCTGTTCGATGGCGTCTTGCATGGCGAGCGAATTGATGACGGTGGCGAGCATGCCCATATGGTCGGCCGTCGTCCTGTCCATGCTCGTGCCCTGCCTGCCCCGCCAAAAGTTGCCGCCGCCCAGCACGATGCCGATCTCCACGCCCATCTCGTGCACGCGCACGAGCTGATCGACCACGCCCGCGATGATCTTTTCGTCGAGGCCGAACCCCTTTTCTCCCGCGAGCGCCTCGCCGGACAATTTCAAAATAATCCTCTTGTATTTCGGTGTAAGTTTTTCCATACCGCCCCTCTCGCATTTCGGCGCCGACGGCGCCCCGTATTTGCCGGGCACGAAACGGATTCCCCAGCCTGTAAAAGCGCGGCAAGTCCGTTTTTCGTGCCGTTATCGTTTGCGTGCGGATGTCAAAAAACCGCGCGCTCTTTGAAAAAAGGGCACACAACGCTATATTGTGTGCCCTGCGGTTTTAACCTTTCATCTTGGAAACTTGTTTTTCGACTTCTTCCGCGAGGTCGTCTTTCTTCTTTTCGATGCCTTCGCCCATTTCAAAGCGCGCGAAACGGCGCACCGTGATCTTTTCGCCGATGGAGGCGATCGCCTCGGTGATCAGCTGGTTGATGGTTTTGGACGAATCCTTTACGAACGGCTGTTCGAGCAGGCAGAAATCCTCGTAATACTTTTTGATGCGGCCCGCGACCATCTTTTCCGCGATGGCTTCGGGCTTGCCCTCGTTCATCGCCTGCACTTTGAGGATCTTTTTCTCCTCTTCCAAAACCTCGGCGGGAACTTCTTCTTTCGTAACGTACAGGGGTTTTGCCGCCGCGATCTGCAACGCGATGTCATGAACCAATTCTTTGAACTGGTCGCCGCGCGCAACGAAGTCTGTTTCGCAGTTCACTTCGACCAAAACGCCGACCTTGCCGCCCATGTGAATGTAGCTGTCGACGATGCCTTCCGCGGCGATGCGCCCCGCCTTTTTCGCGGCGGTGGCCATGCCCTTTTCGCGCAATATTTCGATGGCCTTGTCCATATCGCCGTTCGCTTCGGTCAAAGCCTTTTTGCAATCCATCATGCCTACGCCCGTCTTTTGGCGCAATGCGTTAACGTCACTTGCCGTGATAGCCATAGTTCTCGTATCCTCCGTTTATTTCGTATTGTCTGTTCTCAAAAAGGATCACTCCGCATCGGCGGGAGCTTCTTCGGCGGCCTCGACGACTTCTTCGATCGACTCGGCGGGAGTTTCCTCCGCAGCCTGCTGCATTTCAGCGTTTACCGCCTCGCCCTGGTTTGCCTCGATGACCGCGTTCGCGATGACGCCCGAAAGCAATTTGACCGCGCGGATCGCGTCGTCGTTGCCCGGAATCACATAATCGATGAGGTCGGGATCGCAGTTGGTATCGGTGATAGCGACGATGGGGATGTGCAATTTGCGCGCCTCCTGCACCGCGATATCCTCGTTGTGCGGATCGACGATGAACATGGCGCCGGGGAGCGTTTTCATCTCCTTGATGCCGCCCAAATTCGCCTGCAATTTTTCCATTTCCTTTTTCAGGCCCAAAACTTCTTTTTTGGGAAGGAGATCGAAATCGCCGTTTTCTTCCATCTTTTCGAGCTTATTGAGGCGATCGATACGGGAGCGGATGGTTTTGAAATTGGTGAGCGTGCCGCCCAGCCAACGGGAATTGATATAGAACTGACCGCAGCGCTCCGCTTCTTCCTTGATGGCTTCCTGCGCCTGCTTTTTCGTGCCGACGAACAGAATGCTCTTGCCCGCTTTCACGGTGTCGACGACGAACTCGTACGCCTTTTCGACGAGCCCTACGGTGAGCTGCAAGTCGATGATGTGAATGTCGTTCCTCGCGGCGAAGATGTACTTTTTCATCTTCGGGTTCCATTTGCGCGTCTGATGACCGAAGTGCACCCCTGCTTCGAGGAGCTGTTTCATTGTGATAACTGCCATAAAAATAATCCTCCGTTTTTTCCTCCCCCGTGCCGATGGACTGTTCGCTTTTGCCCGCCCGATCAGATTTTTGGCGGGAACGGAAAGCGGCGTGCGCGGGGTGTGAATTTATAGCCTTACTATTTTAGCATAACCGAATATTTTTTGCAAGCGAAAATATTCACGAAAAAAGTTTTAAGCTGATAAAACTTTTTTCCGTGAGATTAAGGACAACCCCACGGCACGCGGCAAAGCCGCTGACCGTCGGAGTTTTCCTCGCCGCGCGATAATTAAGAGCACGCATATTACAAAATCGCGCGGCTTCACCTTTCCTGCGAAAACAAAAGTTTTTGCAAATGCAGGTGCGCATTTGATTATTATATAAAACCAAATACTCACGGAAAATCGCAGCGAAGCGAGATTTTCGTGAATAAGGCGGCGGAGCCGAGGCGGAAGCGAGCAATGCCCGACAGGGTATTGTGAGAAACCAGCCTCGGGCGTAGCCGCTAAAAGCGCGGTTTTGCTTGCGCGAGTGATTGTTTCGGCTCACGAAAACCTCGGCGAGCTGTCGCCTGCGGTTTTCCGTGATTGGAGGGCGACACCGCCGTTCAAACGCTTTCGCGTTTTCTGCGGCGTTTTCTCCCTCTTTTTTGCCCTTTTAAGGGCACACCATTTTATATGGCAAAAAATTCACCCTCTTCCCAAAAGCCGTATGTATGCGGCTACTTGGGTGCGCTTTTTGAGAAACGTGGTTCTCAAACGCGCAATAAATTATTAAAATAATTTTTCGCAAAAGCAAAAATCACACTTTTTGCTCTTGCACTCCATTTGGCAATCCCTTGCCTTACGGAAGGGATGAAGCCGTGCGATTACAACAATATGCGTGCCCCAAAATATCGCACGGCGAGGGGAAAACCGTTCGGGTTTCCCCTCCTGTCGCAGAAATTCGCAGCCGTCAGCTCGGCGAGAATTTCGCGAGTCTTATTTCTTGTGGTCGTGGTTCTTGCAGCCGCAGCCGCAGCCTTCCTCGTAGTCGGTGTCTAAAGACGCCGCCTCGTCCGCGTCGTCGTCTTCCTCCATCACGCGGCAGAACTCGTCGAACACCTCGTCGAGCAGCTTATCGTCTTCGACGGGCACGAGCTCCTCCTCGCCGTCTTCCCCGACGATTTCGAGGATGGTAACTTCGTCTTCCTCGCTCTCCTCCTCTTCGTCGGCAGGCTGAAAGAAAGCAAACCACCGCTCTTTGTACTCGATGGTGCCGATATGATAGCATTTATGCACTTTCCCCTGATCGTCGACCAATTCGACCACATTCACTTCCTCGTCGGCGCAATCTTCGCAATCGCAGCCCTCTCCGTGCAGTTTTTTCTCTTCGCTCATGTTGATGCTCCTTTCTTTTTTTTATTCAAATACCCTTCCAAAATGTAGGAAGCGGCAATGCTGTCGATGGATTGTTTTCTGTTTTCGCGGCGCACACCGCCCGCAATGAGCACGCGTTCCGCCTCCATGGTGGTGAAACGCTCGTCCTCGAACACGATGGGCACATCCGTCTTTGTCTGCAAAATTTCGACAAAGCGGCGCGTTTTTTCCGTCTGGACCGATTCGGAGCCGTCGAAGTTGACGGGCATGCCGCACACGATGAGCCCCGCATCTTTCTCCCGCACGAGCTTTGCAAGGTTTTCCGCGTCCGCCTCGGCGCTCTTCGTGCGGAAGTACGTCGTACCCGGCAGGGCGAAAGTATTGAACGGATCGCTCGCCGCCACGCCTATCCTTTTATCGCCTATATCGAACGCGATTATTCGCTTTTCCATAAAATCTCCCGCATAAAACCCGCCGCAGCCTGTGTTTTACCTTGCGCGTTGCTAACAGTATACCATACATTCCCGCCGCCGTCCACAGTTTTCCAAATATTTTCCGTTTTTTTGCGAACTTTCCGCGCGTTTTCACACAATTTTCTCCCTGAAATGCCGATATCCGCCGTGCATTTCGCGCGGCGGATACCGTAAGAAAAAGTTGTCTGAGTGTGAGCTGTATTTATAGACGCCGTATGCAAACGGCACGAAAGCATTCGGCTCCCGCCGCCTACGCGAAGGATTTCCCCCTCCGCGCATACTGCGTTTTGCTGCGCAGGGGTACGGATTTTCCTCGCGGCGCCCCTCGCAATTCGGAATGATCAACTCTATTATAGCGCGCAGATATATAAAATTTGCCCGCTTTTTGTAATGAATTTGTAAAAAACGTTACACCGACGCGCTTTCCTCTTTTTCGGAGGCGTCCTCCCCGTGCAAAGCTGTTTGCTCTTGCGCGGCGGGCCCCTCCTGCACGGCAGCCTGCCCCTGCGGTGCGGCAGGCACGGCGGACGGGTCCTTGCAGCGGATGGCGATCAGGAAAAACACGAGCCCGATGATGAACATGACGGACAGCGCGCCCACGCCGATGCTCTGGTTGTTGAAGATATCGGTAACGCCGCCGACGAGCAGCGTGCCCATAAACGCCGCGCCCTTGCCGAATATATCGTAAATGCCGAAATATTCGCCCGCCTTTTCGTGCGGGATGATCTTGGCGTAATAGGAGCGCGACATCGCCTGAATGGTGCCCTGAAACAGCCCCACGCACACGGCGAGGATCCAAAATTCATACTCTTGGTCGAGGAAAACGGCGTACACCGTGATAAAGAAATAGGCGATTATGCAGGCGATGATCAGGTATTCCGATTTGATCTTGCGCGAGAGCATCCCCAACAAAATGGCGGAAGGGAAGGCGACGACCTGCGTTACGAGCAGCGCGATGACGAGGCTGACCGTATCCAAACCCAGCGAAGTGCCGTAGGCGGTCGCCATATCGATGATGGTATACACGCCGTCGATAAAGAAAAAGAAGGCGAGCAAAAAGAACAGGATGCGCTTTTTATGCCCCAATTCGCGGAACACGCCGCCGAGGTTTTTCAGCCCCGTGCGCACGGGATGCCCGCCGCTCTCCACACAATGGCGCTGTTCATAGTTTTTCCAAAGCGGAAACGAGCAGGCGATCCACCAAACCGCGACGATCAAAAACACGAGCACCATCGCGGGCATCAACGGCAGAAAGCCGAACATTTCATGGAGAACATACACGACGATGGTGAGGATGAACGGGATACAGCTGCCGATATAGCCCCACGCATACCCGCGGGAAGAAACCTCGTCCATGCGTTCGCGAGAGGACACGTCGCACAGCATGGAATCGTACACGACGAGGCTCATCTGATAGGCGGATTTTGCGACGATGAACAGGACGAGGAACCAGATCCAATGCTGCACGAATCCGAGCACCGCGCAGCCGAGCGCGCCGATCAAAATGGATACGGAAAATATCTTTTTCCGCACCCCGCGCAGATCGGACAGAGTGCCGAGCGTGGGTCCGAGCACCGCGGCGATCGCGGTAGAAATGCTCGTGGCATACGCCCACCATGCGAGATAATCGGAATCGGATACGCCCGCATTCGAGGCGATGGTGTTGAAAAAGATGGGCAGCAGCGTGGAAACGAGCAGCGTGAACGCAGAGTTGCCCACATCGTACAGCACCCATTTCTTTTCCAACGGCGTCATCTTAAACTTCATACTTTTTCTCCTCCTCCAGGGAAAGCACGGGGATTTCCCGCCAATTTTCGGGCGGGCCGAACGTCTTTTCAAATTCCGGCGAAAGCTCCCCCTCCCCTTTGACGTAGGCGGCGACGTTTTCGCTCAGTTCCACGCACCGGGCGACCGCCTTATCCATCAGCTTGGAAAGGCGCAGGTCGCTGTCCGCACAGGCGGGAATGGGATGCTTTGCGATCATCATTCCGTGCATCTCTTTGAAATTGCCCGTCAGGCGCAGGCACAGCCGTACGAACCCGCGCTTGGGCTGGTGCGGGGCGCGCAGAAGTTCGTTGTAAAAGAGCATGGAGCGGAGCGCCTTTTGCACCTGCTTTTCGCTCACGGCGGCGAAAAACGGAGCGATGACCGCCGCATTTTCCGCCGAGGGAAGGATATGCCCCGTCAGTTTTGCGGAGAGCGGCTCTTTCCCGTCCCGCAGCAGGAGCGAGCGATCGAACTCGCTCTCGATCTCGGTGTGCGTAACGCCCGAAACGGCGATCTTGTTTTCGATATAGCCGTGGCAGGCGGAATCGAGCGCAAAGTGGCAGGTGAAACCGAGCAGATAGGCGAGCGCCGCGTCCTTGTCCTTCGCGGCGGCATAGGCGGCCTTGGCGGGGCCGAAAAACTCGCGCGCCGGCTTGGCGTGCATACCGAACCCCACCGCGTTCACAGAATTGCTCGTGAGCGCCCGGTAATAAAACAGGATATCCGGCCCGTGCAGGCCGATATCGAACAGCGAAATATGCCCCTGCAAAGCAGAGGCAAGCGCGGAAGGATACGCCTTTTCGACCATCCTCCCGAATTTGTAATGTGCGTATGTAGACGGCATGACAACTTCCTCCAACGCATTTTATTATAGCACAAACTTTTCATTTATTATCCCTTTGTTTGTAATAAATTTGTAAAGTTTAAGGGGCCCCGAACGGGACCCCCTTCTGCATTATTTCTTTTTGGCGGCCGCCTTTTCACCCTCTTCCTGCTCCATTGCAGACAGTTTTTCGTCGATGTAGGCGTCCAATTTTTCTTTTACTTCTTCCTGGCTCTTTTTGACGAGCGCGCGCGTCTTGTTGCTGTTGGCGACCAACAGGGCGCCGAGCGCCGCGCCGAGCGCGAGCCCCGCTATAAATTTTTCCATAACTTTATCCTCCGAACGGGCGGCGTGCGGGCCGCCCTGTTTTCAGTATGCGGCAAACGGGCAAAGTTATGCGCCCGCGCTGCCGAAATTTATTTTGTAACGGCGGAGGATAAGCAGGCGCGCTCGCGGCGGCGCGAAATCATTTCGCCTCCTTGTCGCTGACCGAACGGGTGGCGAGCAGCGCGTTTTTCACCCGCGACGCGCGGCGCAGCAGTTCGTTTTCCTCGTTCAGCCGCTCGATCGTTTTGCGCAGGCGCTCGTTCTCCTCGCGCAGGGATACGGCGAGGCGGTCATACAGGGCGTTGATCTCCGATTCCACCCGCTTTTGCAGCAGCGATTTTGCGGGGCGCGAAACGGCATCTTCCGCGCGCACGCCCAGCCGCTTTGCCTCCGCGCGGATGGTTTCCGGCTGTTTTTTGAGCATATTGCGGTACTTATTCTGATAGCGGAGCATCTTTTTCGTATCCCCGCCGCACACGTTGAAAATGGCGCGGCGCACCGAATACCCCTTGCCCCGCTCGGTCAGGATCCGGCGGAGCATCTCGCGCGTTTCCCCTTCGCTGAACGGCACGATCTTTTCTGCTTTGAGTTCCTTGCCCGAAAGCAGCGGCTGCGCGTTTTCCGTTTTGAGCAATTTATAATAGTAGTTGCGCACGCTGCCCGCCGCGCGGCCGTGCGCCTTGCCGTACCCCGCAAAGAGCGACGTGAGCGTTTTGCCCCTGCGTTTGCCATCGCTGATATAGCGCACGAGCTGTTCCGCCTCCGCGCGCGAATATCCGTTGATCTTTTCCATACAAAATATACCTCCGTTTTATTGGTTCGCGGCGATTATTGACATACTTTTATGATTTTATTCATATAATATCCCGATTCTTTGCGAAGGGAGGATTATTATGCGGATCCACTTTTCGGCGGAGCGCCTCTGCGCGCTCAAATTGGGCGGCGCGCTCGCGGGATACTTGGGCGAAACGGAAAAATTTGCCGATATCGGCGGCGCTCCCGTGCTTGCGGAATTTTTGCCTGCGGACGGGGATCTTTTGCCGCTATCTTTTTTTATTGACGACAGCTTTTTCGCGCGGCCGCCCGCCTGCGCAGACGTGTACCGCTACGGATTCGGCGCAAACGTGCACGTCCGTTTTTCGCCGCGCGAGGGGCGGATGCGCGCCGCAGCGCAACGGCGGTTCGGCGACACGCTCGCCACCGTGTTTTACTGCGGGAAAGCGCAGCTCGCGCTCGAAAACGGAAACAACTTCGAACTGCACGACCTGCCCGACGCGGACGGATACGAACTGCGCGAAGAATTTATCGGCAAAGAGCGCTTTTTTTGCGTTCTCTGCCGCGGAAAAAGGCAGACGCTCTGCTTATACGCCGAAAACCTGCGCGAGGCGTTTTGCGACCGCGTGAGCGGGTACGAATGCGGCGACGCGCTGAAAACGATGTTGGAATTTGCCGACATCGCGGGGCACACGGCGGTGCGCACCTACCGCGCGGAGAACGGCGCGCTGCTCCCGCAGGGATGCGAAGTGCGCGCCCGCGAGGGGTTTTCCCCCGACCAACTGCACGAAAAGCTGCTGCCGTTCGCACTCTTTCAGGAGATCGCGGCGGGAGGCGATCCCTCTCCCTACCTCGCGCCCGCGCTCGAAGATCGGAAAGAACTGCTGAAAGAATACCTCGGAGAGTTCTGCGGGGTGTACCTGCCGAAAGAAATATTCTACCTCGTGCACGGGCAAAAGAATGCCGCGGGGCTCATCTACCGCCGCGCGCAAAACGCTTTCGACGTAAAATTTTTTGAAACGGAGAGCGCGGGCGGCAAGATCACGAACATCCTGCCCGTCGAATGAGCCGCGGGCGGCACGGCAGCCAACCGCACAAAGACGAATTTTACGAAAAATTTTTCTCCGCCGATTGATTTTACGCCCCTTTCCGTGTTATACTATCGATACGAGGAAAATATTATGTTCTTTTCGGATATCTATTTGATCTATTTGGTTTCGGGGTTGATCTTGATCCCCTGCATCTTCATTTCCGCATGGGCAAGCGCGAAGGTGCATACCACGTTCAACAAATACAGCGGCATGCCCACCTCCACCGATTGGACGGGCAGCGATACGGCGCGTATGCTGTTGGAGCGGAACGACTGTTCCGACGTCGCCGTCGTCCGCGGAAAGGGAAAACTGACTGACAACTTCAATCCCCGCGCCATGACGGTTACCCTTTCGGAGAGCACATACGACTCCAATTCCGTCGCCGCGGTCGCGGTGTGCGCGCACGAAGTCGGGCACGTGGTACAGAGCAGGCACGGCTATATGTTCTACAAACTGCGCGCGGCGCTCGTGCCCGTGACCAATATCGGCACCATGCTCGCGTTCCCGCTCGTGATCCTCGGCGTGATCCTCGAATGGACGCTCGCCACCGTGGAGATCGGGAATATCATCGTATTTATCGCGGTTTGCCTGTACGGGCTCTCCACCCTGTTCAGCCTCGTAACGCTGCCCGTGGAGCTGAACGCCTCTTCCCGCGCGAAAAAGATGCTCGCCGAAACGGGCGTGCTGGTCACGCGCGAGGAGCAGAAGGCCGCATCGAAGGTGCTCTCCGCTGCGGCGATGACGTATGTTGCCGCACTGATGACCTCTTTTTTATACTTTTTGCGCTTTTTGCTGTATGTATTTTTGCTCACCGGCCGAAACAGAAAATGATCCTGTTTTTCAAAAACAGGACAATCAACCGGTCAAATATACTTTGTAACCGCAAAACGGAAAAACGGCGGAAAGCCGTAAACGCAAAACGAAAAAGAGCTATGACCGCAAAAACAACAAAGGGAGCCAAAGCCGAACTCGGCTTTGGCTCCCTTTGTTTCGTTAAAGAAAACGGCGGGCACGCACCCGAAAGATGCCTGCCCGCTTTCCGCTTATCAATATTTCGTAACTTCGACTTTTTCGATGATGATTTTTTCTACCGGCACGTCGAAGCGATCTTCCCCATCCAGCGTGTAAGAACCGTTGCCGACCATATTGTCATATACGACGGAATCCGTCTTTACATCGGTGAACGAATCGAGGTCGTGATCCTCCTGATAGGTGGTGATCGCCGTTTTCAGATCCCGCAATGCGGTTTCGGAGGCCTCGTTTTTCAGTTGCCCGAACACACAGAAATTGCCGTCGGTAGAGGTGGATTCGCTCGTATAGATATAGAACATCCCCTGCACGCTGTTCCTGTAATACTGCCGTGCATTCGACGCGCCGCTCTCCGAGGGGGTAATGTAGACGAAATCTTTCATCCCTTCCTCGCCCGTCATCTTATACGCGTAGGTGTATGTGCCGAGCGCGCCGAACGAATTGCTCAAAAAGGAACCGTTGCCCATGGAAACGCCGTTGCCCGAAGAGATCTCGCCGAACAGGCGGTTCAGCGGCTGTGTGCATTCGGCATCTCTCCAAAGGGAGATATTCTGCAAGGTAACGTTCCCGTTGCCGTCCGTCGTGATGCCCTCATAATCGAGCGGAGTCAGATCCATTACGGGGAGATTCATATCGATCTGATCATCCACCATATAGGTATAACCGCCGCCGATCATGCGATCATCCTGATAATCGTGGATGACCGTATTGTCGAAATAGTCTAAATCGATCAGTTCGATGTAATGCGCGACCGTTTGCGGCGCTACGCTGCGGTCGAGCTTATATTCGATGGTATAGGTCTCATCGTTGAAAGAGATGGTAAAGGTTATTTCGGGGTGTCTGCTCTCGCACGCTGCGAACATAAAGGCACAGCCAGCCAGCAAAACCGCCGCGATGATCACGGAAAACAGCTTGCTCGCTTTTCCGATGAAGGTTTTCGCCATAGTTCCTCCTGCTTTACTTGCTTTCCGCAAGGGCGTTTTTGACCCTGCGGCACTGATTTTTACGGATACCCTTTTATTTTAGCTTTTTTTCGGGAAATCGTCAAGCACTTTTCCCCGTTGCGGCAAATTTAACGCAAAGTTCCCCCTTTTTATCACAAATGCGGAAAACAGCACATGTTTCCGCGCGCATACGGACCGTTTTTTGCCCGATTCCCCGCCCGATCCGGGGCAAATGCGCCGCCGCGCATATGTTTTTCCGCCCCCTTTTCAGCGGTAACAGCCCGCCGCGGAAAGCGCGCCGGAACCGCACTCCCGCAGCTCTTCCAATCCCCGCGGAATCTCGAGCGCTCCGCCATAGAATCGAAGTTTTCTTTCCTCAAAAAAGGGGCTCGCCAAATAAATTTTCATGGGGTTACCCTATACCGAAGAAACGGATATAAAAACACGGCTGCAAAAAATGTCTAAACGCCCAAACGCCCAAACACTCAAACGCCCAAACGCCTAAACAACCAAACACCCAGACGTCCAAACGCCCAAACACTCAAACGCCCAAACACTCAAACGCCCAAACACTCAAACGCCGTATAAACGGCAAAAAACGGAACTTGCGTTCCGTTTTTTGCAATCGCACGGCAATCGCCGGTTATACCAATTCGATGATCGCCGTTTCAGACGCATCGCCGCGGCGCTCGCCCAAGGCGATGATGCGGGTGTAACCGCCGCCGCAGTTTTTCTCATCGTTGCGCTGCGCATACTTGGGCGCGATCTCGTTGAAGAGCTTTTCAATCAGCGGGTGCGCGACGTCTTTCGTGCGCGCCTTGTACGCCGATTTGCTCTCGTTGAACGCCTTGATCTCCTGCAGGTCGTACAGCTTGCTCATGATCCTGCGGCGGGCGGCGAGCTTCTTCGGGCCGTCTTTGACGACGGTGACGGTGACCTCTTTTTCCTTTTTGCCCACCTTTTCGGTGACGACTTTGCTGCTTTCGATGGTGTCGTCATAGGTGTTGATCGCGGCGGTGATGATCTTTTCGACGTAAGGCTGCAATTCTTTCGCGCGGGCTTTCGTCGTTTCTATCTTTCCGTACCAGAGAAGGCAGGAGGCTTGGTTGCGCAAAATAGCTATCCTCTGCTCGCTGGTTCTGCCCAATTTTCCAGGCATAATGTTAATCCTCCTTTTTTTCTAATGAAAGGCCGTAAGATTCGAGCTTTAAAATAACCTCGTCCAACGACTTCCTGCCGAGGTTGCGGACCTTTAACATTTCTTCCTCGGTCTTCTTGGTTAAATCTTCCACGGTGTGGATATTGGCGCGTTTCAGGCAGTTGTAGGAACGCACGGACAGGTCCATATCCTCGATCGCCATCGCCAAAACCTGCTGCTGTTTGTCGTCCTCGTTTTTGACGAGTATGTCCATTCCTTTGATGGAATCGGACAGGTTTACAAACAGACTGATGTGGTCCTGCATGATCTTTGCGGCGAGAGACACGATCTCCTTGGCGGAAAAGGCGCCGTTCGTCCAAACTTCCATGACGAGTTTATCGTAGTCGATGCTCTGCCCTACGCGGGTGCTCTCCACATTGTAGTTCACCTTTTTGACGGGGGTATAGATGGAATCGATCGGAATGTAGCCGATGGGGTGGTTCTTGTTGGAACCCGCGCCCTTGTATCCCCTGCCGCGGCCGACGGTGATCTCCATATCGATTTTGGAGCCCTCGTCGATCGTGCAGATATATTGGTCTTTGTTGATGATCTCCACTTCCGCGTCCTGTTCAAGGTCGGCGCCCGTGATGACGGCGGGGCCTTCCTTGCAGACATGCAGCGTTTTTACGTAATCTTTGTCCGTAGACGTGGTTTGAATGGCGAGCGTTTTCAGGTTCAGAATAATTTCCGTTACATCTTCCCGAACGCCGGGCAGCGCCGAAAACTCGTGCTTGACCAGCCCGTCGGGATAAAAACGGATCCCCTGTACAGCCGCTCCGGGAAGTGCCGAAAGAAGTATCCTTCGCAAACAGTTTCCTATTGTAAGACCGAAACCCTTTTCGAGCGGTTCGACGACGATCTTCGCATAGCTTTTCGCCTCGTTTTCCTCCACCTCGATTCTGGGCATATCCATTTCGATCATGGCTTGTTACCTCCTTATTCGGCGTTACTGATTATTTGGAGTAGAACTCGACAATCATATGCTCCGCGATCTGACTGTCGATGTCTTCCCGTTTCGGAAGCTCGATGACCTTTCCTTCCAATTTTTCGGGGTCGAATTCAAGCCATTTGGGCATGTTGCCGACCTTCATCGTTTTGATCTGTTCGAAATATTTGTCCTTTTTGCGGTTTTCTTTGACGGCGATCACGTCGCCCGCCTTCACGATATAGGAGGGAACGTTGACCGTGCGGCCGTTGACGGAGAAATGCGCGTGGTTGACCAGCTGGCGCGCCTGCGCGCGGGAGCCGCCGATGCCCATTCTGTAAATGACGTTATCGAGGCGGCGCTCCAAAAGGGAGAGCATATTTTCGCCCGTGATGCCCTTCATGCGGTCGGCCATCTCATAATATTTGTGGAATTGGCCTTCCTGTACGCCGTAAATCCTCTTCGTCTTCTGTTTTTCGCGCAGCTGCTGGCCGTATTCGGAAACTTTTTTCCTGCCTGCGCCGTGCGCGCCGGGCGCGACGGGGCGCTTTTCAAACGCGCACTTGCCCGAATAGCACCGATCGCCCTTCAAAAAGAGCTTTGCGCCCTCTCTGCGGCAGAGACGGCATTTAGAATCTCTGTATGTTGCCATTTCTTTTTTCTCCTTATATTAGACTCTGCGGCGTTTCGGGGGCCTGCATCCGTTGTGGGGAATGGGCGATACGTCCGTGATCATCGTAACTTCCAAATCGCAGTTCGCGAGCGCGCGGATAGCGGATTCTCTGCCTGCGCCGGGGCCTTTGACATACACCTCGACGGAGCGGAGGCCGTGTTCCTTCGCTGCCCTTGCCGCCGTTTCCGACGCCATTTGCGCCGCGAACGGGGTGCCCTTTCTCGAACCTTTGAAGCCGAGGCTGCCCGCGCTCGACCAGGAGATCGCGTTGCCGCTCATATCCGTGATCGTTACGAGCGTATTGTTGAACGACGACTGGATATGCACCTGGCCCCGGTCGACGTTTTTCAGCTCTTTACGCCTTCTTGTCTGCGTAGCTTTTTTTACTGCTGCCATCTGTCTTTACCTCCTGCGCATTACTTCTTCTTCGCGACGGTGCGGCGAGGGCCTTTCCTCGTGCGCGCGTTCCTCTTGGAGCTCTGACCGCGGACGGGCAGGCCCTTTCTGTGACGGATACCGCGATAGCAGCCGATCTCCATCAGGCGCTTGATATTGAGGTTGACCTCCCCGCGCAATTCGCCTTCGACGCGCAGGTTGTGGTCGATATATTCTCTTAATTTGGATACGTCGTTCTCGTCAAGATCTTTCACTCGCGTATCGGGGTTGATGCCCGTCGCAGCCAAGATCTGCTTCGACGTGGCGAGGCCGATACCGTAAATATAGGTGAGCCCGATCTCTACCCTTTTCTCTCTGGGTAAATCTACACCGGCAATACGTGCCATTGTCCTTTTGACCTCCGTTTGATTTTGAAAAAATGGAATGTATCTATATGCGTTCAGGCGCGCGCCGCCGCCGTAAATTCGGAATGTGCGGCACAGCACTCGCGCCCGATATTATTTTCGCCCTTTCAGCCCTGTCTTTGCTTGTGGCTCTTGTTTTTGGAGCAGATCACCATGACCTTGCCGTTCCTCTTTATGACTTTGCATTTGTCGCACATAGGCTTGACCGACGGTCTGACTTTCATACCTGTTTCCTCCGAAATAATTTTGAATGTTTCTCGCTCTGCCGGCAAAAGCCGCGCAAAGTAGGCTTGCCGAAAGAAAATTGCGCCGCAACGCCCGCTTTACAAGCGTTTTGGCATCAGCTCTTGCTGCGCCAAGTGATCCTGCCCTTGGTCAGATCGTAAGGGCTCATCTCCAACTTCACGGTATCGCCGGGGATGATGCGGATATAGTTCATGCGCAGCTTGCCCGAAATGTACGCCGTGATGACATGCCCGTTGGACAGCTGCACTTTGAACGTTGCGTTCGGCAGCGCTTCCACGATCTTGCCCTCGGTTTCGATTACATCGTCTTTGGACACAATGTTTCCTCCGAATGAATTTATTTGATACGCTCGCCCGCCCGAATCAGAGCGGCGCGTATCTCGCTGTTCTCGTCTTTGCCCGACGCGATCCTATCCGCGATTTCCGGATAAAAGACCGGCAGCAGCCTGACGTGCTTTCTGTTCTTTGGTTTGGGATCGGACGCCGGCTTGTATTTGCCGTCCGCCAGGAGAAGTTTTTCTCCCTCCTGCCCGACGATCAGATACAGGCGGCCCTTATCCCTGCCGGCAACGCTTTGCGCCACGCCGCCGGGTACGGGATCCTGTACTTTCATATCGCTCCCGCGCGGCATTTTTGCCGCCTTTTTATATGGTCAGTATTTCAACGCCGTCCTCGCGGATGACGACCGTGTTTTCGTAGTGCGCGGCGGGCTTTTTATCCCGCGTGACCGCCGTCCATCCGTCGGAGAGTACATCCACTTCCCGCTTGCCCGCCAGGATCATCGGTTCGATGCACAGCACCATGCCCGCTTTGAGGCGGATGCCCGTGCCGCGCTTGCCGAAATTGGGAACGGAAGGATCTTCGTGCATCTCCCTGCCGATGCCGTGCCCGACAAATTCGCGCACGACCGAAAAGCCGTTGGATTCCGCGTGCGCCTGCACTGCCGCGCCGATATCGTACAGCGGCGTGCCCGCGCGCAGGTTTTTGATCGCTTCCCAAAAGCATTCCTCGGTGACGCGGATGAGCTTTTGCGCTTCTTCGCCGATCCTGCCGACCGCAAAGGTGCGGGCGCCGTCGCCGTGGAATCCGTTTTTATAGGCGCACAGGTCTACGCTGATGATGTCCCCTTCGCGCAGGTGCCGCTCGCCGGGGATGCCGTGCACGACCTCCTCGTTGACGGACGCGCAGATGCTTGCGGGATACCCGCAGTAGCCGAGGCAGGAAGGTTCGGCGCCGCGCGAACGGATGTATTCCTCCGCGAATGCGTCCAACTCCGCCGTCGTTATGCCCGGCTTTACTTTGGAACCGACGTAGGCGAGCGTATCGCGCACGATGGCGCACGGCTCGCGCAAGAGGTCGATCTCGCTCTCCGTTTTGATCGTTATCATAGTTTGTTGACGCTTATTTGTTCAAAACGTCGCAGATGCGCGCAAACACCTCTTCGATGCTGCCTACACCGTTCACATTGCGCAGAACGCCCTTTTCGGTGTAAAATTTGATGAGCGGAGCGGTCTGTTCGCTGTACACGTTGAGGCGGTTGCCGACCGTCTCTTCATTGTCGTCCTTTCTCTGGTACAGCTCGCCGCCGCACTTTTCGCAGGTGGTTCTGCCGTTTAAGAAGTTGACGTGATAGCTTTCGCCGCACTCTTTACAGACGCGGCGGCCGCACAATCTGTCCATCAGGAGGGAGAGGTCGATGTCGATGTTGACGACCGCATCCACCTTGGAGAATTTATCCAATTCCTCTGCCTGAAACAGGTTGCGGGGAAATCCGTCGAGGAGGTAACCGTTCTTACAGTCGGCATTTTGCAGCCTGTCTTTGACGATCTCGCACGTCACTTCGTCGGGAACGAGCTGCCCCTTGTCGGTGTACGACTTGGCGAGCAAGCCGATCTTCGTCTGACGCTTGATGTTGTCGCGGAAGATATCTCCCGTGGAAATGTGCGGAAGACCGAATTTTTCGGAAATGCGCGTAGCCTGCGTGCCCTTGCCGGCACCCGGAGCGCCCAAAAGAATGATATTCATCGAATTGCCCTCCCAATGATTTATGATCGTTGAACCGATTTGCGGATATCTTTCACCCGCCCGCAAGACAGCGCGCCCGGCCTCTTGCCGCGCACACGAACGCATACAGCGCGGACACAAACCGGCGGCAGCACTGCATTGCGGGACGAGACGAAAGTATTATTTCAAGAAACCTTTGTAATTCTTCATCATCAGCTGCGATTGGAGCTGTTTATCGAATTCGAGCGCAACGGACACGACGATCAGGATACCGGTCGTCGAGAACACGTTTACGAACTGCTCGCCCGCAAAGCTGAAAGCAAGCGACGGGATAAACGCGACCAACGAAAGGAATATCGCACCGAACAGGGTGATACGGTTGGATATCTTTTTCAGATAATCCGCCGTAGGCCTGCCCGGACGGATGCCGGGAATAAAGCCGCCGTTCTGCTGAATGCTCTTGGATATATCTTCCGGATTGAACTGTATCTGCGCATAGAAGAAAGAGAATGCGAAGATAAGCAAGCACAATATGAGGATATACAGCCAGCCGAGCGGGCCCGTGCCTTGGCTGAACCATTCCTGATAGCTTGAATACGCCGAGCTGTTCGGCCAGAACAGCCCCATAATGAGATCGGGAAGGCTGATGATCGCAAACGCGAAGATGAGAGGCATTACGCCGCTGCCCGAAATTTTGATCGGGATGACCGTCGCCTGACCGCCGTACATCTTTCTGCCCTTGACCTGCTTTGCATACTGCACGGGAATGCGGCGCTCCGCCAAGTCGACCGTGACGATCAATGCGAACACGACGACCGCGATGACGCAGAATACGATGACGGAAATAAGCGTCTGGATCCCGTCAAAAGCAGCCCCGGTCGTGGGATCGGTGCCCGTGACGGCGCCCATGATGGGGTTGGTGACAAGGATATTGCCCGCCGTGGAGAGGATACCGATGAAGATGATGAGGGAAATACCGTTGCCGACGCCGTATTCCGTGATGCGCTCGCCCAGCCACATGGTGAGCATGGCGCCTGCGGAGTACACGATCACCATGAAGATATATGCGAGCCACTGCTGATCGAAGAAGATGCTGAAACGGATCGCATCGCTTTGGTTCGCAAAGTTGATGATGATACCGATGGATTGAATGATCGCGAGCGCCAGCGTCAAGTAACGGGTGATCTGCGCGATCTTCTTTTTGCCCTCCTCGCCCTGCTTGGAAAGCCGTTCGAGGGCGGGAATGCCGACGCATAAGAGCTGGATGATAATGGAGGCGTTGATGTACGGCCCGATACCCAGCGCGAACAGCGTGCCGTTTGCCAGCGCGCCGCCCGTGACGGCGCTCATCAGCGTCAAAAAGTTATTGCTCCCCTCCGTAACGTAGCTGGAGAAAGTATCGACCGAGATGCCCGGAACGGGAATATAGCAGCCGATCCTGTATACGAGAAGGATAAGCAAAGTTATAAAGATTTTTTTTCGGATCTCTTTTACTTTAAAAGCGTTTTTTAAAGTCTCGAACATCTTGTTCTCCTAAAATTGAAGATGAATCCCCCGCAAAGCGCGGAGCGGCGATCCCCCCTTTCCGCCCTCGCGGAAAGCGAAAAATCAGATAGTTTCAGCTTTTCCGCCGGCCTTTTCGATCGCCTCTTTCGCGGAGGCAGAGAATTTGGCCGCTTTGACCGTGATGGCGGTGTTCAGTTCGCCCGAACCGAGTACTTTGAGACCGCTGTTGTCCTTAACCTGTTTCGCGAGTTTGTTCGCCATTACGAAATCGTAATCGACGACCGTACCCGCCGCAACGTTCGCCAAATCGCACAGGTTCACGATGACATATTCCTTGCGGAATTTGTTGTTAAACCCGCGTTTGGGGAGCCTTCTGTGGATCGGGGTCTGGCCGCCTTCGAATCCGGGACGGACGCCGCCGCCCGAACGTGCCCACTGGCCCTTGTGCCCCTTGCCGCTCGTTTTGCCGAGCCCGGAGCCGATGCCGCGGCCCAGCCGCTTGGAGGGCGTATTGGAACCGATTGCCGGTTGTATCGTATCTATTCTCATTTTCGCAAGCTCCTTACATGTTCTCGACCTTGACAAGGTGAGAAACTTTTTTGATCTGCCCCATGATCGCGGGAGTATCCTCGTGCACGCGGAAGGAACGGATCTTTTTGAGCCCCAAAGCCGCGACCGTCGCCTTTTGCGTCTGCGTGCAGCCGATGGTGCTCCTGACTAACGTAACTTTGATCTGTGCCATCGAACCTTCCTCCTCAGCCAATGATCTCTTCCACGGTCTTGCCGCGCGCCGCCGCGAGCTGCTCGGCCGTTTTCAGGTCCGCAAGCCCCGCGATCGTCGCTTTTACGCAGTTGATCGGGTTGCTCGTGCCGTGCGATTTCGTGCGGATATCCTTGATGCCGGCGGCTTCCATGACCGCACGGACGGGGCCGCCCGCGATAACGCCGGTACCTTCGGCAGCGGGCATCATGTAAACGTAGCCGCGGCCGAACTTGCCGTACACTTCGTGCGGGATGGTCGTTTCCAGCATGGGAACCGTGATCAGATTCCTCTTCGCCTGCGCGGTAGCTTTTTCGATCGCTTCGGGAACTTCGTTCGCCTTGCCGGAGCCTACGCCGACCTTGCCTTTCCCGTCGCCCACGACGACCAGCGCCGCAAAGCGCATATTGCGGCCGCCCTTTACGACCTTCGTGACGCGGTTGACCTGAATGAGCTTTTTGATGAATCCGTCGTTTTCTTCCTGCCTTCTTGCAGGCTTTCTGTCTTCTCTTGCCATTCCTGTTCTCCTATCAGAATTTAAGTCCGGCTTCTCTCGCGCCGTCGGCTACGCTCTTCACGCGCCCCGTGTAGATGTAGCCGCCCCTGTCGAACACGACCGTTTCGATGCCTGCGGCCAGCGCTTTTTTCGCGGCCTCCGCGCCGACGACCTTTGCCGCCTCCGTCTTGGTCAGATCCTTGATCTTTTCCTTGACGGCCTTTTCCATCGTGGACGCCGATACGAGGGTGACCCCTTTCACGTCGTCGATGACCTGAACGTAAATGTGATTGAGGCTTCTGTATACGTTGAAGCGGGGCGTTTCCGCCGTGCCCGAAATCTTTTTGCGGACACGCGCGTGACGCTGCACCCTGTCTGCATTCTTATCTATTTTCGAAATCATGATTTTACGCTCCTTTATTTACCGGCCGTCTTGCCTTCCTTGCGCTCGATCACTTCGTCCTTATAGCGGATTCCGTAACCGTGGTAAGGTTCGGGTTCGCGCAGCGAGCGGATGTTCGCCGCGACCTGACCGACTTTCACCTTGTCGATGCCCGACACGGTGATCTCCGTCTGCGTGGGGCAGTCGAGCTTGATGCCCTCGATCTCCGCAAATTCCACGGGGTGGGAATAGCCGATGTTCAGCACGATCTTGTTCCCCTGCTTGGCAACTTTGTAACCGACGCCGTTGATGACGAGGCCTTTCGAATAGCCGCTGGTTACGCCCGTGACCATATTGTGCAAAAGCGCACGATACAGCCCGTGTTTCGCTTTGAGTTCTTTGGAATCGTTCGTGCGGGTGAGAACGGCGTGGCCGTTTTCCACCGCGAGCGCGATCCGCGCGTCTATATCCTGTTCGAGCGTGCCCTTGGGGCCCTTTACGATCATCTTGCCGTCTTTCACGTCGACCGTAACGCCAGCGGGGAGCGCAACAGGCATTCTTCCTATTCTGGACATTTGCGTGCCTCCTTACCAGACGAAACAGAGCACTTCGCCGCCAACGTTCGCGGCCTTAGCCTGTTTGTCCGTCATTATTCCTTTGGAGGTGGAAACGATGGCCGTTCCCAGTCCCCCCAAGACCTTGGGCATTTTTTCCGCGCTCGAATACGTACGCAGGCCGGGCTTGGAAACCCTCTTCAAGCCGGACAAAACCGACTTGCCGTCGACGTATTTGAGATCGATCATAATTTTGCCCGAAAGGCCGTCCTCTTCGACGCGGACATTCTTTACGTAACCCTCTTCGAGGAGAATGTTCGCGATCGCCTTTTTCATGTTGGACGCGGGCACCTCCACCGTGTCGTGTTTCGCGGTGAGCGCATTCCTGATTCTTGTAAGCATATCTGCAATAGGATCTGTCATGATGTGCCTCCTTACCAGCTCGCCTTTTTCACGCCGGGGATCTGCCCTTTATACGCCAGATTGCGGAAGCAGATACGGCAGATGCCGTACTTGCGCAATACGGCGTGCGGACGGCCGCAGATGCTGCAACGGGTGTACGCCCGCGTGGAATATTTGGGCGTTCTCTGCTGTTTGTTGATCATTGATTTTTTAGCCATAAGTCCGTATCTCCTTATTTCTTGAAGGGCATACCCAATGCCCCGAGGAGTTCTCTCGCCTCCTCATCCGTCTTTGCGGTCGTTACGAAACAGATATCAAACCCGCGGATCTTTTCGACCTGATCGTAGGAGATTTCGGGGAAGATGAGCTGTTCCTTGACGCCCATCGCATAATTGCCGCGCCCGTCGAACGAATTCACGGGCACGCCGCGGAAATCGCGGACGCGCGGCAGCGCGATGGATACGAACTTATCGAAGAACTCGTACATCCTGTTCTGGCGAAGGGTCACCTTCAAACCGACGGACATGCCTTCGCGGACTTTGAAGTTCGCGACCGATTTCTTCGCCTTGGTGATGACGGGTTTTTGGCCGGAGATCGCTTTGAGCTCGTCGTGCGCGATCTGCACGCTCTTGGCGTTATCCTTGATGTCGCCCAAACCCGAATTGATGACGATTTTCACGAGCTTGGGGACCTCGTTTATGTTCTTATAATTGAACTTTTTCACGAGGTAAGGCACGACTTCCGTTTCGTACTGCTCCCTGACTCTGTTTTTATATGCTTTTTCTGCCATTTGGTATTACCTCGCCTCAGTCCTTCTTTTCCTGCTCGGCTGCCTCGGCCTTTGCCGTGCGCTTGCGCGTTCTCTTTTTGGGAGCTTCCTCCGCCTTGGGAGCAGCGCCCTTGGTCTGCTTTTTGTAGACCTTATCGAGCACGTTGCCGCACTTGCAGACGCGCACCTTCTTCGTCTTGCCGTCCTGCTCGACGAATGCGTGTTTTACGCGCGTCGCTTTGCCGCACTTGTCGCAGATGACCATGACGTTGGACGCGTCGATCGCGCCTTCACGCTCGATGATCTGCGAAACGGCGTTCGCCTTGCGCGCTTTCTGATGCCTTTTTTGGATGTTCACGCCCTGCACGGTTACGCGGCCGGTTTTGGGGGAAGTGGATACCACTTTGCCCGTTTTGCCCTTGTCTTTGCCCGTGATGACGACGACTGTATCGTTCAGTTTTACGTTCATTGCGCGACCTCCTTACAGCACTTCGGGAGCGAGGGAGATGATACGCATGTAATCCTTATCCCTCAATTCCCGCGCAATGGGCCCGAAGATACGGGTGCCCCGCGGCTGTTTCTGATTATCTATGATGACGGCTGCATTGTCGTCGAAACGGATATACGTTCCGTCGGGACGGCGAATGCCCTTGCTGGTTCTGACGATGACCGCCTTGACGACTTCGCCTTTTTTGACGGCGCCGCCCGGAGTTGCGGTTTTTACGCTCGCGATGATAACGTCGCCGATGTTGCCGCTCTTGCGGAAGGAACCGCCCAGAACCCGTATGCACATGAGCTCTTTCGCGCCGGAGTTATCGGCCGCTTTAAGCCTTGTCTGCGGTTGTATCATATGGCTTTATTCTCCTTATAAACTCTTACTTCGCCTTTTCGACGATCTCGGCAACGCGCCAGCACTTATCCTTGCTGAGCTTCCTCGTTTCCACGATGCGGACCTTGTCGCCGACAACACAGTCGTTCTGCTCGTCGTGCGCTTTGATCTTCTTGGTCTTGGTGATGGTCTTTTTATAGAGGGGGTGAATGCTCTTATCCACGATGGCGACGACGACCGTCTTATCCATTTTATCGGATACGACCAACCCGACTCTCTCTTTTCTCAAATTTCTTTCCATGTTTCGTACCCTTCCTTATGCCCTCGACTTGATCTCTCTCTCGCGGATCACGGTATTGACGCGCGCGATGTCCTTTTTGCAGGACGCTATCGTCATAGGATTGTCGAGCTGGCCCGACGCATGACGGAAACGGAGGTTGAACAGTTCCGTTTTCAGTTCTCCGAGCTTTGCCTGAAGCTCCTCATCGGTCATGTTGTGAAGTTCCTTGCCTTTCATTAACCTTCACCGCCTTCTGTAATTTTTTCGCCGCCATCGGGCACCTCGCCCGTTACGGGATTGGCCTGGCCCTTGACCATGAATTTGGTCTTGATGGGCAGTTTATGCCCCGCAAGGCGCATTGCCTCTTTTGCGATATCTTCGGGCACGCCTGCCATTTCGAACAGGACCCTGCCCGGTTTGACGACCGCTACCCAATATTCGACAGCGCCTTTACCGGAACCCATACGGGATTCGGCGGGGTGGCGCGTGATCGGCTTGTGCGGGAATATATCGATCCAGACCTGGCCGCCGCGCTTGATGAAACGCGTCATCGCGATACGGGCCGCCTCGATCTGGCGGGAGGTGATCCTTGCGCCCTCCGCCGCAACGAGGCCGAATTCGCCGTAGGCTACCTTGTTGCCCTTGTGCGCCTGCCCTTTGATGTTGCCGCGGTGCTGTTTTCTTCTCTTTACTCTCTTCGGAATTAACATTACTGTTCGCCTCCTTCATGCGCTTTGGCTTTGAGGACCTCGCCTTTGTAGATCCAAACCTTGACGCCGATCGCGCCGAACGTGGTGTGCGCCTCGGCGAAACCGTAATCGATGTCCGCGCGGAGCGTCTGCAGAGGGATGGAACCCTCGTGGTACTGCTCGCAGCGCGCGATCTCCGCGCCGTCCAGACGGCCGGAAACCATCATCTTGACGCCCTTGACGCCCGAACGCATCGCGCGGCCGATCGCCTGTTTCATCGCGCGGCGGAAAGACATACGCTTTTCCAACTGCTGTGCAACGCCCTCGGCGACGAGCTGTGCGTCGGCGTCGGGTTTGCGCACTTCCGTAACGTTGATGACGATGTTTTTGCCGCTCGTAAGTTTCGCGAGATCCTTTTTGATGACCTCGATCTCCGAACCTGCCTTGCCGATCAGAACGCCGGGTTTGCCCGTGAACACGGTAACGACGATCCTGTTGGCGGCGCGCTCGATGAGAATTTTGCTGACGGCCGCGGCATAGTATTTATTTTTGATGAATTTGCGGATCTCGTAGTCCTCTTTCAGGTTCTTCGCGAAATCCTTTTTATCGGCATACCACTGGGTATCCCAGCCCTTGATGACGCCGACTCTCAAACCATGCGGATTAACTTTCTGTCCCATTGCGAATTCTCTCCTTACTTACTCTTGACATCGAGGACGACCGTGATGTGGCTGGTCCTTTTGAGAATGGAATGTGCCCTGCCCTTGGAAACGGGGTTCATCCTCTTGAGCGTGGGGCCCTGGTCGGCAAACGCCTCGGCGACGATCAAGTCGCCTCTGTCCATGCCGTAATTGTGCTCCGCGTTCGCAGCCGCCGAAAGGAGGACCTTTCTGACCGGCTCCGCCGAGATGATGGTGGCGTATTCGAGGATCGCCGCCGCCTCGTTCACGCTCTTGCCCCGGATAAGGGTGAGCGCCCTGCGCACTTTATAAGGAGACATTCTGATATGTCTTGCGGTCGCATACGGACGCCTGTCCTTGTTTTCCGCGATTTTCTTCGCTTTTTCACGCGTATTTTTAGCCATTTATCCGCGACCTCCTTTATTTCTTGCCGGTGGTCTTGCCGCCGGAATGCCCTTTGAAGGTTCTTGTCGGCGCGAACTCGCCGAGCTTGCAGCCTACCATGTCTTCCGTGATGTAGACGGGAACGTGCTTGCGCCCGTCGTGCACGGCGATCGTGTGTCCTACCATCTGCGGGAAGATCGTCGACGCTCTCGACCACGTTTTCAAAACTTTTTTATCGTTGGCCGCGTTGAGCTCCTCTACTCTTTTGAGAAGTCTCGCTTCAACGTAAGGCCCTTTCTTTACGCTTCTGCTCATTTAAGTGATCCTCCCTTAATTGATCCGTTTGAGAATGAACTTGCTCGTGACGCTCTTCTTCTTTCTCGTCTTATAACCGAGCGCCGGCTTGCCCCAAGGAGTCATAGGGCCGGCATGGCCGACAGGGCTCTTGCCCTCGCCGCCGCCGTGCGGGTGATCGTTCGGGTTCATGACCGAGCCGCGGACAGTGGGTTTGATGCCCATGTGGCGCGTTTTGCCCGCTTTGCCGATGGAAACGATCTCGTGCTCGACGTTGCCGACCTGGCCGATCGTCGCGCGGCACTCGACGGGAACGAGGCGCATTTCGCCGCTGGGCATTTTCAGCGTTGCGTATTTGCCTTCCTTCGCCATGAGCTGCGCGGAAATGCCCGCAGCCCTCGCGACCTGGCCGCCCTTGCCCGGCTTGAGCTCGATGTTGTGGACCATCGTACCGACGGGGATGTTTTCAAAGGGGAGGCAGTTGCCCGCCTTGATGTCCGCCTGCGCGCCGCTCATAACCGTGTCGCCCACGTTCAGGCCGACGGGCGCGAGGATATATCTCTTTTCGCCGTCCGCATATTGCAGGAGCGCGATGTTCGCGCTGCGGTTGGGATCGTACTGAATGCTCTTGACTTTTGCGGGAATATCGTCTTTATTGCGCTTAAAATCGATGATGCGGTATTTCCTGCGGTTGCCGCCGCCGATATGGCGAACGGTGATCTTGCCCTGGTTGTTTCTGCCGCCGCTCTTGCGCATGTCCTCGGTGAGGCTCTTTTCCGGTTTGGTTTCGGTGATCTCCTCATAGGTATGCACCGTCATGAACCGACGCGCGGCAGAGGTGGGTTTATATCTCTTGATAGCCATTTTACTGTGTTCCTCCGTTTAGACTATGGTTAGGACAGCGAATTGAAATACTCAATAGCCTTGCTGTCCTCGGTCAGCTGAACGATGGCTTTTTTGTAGGAGGGCGTCATGCCTTCGTTTCTGCCCATTCTCTTCAACTTACCGCGCACGTTCATCGTGTTCACGCTCGCAACTTTTACCCCGAAGAGCTGTTCGATCGCGATCTTGATCTGCGTCTTGTTCGCGCTCTTCGCTACCTTAAAGGTGTATTTTTTCGACGCGATGCCGTCGTAGCCTTTTTCGGTGAGGATGGGCTTAATGATAATGTCTTCCGCTCTCATTACGCTCCGTAGACCTCCTGTATTTTCTCGACCGCGCCCTTGGTGAGGACGACTTTGCTGTTGGCGACCACTTCGTAGGTGCTGATCTGCGCCACGGGGAGGGTGCTCAACGTGGGGATGTTGCGGCTCGCGAGGATGACGTTCACGTCGTCGTTGTCCATGACCACGACCGTCCTCTTATCCAGCTTCAAAGCGTCGAGGAATTTGACCATCTCTTTCGTCTTGGGCGCGCTCACTTCGAGTTTGTCCACAACGATCAGCTCGCCGTCCGCCACTTTTTTGGAGAGTGCGGAGAACAGCGCGCCGCGCTTTGCTTCCACGTTCATCTTTTTGGAGAAATCCCTGCTCTTGGGTGCGAACACGACGCCGCCCTTCGTCCACTGGGGAGCGCGGATGGAGCCCTGACGCGCACGGCCGGTGCCCTTCTGGCGCCACGGCTTCGCACCGCCGCCGCGCACTTCCGTGCGGGTAAGCGTGCTCTTCGTGCCCTGTCTTTCGTTCGCGAGGCGGGTCACGACCGCCTGATGGATCAGCGGCTCGTTGTATTCCGCGCCGAAGATCTTGTCGGAAAGCTGCATTTCGCCGGCAACCGACCCGTCCATTTTGTATATCTTAACGCTAGGCATTTTTTCTACTCTCCTTATTTGGACTTCTTGACGCTGTCGCTCACGGTCACGACGCTGCCTTTGGGGCCGGGGATCGCGCCCTTGATGAGCAGGGCGTTGCGCGCCGCGTCTACCTTGACGATCTCCAGGTTCTGTACCGTAACTCTCTCATGCCCGTACTGTCCCGGCATATTCTTCTGTTTGAATACGCGGCTGGGAGTGGAGTTCGCGCTCATGGAACCGACTTCCCTGTGCACAGGGCCGACGCCGTGCGTCTCTTTCAAACGGCGCTGGTTCCATCTCTTGATGACGCCGGAGAAACCGTGACCCTTGCTGGTGCCGACCACGTCTACCCGTTCGCCCTCTTTGAACTGCTCGACCGTAACGTCTTTGCCCACTTCGTAGGAAGAAAGGTCTGCGAGGCGAAACTCTTTGAGGACCTTCTGGGGTTTCACGCCCGCCTTTTTGAACTGGCCGAGTTCGGGCTTGCTGAGCCTCTTTTCGGTGGTTTCGTCAAAACCGAGTTTCAGAGCGGCATAGCCGTCTTTTTCCACCGTTTTGATCTGTACCACGGGGCAGGGGCCCGCCTCTACTACCGTTACGGGGATCACTTTCCCTTCCGGAGTAAAGATCTGCGTCATTCCGACTTTGCGTCCGATGATTGCTTTATTCATTGATAAAGTTCACTCCTTATAATAAATATTTCGTCAATACCTTGAATTCACAAAGTATTTCTTGTCATTCCGTTCACAAAAAAAGTTTTAAGCCGATAAAACTTTTTTTCGTGATTTTGAGGACAACCCCGCCGCACGCGGCACAGCCGCTGTCGCCCGGAGTTTTCCTCCGCGCCGCACTTTTTCAGGGCACACTTTTTGATGTGCGGCGCGTTCACCTTTCCTGCAAAAGCAAAAGTTTTTGCAAATCGGGGTGCGCCGCGGAAAAGTGTGATTTTCCTTGCGCGAGCGATTTATTTCAAAAATTTTTTACAGTTTGATTTTGATGTCTACGCCCGCGGGAAGGTGAACGCTGTCCAACAGCTTCGCATTGGGGCTGTAGATGTCGATGATCCTCTTGTGCGTGCGGATCTCGAACTGCTCGCGGCTGTCCTTGTCCTTGTGCGGCGAGCGGAGAATGGTGACGATCTCCTTTTCGGTGGGCAGAGGGATGGGGCCGCTGATCTTCGCGCCCGATTTCTGCATCGTATCGACAATACGCTGCGCCGCGAGGTCTACGAGTTCATGATCGTAAGCGGCGAGTTTAATTCTGATTTTCTGTCCTGCCATTTTGAAAAAATCCTCCGTTTTTTATACTAACTTTCTGTCAACTGAGCCGTGTGTGTCGAAGTGTTTCACAAAAAGAAAGGCCATTCGATATATACTATTGAATGGCTGCACTCCGGTTAGTCGCAGGGGTCGAGCCCCCACATTTGTCGGTATAAATTATCTTCGCAAAGGGCGCGATTGTGCTGTATTTATCCTCGCAACCCAAAGCGATTGAAGTAACTTTATACCTCAACCCTATTACACAGCCTAAATATAGTACCATATCCGTCAATGGATGTCAAACGAAATTAAGCGATTTTAACGATTATTTTTGAAATTTTTCGGAAATTTGCGCGAAAAATCGGACTTCCGAAAAAAGACGAGAAACTTTCTTCTCAGCCGATACTTGTCTGCCCGAAAATTGCTGTAATAGCGGCATGAAAACCAAAAAATCACCAAATATTCAGAAAAACCGTGCAGACGGCGCAGCGATCCTCCGGCGAAACGGCCGGTGTCTGCCGCCCTACAATATAATTGAACAAAGACGGCAAAACAGGCACCCGAAAACGGGTGCCTGTTTGCTTACATTCGATGCAATTAGTCGATGGTGACTTCTGCGCCGGCTTCCTTCATGCGGGCAGCGATCTTTTCGGCTTCTTCCTTGTTGACGCCTTCCTTGATCATGCCCAGGCCCTCGACGAGCGCCTTCGCTTCCGCAAGGCCCAAAGAGGTGAACTCGCGGACAGCCTTGATGACCTCGATCTTCTTCGCGCCGATGTCCTTCAGCTTGACGTTGAACTCCGTCTTCTCCTCAGCAGCCTCAGCAGCAGCGCCCGCAGCGGGAGCAGCCGCAACAGCGACGGGAGCAGCGGCGCTGACGCCGAACTCCTCTTCCAAAGCCTTAACGAGCTCGTTGAGCTCGACAACCGTCATACCTTTGATCTCTTCGATGAACTTAGCGATATCTGCCATTGTTAGATTCCTCCGAATTATTTTTTTATTTATTTTGCGCACTTTTGCGCCCGCGCGCGGCGGCGGCTCTATGCCGCAATCTTAAAAGATAAGGTTACGCGCCCTTCTTTTCCGCGATCGCGTTGAGCGCGACCACTACGCCGCGGAGCATCGCGGAGAGAACACCCGCAAAGTTCGCGATCGGCGCCTGCATGGAACCGAGCATCTTAGCGATGAGCTCTTCCTTGGAAGGCATGCTCGCCAGAGCTTTGATGCCGTTTGCGTCCACATACGCGTTGTCGACGTATGCGCTCTTGGGAATGATCTTTTCGGGCATCGCCTTGACGGCTTCCGCGAAGATCTTCGCCGCGGCAGTTTCGTCGGGGCTGAACGCCGTCGCCGTCGGGCCGTTGAGGTCGTTATCGAACGCGGTCACGCCCAACTCGTTCATCGCCTTGCGCACGAGGGTGTTTTTGTAGACCTTGTACTCGACGCCCGCCGCTCTGAACTTGTTGCGGAGTTCGGAAACTTCCGCCACGGTAAGCCCTTTATAGTCAACGAATACGACCGACTTGCTGTTTTGAATCTTCTGCTTGATCTCTTCGACGACTTGCTTTTTTGCTTCTAAATTGGCCGACAATGTTATTACCTCCTTGTAGTATTGTTTCACGCAAAAAGTTTTAAGCTGATAAAACTTTTTGCCGTGAGCTGAAGGAGACACCGCCGCACGCCTATCGGCTATCGGCGTTTTCTCCCTCTGCGTGCGCCTTTTCAGGGCACACACTCTTTTACGCGCACGCATTCACCCTCTTCCCGTAAGCCTTACGACAATTTGGGTGCGCCGGCGCAAAAGCGCGGTTTTGCTTGCGCAGTTTTTTAACTAATTTTTGTTCACGAAAAAAGTTTTGAGCTGACAAAACTTTTTGCCGTGAGTTAAGGACAGACCCGATGTTCGCCCGCCTTCGCGGTCTCTGCATCGCGTTTTTCCTCTTTGCATAAAACAAAAACCCTTATACCGCGCGGATATAAGGGCTTGCATTCAGAATACAAACAATTTGACTTATAACCTCGGCGGGCGTTTCCATTAAACCTTGCGGTGCCTGCTTTCTGCGGTCGATATTTTTGTTATGCAGTTATAATTGCTTGATTATTATATCGACTTTGCGGCGATATGTCAAACAAATTTGCTTTTATTCACGCAAAAAGTTTTAAGCTGTTAAAACTTTTTGCCGTGAGTTGAGGACAAACCCGATGTTCGTTCGCTTTTGCTCCCTCGGCATCGTGTTTTTCCTCTTTGCGCGATTTTTTAGGGCACGCCTTTTTTTATTCGCGCAAATTCACCTTTTCCCCGCAAGCCGAATGTTTTCGGCTATTTGGGGGCGCTTGCAAAAAATGCGATTTTTGCGCGCGCTTTCGGTTATTAGTAAAAATTTTATTCACGCAAAAAGTTTTAAGCTGACAAAACTTTTTGCCGTGCCCCAAGCTCCCCTTTCGGTTAGATCTTGTTGTAGTTGATCTTGATGCCGGGGCCCATCGTGCTGGAAACAGCCACGCTCTTGATGTACTGGCCTTTCGCCGCGGCGGGTTTCGCCTTAACGATAGCATCCATCAGCGCGTTGAAGTTTTCGGCCAGCTTTTCTTTGCCGAAGCTCTTTTTGCCGATCGGGCAGTGAATGATGGCGGTCTTGTCCAACCTGTACTCGACTTTACCGGCTTTCACCTCGGCGATCGCCTTGGCGACGTCCATCGTGACCGTACCCGACTTCGGGTTCGGCATGAGGCCTTTCGGGCCGAGCACTTTACCGATGCGGCCGACGACGCCCATCATGTCGGGCGTGGTGATCACAACGTCGAAATCGAACCAATTCTCCGTTTGGATCTTTTGGATCATTTCTTCCGCGCCAACGTAATCGGCACCGGCCTGCTGCGCGATATCCGCGCGCTCGCCCTTGGCGATGACCAAAACCTTTTTGGATTTACCCGTGCCATTGGGCAGAACGAGCACGCCGCGGACCTGCTGGTCAGCCTGGCGGGGATCTACGCCCAAACGGACGTGAAGTTCGATGGTTTCGTCAAACTTCGCCTTCGCGGTTTCGACGGCGAGGCCCATCGCCTCGTCCGCGTCGTATAATTTGGAACGATCGTATGCCTTCAGGCTGTCGGCATATTTTTTCCCGTATTTCATTTAATTTACCTCCTTGTGGTACCGGCGAGAGAAACTCTCTCCCACATTCTCCTTATTTACTCCTCAACGGTGATGCCCATGCTGCGGGCGGTGCCTTTGACCATGCTCTTCGCCGAATCGAGCGAAGTGGTGTTCAAATCGGGCATTTTCAGCTTGGCGATCTCCTCGACCTGCGCCGCGGTGAGTTTTGCCACCTTGTCGCGGTTGGGGCGGGCGCTGCCGCTCTCGATTTTGCATGCCTTTTTGATGAGCACGGGCACGGGCGGCGTTTTCAGAATAAACGTGAACGACCTGTCCTGATAAATGGTGATGACTACGGGAATGATCAGCCCCGCCTGGTCGGCGGTCTTCGCATTGAATTCCTTGGTAAAGCCGGGAATGTTGATACCGTGCGGGCCGAGCGTCGAACCGACGGGGGGGCCCGGTGTGGCTTTACCGGCGGGCAGCTGCAATTTGACTACCGCAGTAATTTTTTTAGCCATAAGTTCTCCTCCTGAGATTGTGGTTTTAACAAAGCGCCTCAAAAAATTTGCGCTTCTCCCACATATTAAAACGCGGCGTATTTGTGCGGCGCGCGCGTTTTATTCGAAAAATAAATTTTGCAGAAGACGGCTAAACGGCCGCGCAAAGAGGGAATACCCCCCTCCCGCGCACGATACCCGCCGCTTGCTGCGTTTATTCCTGCGCGCTCTCCTGCTCCGTTTTTTCGGAGGCGTTGAGCTTGCGCAGCTGAACGTATTCCACTTCGACGTCGGTATTGCGGCCGAACATGAGCACGTTGACCTTTGCCTTTTGCGCCGTATCGTTCAATTCCTTGATCTTGCCGACGAACCCCGCGAGCGGGCCTGCATCGATGCTCACGTCATCCCCGACGGCGAAATCCGCGTTGACGACGACCGTTTCGAGCTGCATCTTGCGCACTTCTTCGTCTTTGAGCGGGAGAGGTCTGCCCTGCGGACCGACGAATCCCGTAACGCCGCGCGTGTTGGTCACAAGATACCACACTTGGTTGGAATAGATCATCTTGATAAAGACGTAGCAGGGCAAAAGCTTGCGCTCGACGACTTTCCGCTTGCCGTTCTTTTCCTCGATGGTCTGCTCCATCGGAATTTTCAGGTCGAAGATATTATCTTTGAGATTGTTGTTTTCGATAAGTTTTTCCAGACTGTCCTTGACCATCATCTCATACCCGGAATAGGTATGTAAGACGTACCACTTTGCCTGGCTTTCGAGAGAATTTTCCATAAACTCCCCTTTCCGATATACCGCGGGCGATCAACCGAGATTGGTAATAAGGCCCAAAAGTTCGTTCAAGCCGAAATTGACGGCCGTAAACACGACCAAGAACGATACGACGACCGCGATAACGACGCCCGTCGCCTTGATGACCTTGCCGAACGTGGGCCACGTTACCTTTTTGAGCTCGGAAAAAACTTCTTTAAACTTTCTGCCGATGCGTACAAATACATTCGGCTTTTTGACAGCTGTTTTCGCTTTCATTCTTTTCCTCTTAATTTATAATCGGCGGCAAGCCGCACCCCTTATCGGTTTTCGGATTACTTGGATTCTTTATGAACGGTGTGCTTTTTGCAGAAAGGGCAATACTTTTTGAGTTGCAGCCTCTCCGGGTCGTTCTTCTTGTTCTTCATGGTGTCGTAATTTCTCTGTTTGCACTCCGTGCATTCAAACGTCACTTTTGTTCTGTTTATGGCAGCCATTTTTCTAAAAACTCCATGCAAAAAAATCACACCCTCAGGCGGTGTGTGTTTTACAGTCTATCATAAACTTTTCGGCTTGTCAACCGATTTTACAGCCGCGGCGGCATTTTCTTCGTTGCGGGGCAAAAATTCGGCGTATACCCCGCCGTTTTTTGTTTTTTTTGTTTCGCGCGCCCAAAATCCTTGCGCTATTTTTCGCTTTCGGATATAATAATCGGGAAAACGGACAAACGATCCCCCTTATTTTAATAATAATGAAAGGAGAGAACACCCCATGAAAGCGATAAAAATTGCCGAAGGCGTCTATTGGGTGGGCGCCATCGATTGGAATTTGCGCAATTTCCACGGCTACGAAACGGAAAAGGGCTCCACTTACAATGCCTATCTCATCCTCGACGAAAAAATTGCCCTCATCGATGCGGTGAAAAGCGGATTCGAAGAGGAGATGCTCGCGCGCGTTTCCTCCGTCATCGATCCCGCAAAGATCGACATAATCATCTCCAACCACGCCGAACCCGACCACAGCGGCGGCATCCCCGCCGTGCTGAACGCCGCGAAAAACGCCAAGGTGTACTGCGCGGCGGGCGCGGGCGTGAAAGATTTGACCGCCTACTACGGCGATTTGGGCTATATCGGCGTAAAGGCGGGCGAAACGCTCTCCCTCGGCAAGCGCACCCTCACCTTCGTTCCCACGCCCATGGTGCACTGGCCGGACAACATGGTGTCTTTCATGACGCCCGACAATATCCTCTTTTCCAACGATGCGTTCGGGCAGCACTACGCCTCCGACGAGCGGCTGGACACCGAGTGCGACCTGGCCGAGGCGTTCATTCAGGCGCGCAAATATTACGCGAACATCGTGCAGCCGTACGGAATGCAGACGGGCAAGGCGCTCGCCGCGCTGGAAGGGTTGCAGATCGATACCATATGCCCCAGCCACGGCATCGTTTGGACAAAGCATATCCCCGAAATCCTCGCGCTCTACAAATCGTGGGTGGCAAACGAGTACGACGATACGGCGGCCATCGTGTACGACACCATGTGGCACTCCACCGAGGCGATGGCGCACGCGATCGAGAGCGCGTTTTTGGCGTGCGGACTCAAACCCCGCCTGTATAACCTGCACTACTGCCACAATTCGGACATCATCGCGGATGCCATGACGGCAAAATATATCGCCGTCGGTTCCCCCACCCTCAACAACAATATGATGCCCTCGGTGGCGTCTTTCCTCACCTATTTCAAGGGTCTGAACGGGAACAAGAAAAAATACATCGCGTTCGGTTCCTACGGTTGGGGCGGGCAATCGCCCGACCAAGTGTCCGAGGCGCTCAAAAGCCCCAAGTGCGAGGCGCTTTTGCCCGCGATCCGGCAGGCATACAAGCCCTCCCCGGAGGATCTTGAAAAAATCACTGCCGACGTTGCCGCGGCACTGCGGAAAGATATGCAGGCGTAAAAACGCGCATTCCGCGCAGCTTCACGAGCGCGCCGGCCCGCCGTCCGAAGCAGAAAAAAAAGACGTCCGCTAAAAATTGAACGACCTAAAAAGGCGGGGAGAGCGTTTCGCTCTCCCCGCCTTTTTTGTTTTACATTTACCGCCCTATTCCTCCGCCGTTACGTCGCCGAGCAACGACGTAAGCAGGTTTCCCTTTCCGATCAGGCGCATATCCTTATCGTACGTTTTATCGCTGGACGGATAATAATATCCGAGCGGACGATAGTCGGAATCGAGCACGGACACGCGCCCCGCCGCGCCAACCGACAAGTAGCCCACGAGTTTCATATTCGAATCGTACAATTTTTGCATACAACACCTCCCGCGTTTATGGTAACGCAGGCAAAGCGCAATTTGCAAGTTTTTCTGCCGTTTTTTCTTAAAATCGATGCAAAAAGTGGCAAAAACAGGTTGTTTTTGCCACTTTTTGCATTTCTTATTGAAACACCGCCACGGACAAAAAACTCCGCAGCAAAGGCCCTTTCGCGGCGGGAAAGAGCTCTACTTTTTTTCCTTTACGCCCGCGGTCGGGCGGACGAGCGGGATGCCCGTTTGCAGGCCGGTCAAAAAACTTTTGCCGAAATCTTCCCGCGGCAGGGGCGCCCCGTTCAGCGCCTCAAAAAACAGGCAGATCAGGCGCACGCATTCCCTTTCGGCGCGGAAAAACAATTCGTCCGCGCTCTCGCAGGAAACAAACGAAGGGCGGGAAGGGTTGTGCCACTGATCGCGCGATCGGTTCAGGCAGCGCGCGTCCGGTTCGGCGCGGCGGTACAGCGAGGAGAAAAAGTGCGGGATATGCAGAAATTCTTCCGCCTTTCCCCAAAATTTGCGGCGGCGCAGATGTTCGTCGGTAAAGATGCGCCCGAACAGGAAAAACCGCCCCACTGCCGTACGAAACGACCGCTTTGAGATGGGTTCGCGCCCGTTTTCGAGGCACACGTCCGAAAAAATCTTATACATGGCGGCAAGATCGACCTCTTTTTCCTCCCGCGGAAAAGAATACTTGCACACTTCGCCGCCCGCAATTTCTTCCACGAAATGCGTATCGAGGTCACATTCGATATAGGCGTGCCGCCTGCCGTACCAGGCGGGTTCCTCCGCGGTAAAGCGCTCGATCATGCCGTACACGAAGGGATGAAATACGATGTCTGCCGCATAATGCGTGATATACCCCGCTGCATACGATAAGGCAATGTTTTCCTTTTTTGCCTGCGCGAGCAGGGAACAAAACACCCTGTATCCGCCTTCATTGTGAAGATAAGCGCCGAGATTTTTCTCCTTCCCCTTGCGCACGCGCAGAAAATAAAACACGTCCGGCCCCTGCGCACCCAAATAATAGGCGGGCAGCGACGCGATCTTATCGCCGACCTCCGCGGGAAGTGCCGCCAATACCCTTTCCGCGAGAATGCGATGCGTAAACTGTGCCGGCATAAATCCATTCCCCCGCAAACGAAAATTCGGAACCGCGCGCCATGCGCCGTATCCGCTTTATAGTATACTCCTTTTTTTCGATTTTGTGTACCGAAAAAAAGGAAGATACTCCCTTCGGGCGCGTTTTTTTCTTCGGGCGGAGGGCGAGAATAATTTTTGCGGGCACTCGAAAAAAAATTTAAAAAAGAGCTGTATTTTGCTTGCTTTTTATCCGATTATTTGGTATAGTATATAAGCGTTCGAACGGAAG
>ERZ1643247.436-NODE-436-length-50752-cov-44.805294_pt1 | contig 50752 bp, 41 predicted proteins | sample MGYA00579264_ERZ1643247 | MGnify/ENA primary metagenome ERZ1643247 (study PRJEB29033, sample SAMEA4952262) | chicken gut metagenome | biome: Broiler Chicken; feature: Gastrointestinal Tract; material: Caecum | place: Ireland | collected 2018 | study: Broiler... | reverse complement strand
AAAAATATGCACGATTTTGTGCTGTTTATTCACAAAATCGTGCATAAATTGGCTGGGGTAGCTGGATTCGAACCAACGAATGACGGAGTCAGAGTCCGTTGCCTTACCGCTTGGCGACACCCCAATATTGATTTACCACGTTATTTTAACAAATTTTTTCTTTTCATGCAAGCGTTTTTACACGATTTTTCAAAAAAATTCAGAGAAGCAACTGTACAGCGAAACTGCCCTTTCAAGGATCCGCCTCCTGTCAACGGCGAAAGTCCTTTTTGTTATTGCCCCCTTCCCTCCCAAATGCTCATGAACTCCTGACCACCATTTTCAAATCGCGCGCCTCTCTTTTAATATTGTCGCGCGCGTACCCTCTGCAAAATCAGCTTTTTGCCGATTCATGGGCGGAAACATAACCGAAATCAATACTTTCCATTCAAATTCATAATAATGCAACTTTTTTGCGTTTGATTGACTTTTGACGGGCAGCCAGTTTATAATAGCCCCATCAAACAAAAGACAGGCAACAAAGGCGTTGCGTTAGAGTTTTCCTTTACCAAGGGCAAAACTCTGCGCGGCGCCTTATCTTTTTGAAAGGAGTTTTTGTTTTATGAGAGTCCCTGAAATTTTTGCTTCCAACGTATTCAATCTGCAGGTCATGCAGGAACGTCTGCCCAAAGAGACTTACAAATCTCTGAAAAAGACCATCGACGAAGGGAGCGCCCTCGATGCGGGCGTAGCGAACGTGGTGGCCAACGCGATGAAGGACTGGGCCGTGGAAAAAGGCGCCACCCACTACACGCATTGGTTCCAGCCGATGACCGGCATCACTGCCGAAAAGCACGACAGTTTTATTACCCCCGTCGACGGCGGCAAGGTCATCATGGATTTTTCGGGCAAGGAGCTGGTGATGGGCGAACCGGATGCCTCCTCCTTCCCCAGCGGCGGCGTGCGCGCGACCTTTGAAGCGCGCGGCTATACCGCCTGGGATCCGACCTCCTTTGCTTTCGTCAAGGACGGCACCCTGTACATACCCTGCGCCTTCTTCTCCTACAGCGGCGAAGTGCTGGATAAAAAGACGCCGCTCTTAAAGAGCATGCGCGCCCTCAACGATCAGGCGCTGCGCATCCTGCGGCTGTTCGGCAATACCAAGGCGAAACGCGTCTATTCCACCGTCGGCGCCGAACAGGAGTACTTTTTGATCGACGAAAGTATGTACCAGCGCCGCAAAGACCTCAAGTATACCGGCCGCACCCTGTTCGGCGCAAAGCCGCCGAAGGGTCAGGAAATGGAAGACCACTACTTCGGCGCATTGAAGACGCGCGTCGGCGCATACATGAAGGACCTCGACGAGGAACTGTGGAAGCTTGGCATCCTCGCCAAAACCAAGCACAATGAGGTCGCGCCCGCACAGCACGAACTGGCCCCCATCTTTACGAACACCAACATCGCCGCGGACCAAAACCAGCTGGTGATGGAAACCATGAAGCGCGTGGCACAGCGCCACGGCATGCGCTGCCTGCTGCATGAGAAGCCGTTCGACGGCATCAACGGCTCGGGCAAGCACAACAACTGGTCGATGAGTACGGATACAGGCCTGAACCTGCTCGACCCCGGCACGACCCCCGCCGAAAACGGGCAGTTCATGCTCTTCTTTGCTGCGGTCATCGCTGCGGTGGATGAATACCAGGATCTGCTCCGCCTGTCTGTGGCGAGCGTCGGCAACGACCATCGCCTGGGTGCGAACGAAGCCCCTCCCGCCATTGTCTCGATGTTCGTCGGCGAAGAGCTCGAACAGGTCATCGAGGCGCTCGAGCGCGGCGAAATATACGAGGGCAAGGGCAAGAACGTGATGAAACTGGGCGTGGATACCCTCCCGGAGCTGCCGAAGGACACCACCGACCGCAACCGTACCTCCCCGTTTGCATTTACGGGCAACAAGTTTGAGTTCCGCATGGTCGGCTCCAGCTTCTCTCTGTCCGGCCCGAACATCGTCATCAATGCGGCTGTCGCCGACGTCCTGCGCGAGTTTGCCGATACGCTGGAAAAAGCGCCCGACTTCAATGCGGCACTGCACGATCTGGTCGTGGAGACCATCCGCAAGCACCGCCGTATCATCTTCAACGGCAACAACTATTCGGACGAATGGAAGGAAGAAGCCGCAAGGCGCGGACTCTCCAACCTGAAGGATTCGGCGGAAGCGCTGCCCCATTTTGCGGACGAAAAGAACATCGCCATGTTCGAGCGCATGAAGGTCTTTACCCGCCGCGAGGTCGTCACCCGTACCGAGATCATGCTGGAAAATTACAGCAAGGCGGCCGTCATCGAGGCGCTCACCGCATCTGAGATGGCAAAGCGCGACATCTATCCCGCCGTCAGCGCCTATGTGCGCGAGCTCTGCGCCACGCTCGAGGCGGAAAAGGCGGCCGGCATCGACGCGGGTGAGGCGGCAGAGAAGGAGCTGATCGCCTCCCTCGCGGCGGACAATGCGGCCATGTACTTCCAGGTCAAACAGCTGGATGAACTGCTTGCCCGCGAAAAGGCCATTGCAGACGCCGCTGCACAGGCGAAGTTCGTCGCCGACAAGATCATCCCCGCCATGCAGGCCGTCCGTGCCTATGCGGATGAAATGGAGGCCAAGGTCTCCGCGAAGTGCTGGCCCTTCCCGACCTACGGCGAGATCCTGTTCAGCGTATAACGCGACTTTGGGTGACCCGGAGGGCCCTCCCGGCCCTCTCCGCCGCCCGCAGCATGCAGTTCAATCGATTTTGTGGGAAATGATGAAAATTATTTGGAGGAAATGAATTCAAATGGACGGTATATTCGGATCGACAGGCGTTTGGTTCTTGATCGGCGCCATCCTCGTCTGGTTCATGCAGGCCGGCTTCGCTATGGTCGAGACCGGCTTCACGCGGGCGAAGAACGCAGGCAACATCATCATGAAAAACCTGCTCGACTTCTGCCTCGGGACCATCGTATTTATTTTGCTCGGCGCGGGGCTTCTGATGGGCGAAGACGCGCTGTTCGGCTTGGTCGGCATCCCCAACCTCGACCTGTTCACCAATTTTGCGACGTATGACTGGTCGACTTTCTTCTTCAACCTCGTGTTCTGCGCGACCTGCGCCACCATCGTTTCGGGCGCCATGGCAGAGCGCACCAAATTCCTCTCCTACTGCATCTATTCGCTGGTCATCAGCGCGGTCGTCTACCCGATCGAGGCGCACTGGGTCTGGGGCGGCGGCTGGCTGACCAACGAGATCCTCGGCGTCACCTTCATCGACTTCGCCGGTTCCGCGCTCATCCACATGGTCGGCGGCATCACGTCCTTCATCGGCGCGCTCATCCTCGGGCCGCGCTGGGGCAAATACCTCGACAAGGACGGCAAGCCCACCCTCAAGCGCAGAGAGGTCAAGTATGTCCGCGCTATCCCCGGACATAACCTGACTGTCGGTGCGTTGGGCGTATTCATCCTCTGGTTCTGCTGGTACGGCTTTAACGGCGCCGCCGCGACGGATGTGGCACAGCTGGCGCAGATCCTCGTGGTCACCACCGTCGCAACGGCAACGGCGACCATCTCCACCATGATCTTTACCTGGATCAAGAATAAAAAGCCGGATGTCTCCATGACGCTCAACGGCTCGCTCGCCGGCCTCGTCGCCGTGACGGCAGGCTGCGCAGTGGTCGATATTGTCGGCGCCTTCTTTATCGGGCTCATCGCCGGTATCCTGGTCGACGTCGCCGTCGAAGTGATCGACAAGAAGATCCATGTCGACGACCCCGTCGGTGCCATCGCCGTACACGGCGTCAACGGCCTTTGGGGCACCATCGCCTGCGGCCTGTTCTCCACCTCGACCGGCCTGTTCTACACGGGCAGCTTCAATCAGCTCGCCGTGCAGTTGCTGGGCATCGTGTGCATCGCCGCATGGACCATTTTCTGCATGGTCATCGTCTTCCAAATCCTCAAGCATACGGTTGGCCTGCGTGCCTCCAAGATCGAAGAGATCGAGGGCCTCGACAAGCACGAACACGGCCTGCCCAGCGCCTATGCGGACTTTACCCCCGTACCGCTCGCGGCGGAGATCATCGAGGCGGAGGGCCTGCCCGCCGACCTCGCCATGGCAGAGCCCGCCGGCGTGACGGTCACAGACATGTCCGCCCCGGCCATGCCCGCCGTCAGCGCTTCGGAAGAGGCTGTCAAGCTCTCCAAGGTCGTCATCGTGACCAAACAGTCTAAGTTTGAAGACCTCAAGCAGGCTCTCGCCGCCATCGGCGTCACCGGACTCACCGTCACGCAGGTACTCGGCTGCGGCGTACAGAAGGGCGCGAGCGAATACTACCGCGGCGTCAAGCTGGACATCGACCTCCTGCCCAAGGTAAAGGTGGAAGTCGTCGTCAGCAAGGTCCCCGTTGCAGAGGTGATCGCGGCGGCCCGCAAGGCCCTGTACACCGGCCACATCGGCGACGGCAAGATCTTCGTCTACGACGTGGAAGACGTCGTCCGCGTGCGCACCGGCGAATCGGGCTACGACGCGCTGCAGGACGAAGAAAACTAAACGGTTTACACTTACAGCTTTCTCATAAGACGGGGCCGTCCGCATCTCCGGATGCGGGCGGCTTCTCCTTTTATAAGGGGCGCTTATACCCCCTATCAGCGGGGCAAAATAGTAATTTTTCTTATATCCTCCATAAAAAATGGCGAAAAAACAAAAAAGACGGCGCCGCTTGACGAATACGGGCAGGACACCTATAATAAAAGAGTCATCGAAAAAATATCGAAAATTCAGCCTTATGGGAGAGTCATTATGCTGCAACGCGAAGGAGAATTCAGGAACCCGTCCGGATGCGCCGTTACAGGCGTCATTGACCGCAGCGGGAAAAAGATGACGGGCGAGAGCATGATCGAGGCGATCTCTGTCATGCACGACCGTTCCAACGGGCTGGGCGGCGGTTTTGCCGGCTACGGCATCTACCCCCACTACAAGGACTTTTATGCCTTCCATCTCTTTTACGAGACGACGAAGGCGCAGGAGGAGACAGAGGCATTCTTGAAGCGGCACTTCGAGATCGTGTACTCCTCCGAGATCCAGACGCGCAAGCTGCCCTCCGTCAAGAACGAGCCGGGCATCTTCCGCTATTTTCTGGCGCCGCTGCCGCGCAAACTTGCCAACTCGCACCTCGACGAGCGCGAATATGTGGCGCGGTGCGTCATCCGCATCAATGCGGAAATGAAGGACGCCTACGTCTTTTCCAGCGGAAAGAACATGGGCATCTTCAAGGGCGTCGGCTACCCGGAAGACATCGGCCGGTTCTATCGGCTGGAAGAGTACGAAGGTTATGCCTGGACCTGCCACGGCCGTTACCCGACCAATACGCCCGGCTGGTGGGGCGGCGCGCATCCCTTCGGGCTGCTGGACCTCTCCGTCGTCCACAACGGGGAGATCTCCTCGTACGACGCCAACCGCCGCTACATGGAGATGTTCGGCTACCGCTGCACGCTGCAGACGGACACCGAGGTCATCACCTACATCGTCGATTACCTGCTCCGCAAAAAGGGGCTGACCCTGCAGGAGACCGCGCACGTCATTGCCGCCTCCTTCTGGTCCACCATCGCGAACAAAGAGGAATCTGCGCGCGAACAGGAGACGCTGCTGCGCCGCATGTTCCCCTCCCTGCTCATTACCGGGCCCTTCTCCATCATCCTCGGCTACGAGGGCGGTCTGATGGCGCTCGGCGACCGCCTCAAACTGCGCTCGATGGTCTGCGCGGAAAAGGGCGACAAGGCGTATATTTCCAGCGAAGAGAGCGCCATCCGCAAGATCGAGCCCTCCCTGGACCGCATTTTTGCACCGGCGGGCGGCGAACCCGTCATCTATGAACTGTACGGGAGGCGCGACTGATGGAACTGTATATCCGCCCGGACTACGAAGTGGTCCGCAATACCGATAAATGCATCGCCTGCCGCGTCTGCGAACGACAGTGCGCCAACGGCGTCCATGAATATGACCCCGCAACGGGCAAGATGCGCGCGGACGACAGCAAGTGCGTCAACTGCCACCGCTGCGTGAGCCTGTGCCCCACGCACGCGCTCAAGATCGTCAAGACGGACGACACCTACCGCGAAAATGCCAACTGGGGCGTGCAGACCATCAACGAGGTCTACCGCCAGGCGAATACGGGCGGCGTCCTCCTCTCCTCCATGGGCAACCCCAAACCCTACCCGGTATTTTGGGACAAACTGCTCCTGAATGCATCGCAGGTGACCAACCCGCCCATCGACCCGCTGCGCGAGCCGATGGAGACGCAGCTTTGGCTGGGGAAGCGCACCGCCAAGATCGAGCGCGACGAGAAGGGCCGCCTGAAAGATACACTCCCGCCGCAGCTGAAACTGTCCGTCCCCATCCTGTTCTCGGCGATGAGCTACGGCTCGATCAGCTACAACGCGCACGAGAGCCTCGCGCGGGCAGCGGAAGAACTGGGCATTTACTACAACACCGGCGAGGGCGGCCTGCACCGCGACTTCTACCGCTACGGCAAAAATACCATCGTACAGGTCGCATCCGGCCGATTCGGCGTCCACAAGGAATACCTCGAGGCGGCCGCCGCCATCGAGATCAAGATGGGCCAGGGCGCAAAGCCGGGCATCGGCGGGCACCTGCCGGGCGCCAAGATCTCGGAGGACGTATCCGAAACGCGCATGATCCCGCAGGGCGTGGACGCGATCTCGCCCGCTCCCCATCACGATATCTATTCCATTGAAGACCTCAAACAGCTGGTCGACTCCCTCAAAGAGGCGACCGAGCACAAAAAGCCGATCATCGTCAAGATCGCGGCGGTACACAACGCGGCGGCGATCGCCAGCGGCATCGCGCGCAGCGGTGCGGACATCATCGCCATCGACGGCTACCGCGGCGGCACGGGCGCAGCCCCCACCCGCATCCGCGACAACGTCGGCATCCCCATCGAGATGGCGCTCGCGCAGATCGACGAACGCCTGCGCAGCGAGGGCATCCGCGACGAGGTCTCCATCGTCGTGGGCGGCTCCATCCGCTCGAGTGCGGACGTCGTCAAGGCCATCGCGCTGGGCGCAGACGCCTGCTACATCGGCACGGCGGCGCTGCTGGCGCTTGGCTGCCACCTCTGCCGCTCCTGCCATACGGGCAAGTGCAACTGGGGCATCGCGACGCAGCAGCCCGACCTCGTCAAGCGCCTCAACCCCAACTACGGCTACAAGCGGCTTGTCAACCTCGTCACCGCGTGGAAGCACGAGATCGAGGAGATCATGGGCGGCATGGGCATCAACTCGCTGGAAGCGCTGCGCGGCAACCGCCTGATGCTGCGCGGCATCGGACTCACCGACACCGAATTGCGGCTGCTGGGCGTCCGCTATGCGGGCGAGTCGCTGTAAAGGAGAGAAAGCTATGAAACGCATCTACGTCAACGAAGAGTGGTGCCTCGGCTGCCACCTGTGCGAATACGAATGCGCCTTTGCCAATTCGGGCATTTCCGACATGGTGCGGGCGCTCAAGGGAAAGCAGATCCATCCGCTCATCCACATCGAGGACAGCGGCGACGTCCACTTTGCCGTCAACTGCCGGCACTGCAAGGACCCGATCTGCGTCAAGAGCTGCATTTCGGGCGCCCTCTCCAAGGGCAAGGACGGGATCGTGCGCATCGACCGCGACAAGTGCGTCGGCTGCCTGACCTGCGTGCTCGTCTGCCCGTACGGCGCGGTTCTGCCCGCGCCCGACGGCCACGCCGCCATGAAGTGCGCGCTCTGCACGGACAACGGCAGGGGCGAACCCAACTGCGTAAAGTATTGCCCGAACGGCGCGATCGTCTTTGAGACGCGGGAGGAGGCATGATGAAGGAACAGAGCAAATACGTCATCATCGGCAACTCGACCGCGGCCGTCGCCGCGATCGAGGGCATCCGCTCGGTCGATCAAACGGGCGGCATCCTCGTCATCGGCGATGAAAAGCACTTTGTATACGGGCGGCCTCTCATCTCCTACTACCTGCTCGGCACGACGGATGCCGAACGGATGCACTACCGGCCCGAAACCTTTTATGAGGACAACGGCGTCGCGCTGCGCCTCGGCGTGCGTGCGGCCAAGATCGACCCCGCTCACAAAGAGGTCACCCTCTCCGACGGGAGCAAAGTCAGGTACGAAAAACTGCTCGTCGCGACCGGATCCCGCCCCTTCGACCCGCCCATGGAGGGCATCGAGAGCGTGCCGCAGCGCTTCCATTTTATGACGATGGACGACGCGCTCGCCCTCGAAACGGTGCTTGCCCCTGACAAAAAGGTGCTCATCGTGGGCGCCGGACTGATCGGCCTCAAGTGCTTGGAAGGCATTGCCGCGCGCGTAGAGAGCGTCGCGGTGGTCGACCTCGCGGACCGCATCCTGCCCAGCATCCTCGACAAGACGGGCGCTGACATGATCCAGCGCACCCTCGAGGAACACGGCGCGACCTTCTATCTTTCGGACAGCGTCTCCCGCTTTGACGGCAATACGGCGCACCTGAAGAGCGGCAAGGAGATCCCCTTCGATATCCTCGTCGTCGCGGTGGGCGTTCGTCCCAACACCGAACTCGTCAAGGAGGCGGGCGGCGAAGTGGTGCGCGGCATCGTCACGGACGAATGCTCACGAACCTCGATCCCCGACGTCTATGCCGCGGGCGACTGCGCGGAGAGCTACGACATCGCCACCGGCACCCAGCGCATCCTCGCACTGCTGCCCAACGCCTACTTCCAGGGGCACTGCGCGGGCGTCAATATGGCGGGCGGAAGCGAACGGTTCGACAACGCCGTCGCCTTCAATGCCATCGGCTTTTTCGGCCGCCACGTGCTCACAGCGGGCGCCTACACGGGCGAAGCCTATACAGAACAGACGGCGGACACTTATAAGGTGCTCTTCGTCAAGGACAATCTGCTGAAGGGCTTTATTCTGATCGATCTGCCCGAGCGGGCGGGCGTCTACACGGCGATGCTGCGAAGCCGCACGCCCCTCTCCGAGATCGATGCGGAGTCTCTCAAACAGTCTCCCGGCTGGAACGCCTTCCCCGAAAAGATGCGGAAAGAGCACTTCGCAAAGGAGGTATGATATGCGCATCGAAGCGAAAGAACTGCAATATTCTGCCCTCAACGACGCGGTGCGCTCGAGCAAGGACCGCTCGGTCGAGATCTTCGGCTGCATCGGCCAGCGCTACCTCGGCGCAGGGCTTTCGGATAAAGACATCGTCGTGCACGGCACGCCGGGAAACGCCCTCGGCGCGTACCTCTCGGGCGGATCCATCACCGTAGACGGCAACGTACAGGAAGCGACGGGCGACACGATGAACGGCGGCACCATCGAGGTGCACGGCCGCGCGGGAGATGCCACCGGCTATGCCATGCGCGGCGGCAAGATCCTGATCGAAGGAGACGTCGGCTACCGCTGCGGCATCCATATGAAGGCATACCGCACGCAGCGCCCCGTCATTGTGATCGGCGGCCGTGCGGGGAGCTTCCTCGGCGAATACCAAGCGGGCGGACTGATCGTTGTCCTGGGCGAGAGCGAGGGGCCGATCGTCGGCAATTTCTGCGGCACTGGCATGCACGGCGGTGAGATCCTGCTGCGCTGCAGCGAGCTGAACATCGCCCTTCCCGCCCAGGTCAAAGCAGAGCGGATCCAGGGCCCCGGCAGCGAAGAGGCCGCCTCGATCATCCGGGAGTGGTGTACGCGATTCGGCCGCGATGCGGACGCTTATCTCGAGTGCATCTATTACCGGCTGACGCCGAATACGGAAAACCCGTACCGGCAGATGTATACGGCAAACTGAGTCTCGGAGGGAGAGCCATGACTCGCGTGTGTGTGTGCTGTGAGACGGATGCCCTCCGCTCCAAACTCGCCGAACGCCTGACCTGCGCCGGGTTTGACTGCACGGCCGAACCGGACGCGGGCACCGCCCTGCTGTATATACCGCACCTCTCCCGCGCAGACTGGGCGGATGACCTCCTCCGTTTCGCGCGCGAACAGGAAGCCGGGATCGTCGTCCTCACCAAAAGGGAGGAAGTTCCCGCCGTCGAACAGAAGCTGCGGGGAAGCGGCGCCGCCGTGTTCGGCTGCGATGTGTCCCCCGCTATGCTCGAAGGCGCACTGCTGGCTGCTGCCAAAGCAGGAGAACGGCTGCACGGCTTGCACTGCGAATTGGACCTTCTGCGCGAAAAGATGGAAAACGAGCGGATCGTCAGCCGCGCCAAAGTCATCCTCGTGGAGCGCCGCGACATGACCGAGAGCGAAGCGCACCGTTATATCGAAAAGGCCGCCATGGACGGGCGCGTCTCGCGGCGGAAGATCGCCCTGCAAATTTTAGGCGAGGCGGAGAGCTCTCCGCAGGCGAATCATCCTCCGAGGCCGCAGCGGCTGGATCCGCACGGATCGATCTCAAAATAAGCGACCAATATCTACGCGCTTTGCTCGTAGATATTTTTTTATATAATGAAAAGGCCGCCGCGGAAAATTTCCGCGGCGGCCCGCATGCTGTGCCCGAGCGACAATACGGAGGATGGCCGATCGGTTCAGCTCAAACAGTTATTATGTCCTTCACTCTTGCTTTTTGGCCGTTGCCTGTATCGCCTTTTCGCGCTTTACCTGTTTTACGACGCTCCATATCACGAAGAAGCCCCATACAGCCAAGACGACAATGAGACCGATTCCGCCGAAGAAGAGCGCGACCTCCCACCAAGCATAGTAGGTGATATAATAGGCCCCTTCGCCGTGCCCGTTCATTGCATTGGAACGCGTGAGCGAATAGAGAATGTTCTTGACGTTGCCGCGCAAAACGGTGTAATCGGCTGCCGTAGACGGCTCCCAAGGATGAGGCGTGGTCGCGAGGTTCAGATCGCCGCCGGCGTACGCCATCTGCTTGGTATCCATGAAAGGCTCGGTATTGAAGTCTGTGATGACCGTTCCCTTAAAGCCCCATTCGTTGCGCAGGATCTCGGTAAGCAGCCTGTAATCGCCGCCCGTCCAGAGAGAACCGATGCGGTTGAACGAGCTCATCATGCCCATCGTTCCGCCTTCTTTGACGGCCATCTCAAACGGTTTGAGATAGATCTCGCGCAGCGACTGTTCCGTCAGCCAGGTGCAGACGCCCGAACGGTTGGTTTCCTGTTCGTTGACGGCAAAGTGCTTGACGAAGCAGATGACGCCCTTGCTGCGTGCGCCCTGGATGACTTCGGCCGCGAGCTTGCCCGACATCAGCGGGTCTTCGCTGTAATACTCGAAGTTGCGTCCGCCGAACGGGCTGCGGTGGATATTGACCGCCGGAGCATACCAGCCGGAATACGGTCTGCTGAGGCCGCGCTGGTCGCCGAGGATCCCCTCGTTGCCGACGGAAACGCCCATTTCGTAAGCGAGATCCGTGTTCCAGGTCGCCGCGATCACGCATTCGCTCGCGTACGAACATGTCTGGTAAACGGGGTTTTCGCTCTCGATCTGCGCCATAAAGTAGACGAAACCGACCGGGCCGTCCGATTCGATCGAAGACATCAGGCCGATACTGCCGAGCGCCTGCGTTTGGAATGCGCCGTTCATCGTGAAGGACATCATTTCATCCTTCGTCAGGAGGGAGAGATATTCTTCCCAACGGTCGTCGTTATAGTCGACGATCGTGGAGCCGATCTCGTCTCTGAGGTAATCCTCGGCACTGGGCATGCCGTCCGTCCCTTCGCTCTCCTCATCTTTCAGCTGCACGAGGTCGTAGATCTGCAGCGTACCCGTCGTGGCGCTGACGTCGGCGACGGTGGGCATCTGAATGCTGTCATCGTTGATGATGGGGTTGTTCGTCGCCGTGCTCTTGATCTGATTCATGAATTCGGCCGTGACCGTGCGCTCCGTATCGGAACCGGCGAGCACTTCGTTGACGGGCCAGGTTCCCTCCCAGTCGCTGCGCGAAAGCATGCTCTCCATACCGTAATTCTCTTCAAAGCTCACGTCGTCGTAACGGTTGACGACGTCCGTGCCGGTGACGGGATCCTGCGCGTATTCCACGCCTTCGGAAAGAGTGAAGCTGCGGGAATCCGCCACTTCGTGCGAATTGCGCATCACCTTCACCACATATTCGCCCGCATCGAGTTCATAACCGCGGAAGTCGTTGCCGTTCGCGTCGCTGTAATCGTACGATGCAAAGTCGTATCCGTTGAAGGTGACCGTGACCTCATCGCTGTTGCCGGGCTCGATCAGATCCGTCTTGGCGAAGCCGACCAGCACGACGTGCGCCTTTTCGATCTCGCCCGCGGTATACGGAGCCGTCATGTATACTTCTACAACTTCCTTGCCCGCCACATCGCCGGTGTTGGTGACATTGACGGTAACGGTAAATTCTGCATCCTCATCGGCCTCCCAGGAAAGTCTTTCGCCGTCTTCAAAGGACATATCCGTCACTTCCCAATCAAAGGTCGTGTAGGAGAGGCCGTAGCCGAACGGGAACACGACATTGTCGTTATACCAAGCTTCCCCGTCGGTAAATCCGCGCGTTTCATAATAGCGGTACCCGACGTAGATGCCCTCTTCGTAATCCACATAGTGCTCCGCCACGGACGGCTGATTGCCGTCTGCCGCGAGGTACACGTTGCCGCGCGACACGAGATAGTCGGAGAAGTTTTCATTTGTCGGATCCTGCGTGAAATCGCGGCGATAGGTATCCACCGTTCTGCCGGAGGGATTGACCGTACCGTTGAGCACTCTGCCGAGCGCATTGATACCGGAGTATCCGGGGCCGCCGATCCACACGCAGGCGTCGATCTTGTCGGCAATGTCTGCCATACCGTCGACGAGCGTAGAATCGTGATCGTCCGCCGCATCCAGGAAACCGAGCTCCATGGAAGTAGACGAGTTGATGATGATGATAACGTTATCGAAATTGTTGCAGGCCTCTACCAGCATGTCCTGCTCGTTCTTGTCCAGCTCGAGATAATGGTCGTTGGCATCCAGTGCGCCGTCGATCGGGCTGCCGTCCGAATTTTGCATCGTGCGGGGGAGGTCGAACGACTCGCCGCCGATACGGGTAATGACGACCAGCGCCGCGTCGTTGTATTCCGCGTAGCTGTCCTTGACCGCCTGGGTATAGCTCGCAAGCGGGGTCTCGCCCGTTTTGAATCCGGGGATGGTGTCGCGGGCGTTATCCATGGTAGGAGATGCCGGTCTGCCCGAACCGGACTGGCCGTTATTCGAATAGAAATCATGCATGACGGGGTTGTATTCAAAGCCCGCGTCTTCCAGGCTCTGGTACAGGGTCGGGGTGTCCTCCGTAACGGTGAACGCGCCGGAACCGGAACCGCCGTAGGCGAGGTTGACCGAGTTTTTGCCGAACACAGAAACCTTGGCGCCTTCGGCGAGAGGAAGAGCGTTATCCTCGTTCTTTAAGAGCGTGATGCCCTCCTCGTTGATGCGCTCGTTCAAGCGATTGGACTTTTCGAGAGCGTCCTCTTTACTTTCGTAATCGGATACGTAGAATTGCCCACCACCGAACGTTTCGGTCTTACGACTGCCGAGCGCCATTCTGAACACTTCGAACAGAACCGTTTCAGACAACACGGCAGCCACGATAAGGACCGCGACCAGCACAACAGTCACGATAAACCATATCAGAGTTCGCGCGTGTGTAAAAATCGCTTTAATATAATTCATATCTGTCTCCTGTTTCTATTGACCCGGATCACGCAGCCGCCGATAGCGGGCGGCTGCGCGTCCGCATGCCGTCGGTTTACTGACCGACCTCGTTGCTCGTAATGGGATCCCAGCTGAGGTTCGCCGACGTCGTGATCTTGATGCAGTCGACAACCGGCGCGGTGCCCGCCATCGTTCCGCCCATGCCGTGATCGTTCGCGGTCGTCAGGCGAATCGTGTTTACACCCTCTTTCAGCGTCGCATTGAGCGTGAGCGTGAAGTCCTGGAATGCCGGCCAGCCGCCCTCGACCTCGATGGTGGGATACTCGATCGGAACTTCGTTCAGCGTAATAGTATACTGCGAATACTGCGTGCCGCTTTCCGTCGTTCCGTCATTCAAGTTCGGATCGAGCGCGTATCCCCTCGTTTCCGCAGTCACACGGAGCACGATCTTGGCGTCGGACACGGCGCGGTCAGACACGATCACAAAATCGATATACAGGCCGGGCGAATAGAGATAGGTCACGTAATAGCCGTTGCTCGGGTTGATATCCGGGTGATCCATCGGCGTGGAGTCGACCATGTTCGGGCCGACGGAACCGCCGGAAGCGCCCATGCCCTGCAAGCCGTTGCCGTCCGGGCCGCTGAGGTCGACGTGCTCGGCCTCGAAGATATACTCGCCCGTCCACTTCGCATACAGCGTCATGTCGGACATGACGGCGCTGGAGAAGTCGTATTCTGTGGTGCAGGCGGCATCGGTGTACCAGCCGCCGAAGGTGAATCCGGACACCTGGTGACCCTTTTCCGCGACATTCGGTCTCTCGGGCGTAGCGGGTGCCGTCACCTTGCTGCCGCCGGGAACTTCCGTCGTCGTGCTGTCGGGCGTCGTTTCGTCGCCGTCATCGTAATTGTAGCTGAACGTGACGGTGAACATCTCCGTCGAAGAGGAGACCCAGTAAGCGTACAGCGTGATATCTTCGGTGACCACGGTATTCGGATCGAACGCGGTCGTGCACTCGGGATCGACATACCAACCGGCGAAGTTGTAACCCTCGCGCGCGTCGGGACGGAAACTGGTATCCACCCTTCCGTTCACAGTCTCCGCAACGATATCTCTGCCGCCGGCGTAGTTGGCATCATACGTTACGGTATAATTGCGTGCCCAGCCGGCGTACAGCGTCAGGTTCGCCGTGATGGGCGTAAGAGCAAAGTCGTAGCGCTGCGTTGCGGCCTCATCCGTAAACCAGCCGAGGAAGCTGTACCCTTCGCGTACGGGGGCTTCCGGCGCTTCCGCATAATTGCCCTGCGTTACAAACTGATCGGGGATCGCCTCGGCGCCTTCATAACCGAGCACGAAGGACACCGTATATCTCGTGTCGCCCACTTCAATGATAAACGTTGCAGAGTGTCCGCCATATTTGACTTCTACCCTCTTTTTGCCGTTGACGCTCATGTTCGGAGCGATAACGGTAACGCCTTCGGCCGTCATCGAAAGCTCTTCCGTCGGCTTGCCGTCGTTATAGGTGACGGTGATCATGCCGCCGGTAAGATCCAACGTTTCGTTGCGGCCGTAATACGTTTTGTCCGGATCCTTCGTGACTTCGATCTTCTCGATATCCTCGCGCGGGACCTCCATCGCTATGCCGCAATGATCGCACTTGCCGTTGCGGTCACTGTCGATATGGCTGATGCAAGTCAAACTCATCACGCAGCCGGACAGAGTAAGCGCAATAATCAGCAACGCGATAATCGGCAAATATAGCATTTTCCGCTTCTTCATGTTTTCCGATTTCCTCCATTTACTATTTTCCTGCCGCGGGCACCGCACCGCCGAGTACATCGGCAATACGCAGCCCGGGCGATCCGCTCCTATCCGAAAATACGAGCAGTTCGTTCCATATTCCATACCTCATCCGCTGTTTCGGCAACAAAATCGCTCTCCCCGCGCCTTAGGCGGGGCGCGACGGTGCCGCTCGATTGCAGAGGCGAATCTTACATGTGGGGGAAGACAAGCTTCCCCCACACCTTTGCTGTTCTTTCGGCCGACGCGATTCCCGTTCAGAAAAGCCGCCTGCCGCTTCAATTGCTTTACTTTCTCTTTGCGACAGCCTTTACGACGAACAAGCTGATGCAAGCAAGGCCGAGCACTGCGCTCACCAAAACGAACGTTTCCGTACCGATGGTCGAACCGCAGCCTTCCGGCTCCGGAGCGTCCTTACCGGGCTCGCCCTGTTCGCCCTGCGGGCCCTGTTCGCCCTGTTCGCCCTGCGGGCCCTGCGGGCCAGTGATGTCTTCGAGGGCGATCACGTCGACCCATTCGCCGCCGTTGATGCTTGCCTGAACCATGCCGTCCTGCACGCGGAACTCGATCGAATCGGGGATATCCGCGAACACAGCGGTCAGAGTCACATCCTCGTTGATGGGCTGCGAGAAGTCGAATGCGGTATCGCCGTTGAACCAGCCGACGAACTGCTGACCTGCGGGAGCTTCGGGAGCTTCGGGAGCGGTCATCGTCTGACCTTTCTCGACCGTATACTCAACGCCGTCCGCCGTAACGGTGACGAGTTCACCGACCGTCAAGGTCACGGTGCCGCCATTATAATTTGTGACACTGTCTCTCCAGCCGCCGCCCCACCAATTGTACGAACGATTCGTGACAGCTACCTGGAACGTAACTTCGTATCTGCCAGCTGTTGTAGGAGTACCGGTGATCGCGCCAGTCGCTGCATCTAGGGTGAGACCTGCGGGCAGGCCTTCTGCTTTCAGTTCGACAGATACGATACCTGCTTCCTGTTCGCCGAGGTCGGGATCCGCTTCCCAGATGTTCTGTGATGCAGTCGCCGAATATGCCTCGTTCGGGGTAAGGCTGGTCGAACCAGTCAATTTGACAGCGCCAATCACGTTGACCGTGAAGGTCACTTCCTTGTTTGCCCAACCGTCGTAGTAAGCGCGGATCGAGATCGTACCGGAGGTACCCTGCGTCGCGTTGTTCACGGTAAAGCTGTTGGAGCTTGCATTATAGGTAACGCCGTCCGGCAGTTTGGACTCTTCGATGACATACGTCACGTCATCTTCCGCGGTAAAGCCTACGGGCAGAGGCACGCTGACGTTGCGCACGCCTGCGGGGACTTCGACCGTCTGCGCTGCAAAATTCTTCTGGAAGTCTGCGCCGTTATCGATCGCGTTGGAACGCAGATGCGTATAGAGAAGCTCTGTCGCGCGCGTTCTGACGTAGTAATACATTCTTTCGGTGTAACCAGCCGCGAAGCCTTTGCTGACCTCGTTGCTCTCGTTGATGCCGTTCACATCGACGCCGCCCTTGCCGCCGCGCAGATCGGGATTCCACGTACCGGAGCCGCGCGCATTCGCTGCGCGGTCGCCCAGAGGGATGTTCGTGCCGGCATAGTGCATCACTTCGAGGTTGTTGTTCTTATCGCCGACGGTACCGACCTGGTAGTCCGTAACGACGCTGCCGTCAAATCCCCACTCCTCGCGGAGAACCTGGGTCATGCCGGGATAGTTTTCCGTATTGTTGACGACACCGATACAGTTGAAGCCGGTCATGATGCCGCAGGCACCGCCTTCGACCACCGCATACTCAAAGGGCTTCATGTAGATCTCACGCATGGTCTGCTCATCAGCCCAAGTCGTGACGTTGTTACGGTTGGTTTCCTGATCGTTCAGGAAGTAATGTTTGCAATATGCATAGACGCCTCTCGAGGAAACGCCGGAAAGCACGGCGCCGGTGATGCGGCCTGCAAGCACGCCGTCCTGGCTGTAGTACTCGAAGTTACGGCCGGAGAACGGGCTGCGGTGCGTATTCATCGAAGGAGCGTACCAGCCGTTGTAGCCGTTCCACATACCCTCTTCACCGATGAGGAGACCCTGTTCATGAGCGAGTTCCTTGTTCCAGGTAGCCGTGACCATCTGTGCCGAGCACCAGTAACGGGTACCGGAAGAACCGCGGGCGGAGATGTAACCATCCTTCGTCTGGCCGCCGATCGTGCAAGGACCGTCTGCGTCGACAGCTTCTTCCTTACCGACGCGGTCGATACCTTGCGTCTTAAAGAAACCAATGGAGTTGAGCGCTTTGAGCTCTTCATAGGTGAGCTGGTTCACGAAGATCGTCCATGCTTCGGCAGCAGTCTTGCCGTCGATCGCTTCGTTGTCGCTCTCGACGATCGTTTCCTCATCGTACGGGCTGTAACCCATCAGTTCGGGGAGACGGACCGCAACGGCTTCAGACTCGCTCTCGGCCTGCGTCCAATCATCGGGAACGCTCCAATCGACCTCAGTCGCCCAAAGTTCGTTGGCATCGTCGTCCGTACCGAACACATAGCCCCAATTCAATTTGTTATCGATCTCCTGCTTGGTGATCTTGAAGTCATCCCCGTTGTCGATCTCGTCCAGCATCGGGTTGGTCGCGGTGGCGTTCGCCGTAAGGTCGCGCTCTTCCGCCGTAGGAGCCTGCGGGAAGGTGCCGATCATGTCTTCACGAGACAGGATGGTCATCGTCGGGCTGATCGAAGAATAGTTGTAGATGGCTTCTTCGTTATCGGGATCGGTGAACACGTTGTCCATCACTTCGCCGGTGACCGGGGACTCTGTGAAGTTGACGGCATTCAGATCCAATGTTTCATAAAGCTCTCTGTCATGCGAGTTCTTTGCCGCATAGAAGGTATAGTCGCCCGCATCGAGCTCGTAACCGGTGTGATTGTCGTTGTTTGCATCCTTCCAGTCCCAGGACGCCATGTCGTACGCATCCCACGTGCTGATAATGGTCTGCGAATCGCCCGGCTGCAGCAGCTTGGTCTTTTCGAAGTTGACGAGGCTGACCTTGGACTTTTCGATGCCGCCCGGCGTGTACGGAGCTTCCATATAGAACTCCACGACGTCCTTGCCGGCAACGTCACCCGTGTTCTTAACGGTGACGGTAGCCGTGAATTCTGTATCCACCGTGAGAGTCGGAGTGCTCATCTCGACGGAGAAGTCGCTCCACTCGAACGTGGTGTAGGACAGGCCGTAACCGAACGGATAGACGACATTCCTGTCATACCAGTCATCGGCGCCGGTATACGGGCTGTAGCTTGCGCCGCTGCCGTTGATGTCTTCCGACTCGAGAGCTTCCTTCGCGGCAGCGCTCGTGAGGTCGACCGTTCCTTTCTCGATCTCGGCATACATCGTTTCATAGTACTTATAGCCGAGGTAGATGCCCTCCTCGTATTCGATCGTAGCGCGACCCGCACTCTGCTGGTTCACAGGGATGGGTTTCCCGTCTTCGTCCACAGTACGTATCAGCATCGTGTTCGGGGTGTTGTTGTAATTGTCGTCGTACTGCGCGCCGTTGCCGAAGTTCTGCATAACGGGGTCGACCATGAAGTCGCGCGTATAGATATCCACCGTTCTGCCGGAAGGGCTGACTTCGCCCTTAAGCACTTTGAGCACGCCGCGGAAGCCGTAGTCACCCGTCTGACCGATATGGACGATCGCATCGACCTGCGGGTCGTCCTGCAGTTCGCCGAACTCGATGATGTTGCCCGAGTTGAAGAGAACGACGACCTTTTCGAAATGCTGCTCGACGTACTTGATCAGCTGTTCCTCTCTATAGGTCAGTTCAAGGTAATGATCCTGCGGGGCATCCACGATATTGCCGTCTTCATCCGGACGCACACGGTCATCGACATTTTCTACGGCAAGGTCAGCGCCTTCGCCGCCCAAACGGCCGATCACGACGAACGCCGCGTCATTGTAACGGTCGTAGGTAGCCTCGATTGCCGGGGTATAATAGGTAAGATCGAGCTCCTTATCCTCGTATGTAGGGGTGGACCAAGCCGACGTAGCGCTCATGGAACCGCCCGAATACTTCTGATACAGGGCTTTCAGCTTCGGGTTGATGTTTAGGCCCTCTGCCTCGAAGGACGAATAAATATCTGCGCCTTCTTCGAGCTGGCCGGAACCGGAACCCGTGCCGCCGTAGCCGAACGCGTCGGAGTTGATACCGAATACGCTGATATTCTCCATATCCGTATACGGCAGCTTGTCCTCATCGCCGTTCTCGCCGCCACCGTTTTTGAGCAGGATCGTGCCCTCGCTGGCGATCTCGATGTTTTTCTCTTTGGTTGTCGCCTGCAGCTCTTCATTACTGGTAAACGAAGAGTAGTAATGGCCCATGCCGTCATCGCCATAGCCCATTCTGTCTTCCTCTGCGATCTGCGAAATCGCAAAGGACGTTACCGACGAAAAGAGCAGCGCGCAAGAAAGTACTACCATGAGCATCTTTGCGCCGATCTTTCTGCCGATACGCTTGAAACTGGTTGCCTTCATCTTTTTACCTCCGTTTCATTTTTGATGGACCGGGTTTGGCATCCCCGGTCATCAGGCATGTGAAAAGGACGTCGAGAGCGAGCGGCATACCATGCGAATCCATTGATGCGTACGGCCCGGCGGGCGGTCGATTGCCCTGCCTTTTTACCCGCTGCATCTTCGTGCGATCCTTTTCTCCGTGCCATTATAGCACTGCCAAAATCATATTTCAATACCACCGGCACGGTGCGCACATAAAACGACCCACTTGGTAATCGGGCGGATTGCAGCCGCCGTTCTGCCACGATCCACTGCAAAAAGTTATATATTAACAAAAAATGAATGCCGCGCACTCCCGTACACGGCATTTTTTCTTAAAACAACAAATTTTCTGCCCTTACATACAAAAACTCCCGGGAACAGGCCGATCCGGCGTTCCCGGGAGTGAGAAGATAGAGAGAAGCATATGCGCTACGGCTCGCGAGGGATCGTAACGACAAGCGTAAACTCATGATTTTCCGTACTGATATAGATCATACCGCCATATTCCTCGGCGATGCTCTTGATGCTTTTGAGCCCGAACCCGTGATTTTCCTTGTCGAGCTTGGTCGTGACCGGCATACCGTTTTCCATTTTCGGCTCGTTCGCAAGGTAATTGACGACGCGAATGACCGACATGTTCCTCCGCCCGAAAATATCCAGCCGGATCACTTTTTTATCTTCGTCCGCGACCGAGCGCAGCGACTCGATCGCGTTGTCGATCGCATTGCCGAGCAGCGAATAGATCTGATAGGGTTTGATCATATCGAGGCGGCTGCCGTCTACAGAACAGATAAACTGGATACCGGCATCCGCGCAAAGAGAGGCCTTTTCTGAAAGCGTTATATCCACGACTTCGTTCCCCGTGTAATACAGCTTTCGAAATTTTTTAAGTTCCTCGTCGAATTTTTGCGCCTCTTCGACCGTCATCGCCATTCCGCGGCGCTTTTTGATGTCATGGTAGCGTATGTTGATGCGCTCCATATTCTGCTTGGCAAGCTCATATTGCTGCTTGTCCTTTTCCAAAAGCTGTTCCAGTGTCCGCTTCTCCTCGGTGAGGAGCTCGCCCCGGCAATTTGCAAAGTTCACCATCAGTACGATCCATGCAAACAGCGCACACAGGCCGTTCAGACAGATGTATCCCAACTCAAAGAGAGGAGAACCACCCTCAACGAGTGCGAGCTCCGTATAAGAGCTGAGGAAAACGGCGCAGACAATAAAGACGGCGGTATAGATCAGCGTCTTAAAGCTGCCCAATTTCAACTCGCCGCCGCGGATCACGCGCCTTGTCCAGATAAAATAGATGGGGATACATACGGCCGCATTGACCAGCAACAGCATCGCCAGGCAGAGCAAACTGTAGTTGTACCGCACAAATACAAAATCGAAATGCCCCCAAAGCGTCATGAGCAAGTATGCGATTTTGCTCGTCATGTGCTGGACGCAGTAAGCACAGGTAGCGGAGAACAAGACGTGCTTCCAACTGTAGTCGAAACAGATCCAAACGATGAGGTTGATCGCGACAAAATACACGAGGTAGCTGAACGGCGCGGGGATCGGCACAAATGCAGACAAACTGATGGCTGCCAATACCGAACAGATGATGCGAAGACAGAAAAATTTTCTCCGCTTGCGCAGCAAGACGAACAGGAACAGGGCGCCCAGCATCCCGATCATGATTTGATTGCGCAGAATAAAACTGACCGCGATCATTTTACGACTATCCCATCCTCCGCGACCGACCGCATAAACGCTTCGATAAACGGTTTTTTATAATTGCGGCTCATGAACAATACCGTCTCCGGCAAGTATACCTCGTTCCCCCGGATCTCCGTGATATAGGCGAGGTTTACGAGATAACTGATGCTGCTCCTGATGAACCCGAACGGAGCGAGCAGAGATTCCGTCTCCTGCATCGAACCGCGCGCCTGTATCACTTCGTCCGCAATTCCGTTTTTATATGTATGGTAAAACAATTTGTGCCGGCCGACTTCTACATATCCGATATCGCGCACGCAGACGCACCGGCGCCCCTCGATCGCCTTGATATAGATTTTGCCCCCTCCGCCGCCGTCCATCTTTCTGTCGCGCCACAGCCGCTTGAGCGATTTTTCCATATAAAAATCGAAGGAATACTTGCGTATCGGCTTGACGATATATCCGCACGCCTCCACCTCATATCCGTTCAAAGCGAACTGCTCGAGGTTGGTACAGAATATCAGGATCACGTTCGGCCTTGTCTTGCGGATCTCCTTCGCAAGATCCATCCCGTTGATCCCGGGCATATCGATATCCAAAAATATGATATCGCTGTCATCATCGTGCGCAGCCATGTATGTATCGGCCCCGATAAACTGATTGACAGAAAACTCGACCCCGTGCTCTGTTCCGTAATCCGACAACAGCTTGCCGAGCTCGTCGCATGCCGATTTTTCATCATCCACGATGCTTACTTTATACATATCCCCTCCCATGCCGATCTCTTCCGCGTACCGCGATCGCCTGCAAGCGCCAAACCAGCAAAATCAATTGAGCGCCGTGCCCACCACGCGCGACAGCGGAACATCGCCGAACTCTCTCGAATCGATCGAGCCGTTCCGGTTATCGCCGATCACAAAGACATGATCTTCGCCGACAACATACGGATCCCAGCGGGTCGCATTGTAAAGTACGCCGGCGGTGTCCGGCGAGAGCGTGATCGGCGCCAATTCCACACGATTGCCATCGGCATCGAAATACTCTTCCCCGATCGTATTCTCGGTATCGGCACATCCGATCCGGATCGCATACTCGCCGTTCCCTATCTCCTCCAGCCACAACCTGTCGCCCTCGGTAGCGACCACTCGCTTGATGAGAAGCCGCGCATCCCCGGAAAACAGGCCGAACGCGGACGCCAGCTGCGGGGCAGAGACATCCGAATCGTAAAAGACGATCACTGTCCCGCGCGAAACATCTCCGTGCCGGTTGACGAACACCGTCTCTCCGTCCTCATAAGTAGGATACATGGACGTCTGTTCAACCGTTACCCAAGTAATAAAAAATATTTTCAACACGGCAAAACACAGCAGCAGTACAATGACTGCCGTGAGGCAGATATTGATGACGCGCAGAACCGTTTTGCGCCTGCCGGTGCCGTTCTCTTTTGCAATGCTCATAAATTTTACTCCTCCCGGCAGCCTTTGCCGTACAACCATTGGCGGCAGACAGCAGCGTCAAAGTCTCCGTACGAAATGCCAAAAGCCGGAATTCAAAAAGCATATTTTCAGCGTATCGATTTGAGCACCCTGCAATGTAAAAACGCAGACCGACGCCGCCATTCCGCAGCGCTCTCCCGCGCGGCCGGAACCGTCAGGCAAGATCAGCCAACCGATTTTGCACAGTGCTCACATGCTGATCTGTAAATTTATCTGCCAATCCTGTGCCAATTCTGCGTTTTTTGACAAAAAACCTGCTGAAAGGGTGCGATATCCTACACATTGTAACACATCCGTTTTTTTCTGTCAATATCTAAATCTGAAAATTTATTTACCAAATATTATGTCGATCGGAAGCTATGACCGATTTTTTTCGATCGAAATTTGCGCTGCACGGCGCATGATTTTTGCTTTCGGCAGCCCTGCACAGAGAAAAAACGCTGCAAAAGGATAAGAACGGAAGGAACTTTTTTTCTCTTCGCGCCAGATCCCCCTGCTTGCTTCTGCCGGCATGCAATAGGGCCGCCCGTACCGGGCGGCCCTTTGCATTCAGCGATCGGAACGGCTGACCGACTCGATGGCGACCGAGCCGCCGCGCACCGCTTCCATGCGCGAAAAGAAATGCTTTTTATAGTATTGCAGCACCTCGTCGTTTTCCGACTCCGTTTTGACGCTCTCCAAAATGAGGCCGTTTTTGTCGTAATCGGAGACGGCGATGCCGAACACGGACGCCGAACGAAAGACGTCTTCCATTTCGTCGCGGCGGAGACTGTGCAGTTTGATGAACAGGATCTCCTTTTTATGGATGGGGAGATCTGTAAAATCGAGCACTTTGATGACCTCGACCGAGCGGTTGAGCTGCTTTTTGATCTGCTCGAAGGTCTTGTCGTCGCCGACGAGGCTGATGGTCATGCGCGAGACGGTGGGGTCCTCCGTTTCGCCGACGGTGAGACTCAACAGGTTGTACGACTTGCCGGAAAACAGCCCGGAGATCTTGGCGAGGACGCCGACGTCGTTTTCGACATACAGGGAGATCCAACGTTTTTTGGGACGATCGGAAAGGGTCATATCACTTGCCCTCCTTTTTATATTGGGTGACCATGTCGGACAGGGCGTTGCCGCCGGGGACCATGGGCAGGATATCGATCTCGCGGTCGATGATGCATTCGATCAGGGTAGGCGCCTTGGCATTCGCCTTGGCCCGCGCGAATGCGTCGGAGAGCTGCCCGCGATCGGTCACGCGGATGCCCTCGATGCCGTAACTCGCCGCAAGCTTGACAAAGTCCGGCACATACGGCGGGCAGCCCGCCGTAGGAGAGGAGCACCACTGCGCGCAGCTCTTGCGCTTGCGCAGGCAGGTGCAGGAATAGCGGCCGCCGTAGAACATCTCCTGCCACTGGCGCACATTGCCGAGGTAGGAATTGTTGAGGATGACGATGGTGACGGGCAGTTCCTCGCACACGGCCGTGGCGAGCTCCTGCTCGTTCATCTGAAACCCGCCGTCGCCCGAAATGCTGACGACGGGCATCTCCGGCCGCCCGAGCTTGGCGCCGATGGCGGCGGGCAGCCCGTAACCCATCGTGCCCAGCCCGCCCGAGGTGAGCAGGCGGCTCTCCCCTCTCAGCTGCAAGAACTGCGTCGCCCACATCTGGTTCTGGCCGACGTCCGTCGTGAAGATCGCCTCGGGATACGCCTCGTTGATCGCGGCCATGATATCCTGGGGATTGAGCTTTCCCTTCCCCTCCATCGTGAGCGGAGTCTGTGCCTTGAGCGCCTGCAAGCGCTCCGCCCAGCCCTCCGCGTGCTTGGGAGGCAGGGCGATCTCGCTCAGCTTTTCGATCGCCTCCCTCGCGTCCGCCACAATGGGCACGTCGACGACGATATTGCGGGAGATGGAGGCAGCATCGATATCGATGTGAACGATCTTCGCGCCCTTGGCAAACTCCTCGATCTTGCCCGTGATGCGGTCGTTGAAGCGGGTGCCGATGGAGAAGAGCAGGTCGCACTCGGACACCGCCGTATTGGCCGCGACATTGCCGTGCATGCCCATATTGCCGATGTACAGCGGATGATCGGCGGGAAGAGCGCCCTTGCCCATGATGGTCGTTACGGCGGGTACGCCCAGCCGCTCGGCAAGCGCGGTCATCTGTTTGCCCGCTCCCGCGATGTTGACGCCGCCGCCCAGCAAAAAGAGGGGGCGCTTGGCAGATTCGAGCATGGCGGCCGCCTTTTTCAGCTGCCCCATATGTACGCCGGTGGAGGGCTTATAGCCGCGGATGGAGACCTCGGAAGGGTATTCGTCCGGACCGAGCGCATTCTGCACGTCTTTGGGCAGGTCGACGAGTACAGGGCCCGGCTTTCCCGTGCGGGCGATATAAAAGGCTTCCTTGATGATGCGGCCGAGATCCTCGCGGCGGCGCACGGTGACGGCGTATTTGCAGATATTGCGGCAGATGCCGACGATGTCCACCTCCTGAAAAGCGTCGTTGCCGATGAGATTTGTGGGCACCTGGCCGGTAAAACAGACGAGGGGGACGCTGTCATAGTTGGCTGTGGCGATGCCGGTGACGAGGTTGGTCGCGCCCGGCCCGCTCGTGACCAGGCAGACGCCCGTCTTGCCCGTCGCGCGGGCATACCCGTCCGCCGCATGGACGAGCCCCTGTTCGTGGCGGGGCAGTACGACGCGGAAATCCGTCTCGCCGTAGAGAGCGTCGAACAGATCGATCGCCATGCCGCCGGGATAGGCGAACAGCGTATCCACTCCCTCGGCGACGAGCGCCTTGACGAACAGCTGTGTTCCTTTGATCTTCATGCACTGTACCTCCGATATGCGATTTGCGGGTCAACGGCGGGCAACCAGCTCGCCCGGCGCGGTAAAAAACAAAGCGCCCCGAACGGCCGAAAAGGCCGTTCGGGGCGATCCAAAAAAACCGTGTTACCACCCGAATTCGGGAAAAAGACCCGCACTCTGTGCGGCCGGCGCAGGATGCGCGGCCGTGCCTTCCGATAACGGCGGAATGCCGTCGGCGCCTACTCGGTTCCCCTTTCGGACCGCCGCTCGGGAGCGACCTTCCGCGCCGCCTTACAGGGACTTGCACCGTCCGTCCCCTCTCTGCAGCAAAAGCGCGCGCGTACTCCTCTCCGTCACTGCGTTTGATTGGCTTTATGATAACACACGGGCGCGCGCTTGTCAATCTTTTTCGACGGATTTTTCTCGCCCGCGCGCAGCGGAAAATTCCGCCGCAAAGGCGAAAGTCCCAAACTCCGACGCGCCGAAGCGCCCCGTTCCTCTGCAGAACGGGGCGCTGTTCTCTTAGATTTCCTGTTCTTCGGCGGCAGGGCTGCCCCGGCGGGCGCAGATTTCGTCCAGCGCGGCGAGCACTTCGTCGCGCCCCCGCTTCGTCTGCGCGGACACGGCGATCACATTCCCCTCCCCCGTCCGCAGAGCGGCCGCCACCTTGCGCACGCCCTCCCTGACGCGCGTCTTGGCGAGCTTATCCGCCTTGGTCGCGATGACTGTGAACGGGATGCGCATCGCATGGAGAAAATCCACCATCATCCGATCGTCCGCGGTCGGTTCATGGCGGATATCCGCGAGCGCAAAGACGTGCGCGATCCCCTCGCTCTGAGCAAAAAAGTCGTCCAACAGCCGCGCCCACTTCTGCTTTTCAGCCTGCGAGACGCGCGCAAATCCGTATCCCGGCAGGTCGGCGAGCAAAAATTCGCCGAAATCGAAATAATTGACGAGGCGGGTGCGCCCCGGCTCGGCCGAAGTGCGCGCCAGCCCGTTCCTGCCGGCGAGCATGTTGATAAAGGAGCTCTTGCCCACATTCGAGCGGCCGCTGACGGCGACGAGCGGCTTATCCGGCCGAAGAAAGCCGCGCCGGTCCGCCGCAGAAGTCACAAATTTTGCTTCGCGGATGATCATAGCGCTCACAGTCCCACGATGGCATTCTCGAACACGGTGCCGACATCGGATGCGGGGATAAAATGCAGGTCATCCCGCACATTGGCGGGGATCTCCTCCTCGTCGCGCACATTGTCCTTGGGGATGATGATGTTTTTGATGCCGATGCGGTGCGCCGCCAGCGCCTTCTCCTTCAATCCGCCGATGGGCAGCACCTTGCCGCGCAGCGTGATCTCGCCCGTCATGGCGATATCCTTGCGGACGGGCTTGTGCGTAAAGGCAGACAGGATGGCCGTCGCCATCGTGATGCCCGCGCTGGGGCCGTCCTTCGGGGTCGCGCCCTCCGGAACGTGGATATGGATATCCGTTTCCGAAAACGCCTCGGGAGGAATGCCGTAGCGGTCGGCATGGGCGCGGATATAGCTGATCGCCGCGCGGGCGGATTCCTTCATCACGTCGCCCAGTTTGCCGGTGAGCAGGATCTCCCCTTTGCCGGGCATGGCGGAGACCTCGATGGTCAGCGTGGTGCCGCCGAAGCTGGTCCACGCAAGGCCGGTCGCGGCGCCCACCTCATTGCCGTCCAGCTGGGCGGGATCCTCCGCATACCGGCGCACGCCGAGAAGTTCCGGCACCTCCTTTTCGGAGACGACCTGCTTCCCGAGCTCGCGGTTTTCGGCATAGCGCACGGCGATCTTGCGGCAGACCGAACCGATCTGGCGCTCCAAATTGCGCACGCCCGCTTCCATCGTGTATCCTTCGATGATGGCGGTAATGGCATCGTCCGTGATCTCCAAAATTTCCGGCTTCAGGCCGTTTTCGGCGATCTTTTTCGGAATGAGATAGCGGCGCGCGATCTCCCGCTTTTCGTCCAGCGTATAGCCGTTCAGCTCGATCAGCTCCATGCGGTCGAGCAAGGGCGCGGGGATGGTCTCCACCGTGTTCGCCGTCGTGACGAACAGCACCTTCGACAGGTCATACGGCACTTCGAGGAAGCGGTCGCGGAAGGTCGAATTCTGCTCGGGATCGAGCACTTCCAGGAGGGCGGAAGCGGGATCGCCGCGCATATCGGAAGACACTTTATCGATCTCGTCCAACAAGAAGACGGGGTTGATGCTGCCAGCCTGGCGCATGGCATAGATGATGCGGCCGGGGATGGCGCCGACATAGGTGCGGCGGTGGCCGCGGATCTCTGCCTCATCCTTGACGCCGCCCAAACTCATGCGCACGAACTTGCGCCCGAGCGCGCGGGCAATGGACTTGGCGATCGAGGTCTTGCCCACGCCGGGGGGGCCAACAAAACAGAGGATGGGCGCATTCATGCTCTTGGTCAGCTGCAGCACGGCGAGGTACTCGGTGATGCGCGTCTTGACCTTTTCCAGCCCGTAATGATCCTCGTCCAGCACTTTCTGCGCATCGGACAGCTTTTCGGTATCCTTGGTCTCCTCGGCCCACGGGAGTTCGATCAGCCAGTCGAGGTAATTGCGGATCACGGTGTATTCGGGCGAAGAGGGGGGCATCTTGTCCGTGCGGGCGATCTCTTTGAGCGCCTTTTCTTCGATCTCTGCGGGCATATGCTTGGCTTTGATCTTTTCGGCAAGGGTGTCGCGCTCGGCGACGTCATCGCCCAGTTCGCTGTGGATGGCCTTGAGCTGCTCGCGCAGGAAGTACTCCTTTTGGTTTTTATCGATGCTCTGGCGCACGGCGGCGCTGATCTTTTTTTCCAGTTTGGCGATCTCGAGCTCGTCGTTCAGGCAGCGCTCGAAGAGTTTCAGCCGCTCGACCACTCCGACCGTTTCGAGGATCTTCTGCTTGGTCTCTTCCTTTATGTGCAGATAGCCGAGCGCATTGCCGATATAGGCATCCGGATCGGTGATATTCTCTAATACGGCGGCCGCCTCCTTCGGGAAGCGGGGATCGCTGGACTGAATGTCGCGCATCACGTCCTGCGCAGTCCGGAAATACGCCTCTTCCAGCACGGGATCGCCGTGCACTGCCTTCAGTTCGCACACGTTGGCATACAGGCAGCCGTCCTCCTCGTAGATCTCTTCCGCCTTGGCGCGGCAGATTCCCGCGACGGTCAGCCGCAGGTTGTTGGAGGGCAGCTTCGCGATCTGACGGATCTTGACGACGGTACCGACGGCACAGACGTCGTCCGGGCCGATCTCATCCTTGGACGGATCCTTCTGCATGCTGACGAACAGCGTCATCTCCCGCTCGGAGGCGCGCGAAACGGCGGTCAGGGAGATCAGCCTGCCCGCGTCGAAAGAACTGACGGTGTCCGGGAAAATGACCTTGCCGCGCAGGGCGACAAAGGGATAATTGATGATTTTTTTCGTCGACTTCGGCATAGTTTTATCCTTGGATGGGAAATTCCCTTTTAACAGTATAACACAACCGCACACATTTTACAAGCCCTTTTCCGTTCTCATATCCCCCCGAACAGGACTCGCGCGCGATTTTCCTGTTTTTACACCCTTTTATCACGGAAAATATCCGCCGCAATACGGACACTGCCTGTAAATCTGCCGCCGGTGAAAAGCAGTCCGCTGCCTTTCCCGATCCGGAACATATGAGCAAAAAACTTTTTGCCTTCCGCGCCGGCTGCTGCAAGGTTTGGCGAACGGGTAAGAGCGGCTCGCACGTTTCCAATCTGTGCACTGCAGCAGGGCGCTGCCGAGCGGGATCGGCCTCCGCGCGGAAGGAGCAGCGAACAGCCTCGGCATTTCCATTTGCGCGTGCAAAAAAATGCGTGAGCCGTAAAGCAAAACCCCGCCCGCGGCAAGCCGCGGGCGGGGACGCCCTTTCTCTTTGGTATTCGGGTTCATCTGCCGACGCGGCAGATCAGGCGCAGGACCGCCCGCACCGCGCGCGGCGGCCTGACACAGATGATGGTCACCATTTTGCATCCTCCCGCACCACAAACACGAAGAGCGTGCCCGCGTCGCAGACGACGTGCGCCTCCTCCGCTTCGACCACGTTGCTGATCCCGCGGCAGCTGCCTGCGGCCAGCGTGAGATCGAGGAGCGGATATTTGAGCCCTTCACTCTCTATTATATGCGCCCGTTCCCCCACCGGTGCGAGGGAGAGGGTACGCCCCGCGAGCGAATGCCAGCGCACCGTACCTTCCGCGCAGTAGGCATCCACATAGTTGGTGTGCATGACGGTCTGCACGCCGCGGCGGAAACCGGCGACCAGCAGCTGCAGATTGCCGAAGAGATGATCCTCTCTCCCGCCGCCCGCGCCGTAAATATCGATGCGCCCGCAGCCGCGCCCGATGAGCAGGTCGAGCGCGATCTCTCCGTCGGTAAAATTTTTTTCGGAAGGATAGGTGAGCGCGCCCGCAGGCACAAAGCCGAGGGAATCGAAGTCCCCCGCCTTGATATCGATGCGCGCCCTGCCTTCTGCCCAGCGCAGTGCCCCGTCACAGCAGACGGTGAGCGCGCCCTCGCAGTCCATTGGTCCGCGGTATGGTTCTCCGTTCAGGAATATGACGCCCCGCTTCATGCGCGCGCCTCGCGCAGCGCGCGGATGGTGGCCGCCTTGTCGGGCGAACGGAACACCGTATTCCCCGCGACCAGGATATTCACGCCTGCGGCCTGCACGGCGGCGGCGTTTTCCTCGGTAATGCCGCCGTCCATCTCGATATCCTTCGCCAGTCCGTGCGCCGCAAAAAACTCTTTTGCCTCTTCCGCCTTGGCGAGTGTTCGCTCGATCAGCTTCTGCCCGCCGCGGCCGGGATACACGCTCATCACGAGCAGCATGTCCGCCTCTTCCAGGCTGTGATAGATGCCGCGCAGGGGCGTATCCGGGCTGACGGCGACCCCGGCGCGCACGCCGAACGTGCGGATATAGCGCACCACTTCCCGCAGATCCTTGCCGCACGCCTCGGCATGGACGGTGACGATGTCCGCGCCCGCGCGAATGAAGTCCTCCGCCTTGACGAGCGGGTTGACGCACATCAGGTGTACGTCCAGCGGCAGCGCCGTATGGCGGCGCACCGCCGCGATCATATCCGATCCGAAGGTGATCTTGGGGACAAAAGTGCCGTCCATGACATCGCAGTGGATCAGATCGGCGCCGCAGCGCTCCAAATCTTCGACCGCCGCGCCCATCGCCGCAAAGTCTGCCGACAAAATGGACGGAGCCACGCAAATTTTCTGCATCGTAAGTCCTCCGCGCCGCCCGCCTTTTCCGGCCGGGGCGGCTGCTTTTTACCAACTAATGATAGCAGAGTGCGCCTGTTTTGTCAAGAAATAACGCGTTCGCGCCATTTTGTTTTGGGCGGATGCCCGCAAATTCACCTCCGTACTTTCCGCGGAGATCTGTTTTCCGCACCGCAGCGGCAGGCTTGCGCTCACTGCGGCTGCATCGCGCACACGGAGAGCAAATCGTCCATGAGCGCATTCGCGTCGGAAGCGCTCATCCGGTAGACAGTCCGGTCGAGCAAAAGCGTGCCGTCATCGTAGACGACGACGGAGCGCTGCACGGCGCCTCCCTCCGTCTCCTCCGCAAACAAGATGTCGATCGAACGGATGACGCCCTCCTGCAAGTGCGAATCGCTCGGCCCCGCCAGCGTACCCAGGCTGCGGCGGCAGGTGTACTGCCCGAGCACCTCGTAAACCGACTGCGTCAGGGCCGCATCGCCCTGCGTGTCGCAGTCGTCGCTGCGTGTGACGCCGGCGGCGAGCCCTCCCTCGAATCCGATGTCGTTCTCATGATAGTACAGCCAGTACCCGTTTTCCGGCGAGGACGCCCGATCGGTCAGGGCGACCGGCTGCAAAAAATATACCAGCGCCGCGACGACCAGCGCGACGAGTACGGCGCCGACCGCCGCGCACACGGCGATGAGCGCACGCTTTGCCCGCCGATCCATCGGCTGCACGACGAGTTCCTGCTCCTGCATGATTTACCCTCCTTGCGTTGGATCCGAATCCGTAATACAGCTCCATTATACGGCGCGATTGTAATAAAATCAATCCCACAATTGTAATATTTTTGTAAAAAAGCACGGGACACCCGCAGATGCCCCGCTCCTTTTATGCCGATGCGGAAACGGTCAGCAAAACTTCGCGGCCGCCGTAAAATTCCCGCGAAATGCCCACAAGAGCGGCGCGCCCGACCTCGTCGTCCGTCGCGATGCCGCCTGGGAACGCGCGGCGGACGGCGAGCACGAGCGTATCCCCCTCCCCCGCAGACAAGTCCTCTACCCGCAGCCGGCAGGATCCGCTCTCGTGCGGGAAATAGGCGACGAGCAGCACGTTCTCCGCAAAGTACGCATCGTCGAGGTCGGCGATGCTCTCCGCGAGCGAAGGGAGCTCATCGTAATCCTGCGCCAAGGCGCCCTGCGGGAAGCCGGCACAAAAGTCTTCCATCTCCTCCGCCGAGCGGATGACGAATATCTGATCCCCCTGCCCGTAAAATTCCTCCACATACCCGACATTGGCATAGCGGACGAACCCGTCCTGCAAGACAAACGGCTGTTCGTACGGATCCAAAAACGGCAGATCGAGCGGACCGCCGCAGGCAGCGAGAGCAGCCAATACCAGCACCGCGCACAGGGCCGCGCACGCTCTCTTCAAAAATATACGCATTTTCCACCTCATGCCAAGAAAACTCTTTGTAAAAATAAAACGGGCATCCGGCCCGTTTTACTCACTTTCCGATCTTAAAATCCATAAAAAGGCGGAAGATTCCCTCTCTGACGCTATTTCCCTGCCGCCATCCGCCGCAGCGCCGCAAAGACGCCGTGCGCCGAACAAGTCTCCGCCTCGATCCAGTGCTCCGCTTCCGAAATATCCCAAATGTAGTGAGCGTCCGAATCGACGATGCGGGGTAGGTCGACGACGCCATCCTGCGCACACTCGACGAGCGTAAAGCCGAGCGCGGGATCGAAGGTGCCCAGCACCGCCAAAAGCGAGTTGGCCTGCTTGTCGATGTGGGCGGGAACGGCGATGCCTCCGAGCCCCGATACCAGCGCCGCGACCTCCTCCACCGACACGCCGCTGCTGACGATGAGCAGATCCTCCTCTTCCCCGATCGGTTCGTCCCGTTCGTTGAGGATGCGCTGCCGCCCGAAGATATGCGGCTTGTTTTTGACGCGCAGGCGCGTGCGGGAGATGTGCTCTTCCAGCTTTTGCAGGTCCTCGTACCGCTCGAACAGGCAGAGGACGTGGATATCCTCGCTGGTCGTCAGCTCCATCCCCGGCAGGACGACCAGTCCGTTTTTTTTGCCGACCGCCATCGCCGCCGGACAATTTTTGCCGGTGTTGTGATCTGCCAGGGCGATGACATTCAGCCCCTTGATGAGCGCCATGTTGACGATATTGTTGGGCGTGCTGTCCTCGTCCCCGCAGGGGCTTAAACAGGAATGGATATGGAAGTCGTAGAAGAGTTTCATGATAAATTCTCGCAATTCTCGCGCAAAGGCGCTGCGAATTGCCGAGAGCAAGGGCTCCGCCCTCGGCTTGCGCCTCCCGAAGGGCTTTCTTTTTGCAAAACGGCGCAAGCCTCACCCGCCGAGGCGCTCGCGCGCAAATGGAGGGAAAAAGGCAAAAGTGCGATTTTGCCTTTTTCGATCGATTTTTAACTATACTGCTCGGTTTCACCCGTTCGCATCTTTCCCCTCACGAAAATTATTTTATGCCGACAAACCAATTTCCCGTGATGGTAGAACGGATTCTCGCAATTCTCGCGCAAAGGCGCTGCGAATTGCCGAGAGCAAGGGCTCCGCCCTCGGCTTGCGCCTCCCGAAGGGCTTTCTTTTTGCAAAACGGCGCAAGCCTCACCCGCCGAGGCGCTCGCGCGCCGCCTATACCCCGCACAGGCGGGCGACCGTTTTGGCGGCTTCGAATACGTTGTCGTTGGTGCCCAAGACCCAAATGCCGAGCGACTCCGCCCGCTTGTACAGCGCCTCGTCCGGCTCCACCCCCTCGCACAGGATGATGCAGGCACAGTCGATCAGGGTCGCCACGGCCGCGACGTTGACGTTGTTCATCACCGTCAGCCAGGCGCAGGCATCCGTCGCGCGCGAGATGATGTTGCTCAGAAAATCGCCGCAATAACCCGTTTCGATCGCGCGGTCCTCTCCCTTGGTGAATACGGCATAGCCGGACTCCTTGGAAAATTCGGAAACGGTCATTCTTCCACCTCCCGCAGTTTAACGCAATCGAGCTTGCCGCCGCTCTGAACCACATCCTCGGCGTGGCAGCGGCAGGTAGGAGCGCCGCACGCGCCGCAGTCGATCCCGGGCAGCTTTTTGAGATATTCCTCCACCTTCATCAGCTTCTGCATGGCGGCAAAGCGGTCTGTATCCAACTGGAAGGAGGTGGACGGCTCCGGCGCCTTGTCCCAGATAAAAAAGCTCTCATCCAGCCCGTACTGCTCCATCGTGGCGGGCGGGATCTTCATCTTTTCGGCGAGCTGGCGCATGCGGTTGCGGGCAATAAAAGGATTTTCGACGTTGAGCACGCCGCCCACACACCCGCCCGGGCACATGTTCAGCTCGACAAAATCCGTCCCGTCCAGCTTGCCGTCGCTCATCTCCTTCAAGAGGCCGAGCACATTGCGCGTACCCGAGCAGTGGATGTAATTGCCGAGACCCAGCGAATTGCTCTCCCCGCCCGAAGAACCCCAGCCGAGGCCCGAATATCCGCACTTCCCCAATTTGCGCGGATTTTTGATCTTGTTCATTTTATCCACCAAACGGAAATACACGTCGCTCTGCGAGAGGACGCCGGATATGTACTTTTCGTTGGAGACCTCTTCCTTGTGCAGCGAATACACCTTGGCGGGACAGGGCGAGATGAAAAAGATGCCGATCTCGTCGGCGGGGATGCCCTTTTCCAGCGCCTGTTTTTTGGCGAGCTTGGCAGCGACCTTGGCGGGCGCATAGAGGTTGAGCATCTGATCGGCGAGCTCGTGAAATTTGAGCAGGATCAGCTCTGCGACCGCGGGACAGGCCGTGCTGATGACGGGGCGGGGCAGGGCGCGCTTTGCCATCAGCTTTTTCGTACAGTCTGTGACCAGTTCCGCCGCGAGGCCGACCTCGAACACTTCGTCGAAGCCGAGCGCCAGCAAACCCTCGATGACATAGTTGGGGTCATCGAGGTTGTTGAACTGGCCGAACAGTGAGGGCGACGGCAGGGCGATCTTGTAGCCGTAGCTGGCGACGAGGTCGAAACTGTCGTACACGGGGCGCTTGGCTCCCCCCTTGCAACTGCGCACGCACTCGCCGCAGTTGATGCACTTTTCATATAAAATTTTCGCTTTTCCGTTTTCGATGCGGATGGCCTCCGTCGGACAGCGGCGCATACAGGTGATGCACCCGATGCACTTGTCGCTGTCGAGGACGACCGTTTTCAGCGTAGGCATACAGAACCCCCTCGCGCGCCTGCCGGCGCGCCGATACTAAAAGCGGATGCGCAGGAACACCGTCGTGCCGACGCCGACGGCCGTATCGATCTTCATCTCGTCGCTGTACTTTTTCATATTGGGCAGGCCCATGCCCGCGCCGAAGCCGAGGCTGCGGATATTTTCCGTCGCCGTCGAATAGCCGGCGCGCATCGCGAGATCGACGTCGGCGATGCCGGGGCCGGTATCGCGGAGATAAATATCGATGCGGTCGGGGTAGATCTCGGCGATGGCACGGCCCCCGTGGGCATGGATGACCATATTGATCTCCCCCTCGTACATGGCGATGGCGACGCGGCGGACGGAGGCCGGCGACACGCCCATCTGCTTTAAGGTGCGCTTGACACTCTCGCTGGCGTGCCCCGCAGAGGCAAAATTTTCCCCGTCCACATCATATTCGAGGCGAATGCACTCTCCCATGATCAGCCGCCCAACCCGTTGGTATAGAGGATGCCGCAGGCGACGAACAGCCTCTTTTCTGTCGAGAGCAGTACGATCCCCTTCGATTCGGCGAGGTCGATGACCGGCTGCTCCGGCCGCTTGCCGCGCACGAACACGATGCAGAGCATATCCATCATCTCCGCCGTGCGCACGACCTGCGGATTCAGGAGCCCCGTCAGCAGAACAGACTGATCCTTGACATAAGCAAGGACGTCGCTCATCATGTCCGAACCGCAGGCGGTGTGGATCTCGGTATCGAGGTGTTCTTCCCCGCACAGGATCTCCGCGTCGAGCAGCTTGACCACTTCTCTGATTGTCATACAAACATCTCCCAAAAATAATACGGCGGGCGCGGCGCGCGCCGCCTTTGTACTATCATACCACACCTCCGCAGACTTTTCAATCGATTTTGCGGTTTTTGCGGCTTTTTCACATTTTTTGTGTAAAATAAAAGGCGCCGCGGCAATTTGCCGCGGCGCGCAGGATCCCGATCAGAGCCCGCACAGCTGTATACAGCCGAGAGCCGCATACCCGACCGCGACGCCGACGATATACATGACGGCGAGCACGGCCAACGTGCGCCCGAGCTTTTTGGTATTTTTGAAGAGGATGAGAAAGCCCAGCCCCGCATTGGCGCACACACCCGCGACCAGACCGCCGAAAGACAGACCTCCCAATACATATGCCTGCGAGACGAGCACGCTGGCCGCGCAGTTGGGGATCAGCCCGACCGCCGCCGCGATGAGCGGCTGAAACCAGTACCCTCCCTGCAAAAAGGCGGAGATGGCGTCCGCCGCATAGTGCATGGCGAAGCCGAATGCGAGATTGACGATGAGGATATAGGCAAAGATCTCCAAAGAATGCAGCAGCGGGTGCACGAGATAGCGGCGCAGGGCACTGTCCTCCTCGTGATCGTGCCCGCAGCGGGTCCCGTGCACAGACTCCCCTTCCCGCAGCTCGGCGAGCTTTTCTCCGCGCAGGATGGCGTTGCACAGATACCCGACCCCCACCGCCGCGACGAAGAGCACCGCCACGAGGGGCATGACCGAGAAGGCCTTGGCGCCGTCCTCCGCCGTTAAAAGCAGGACGAAGGCCTCGTCGCTGGTGGCGACGAACACGGCGAGCAGCGTGCCCGTGCGGATAAGGCGGCGGTCGTACAGCTTTGCCGCCATGACGGAAAAGCCGCACTGCGGGATGATGCCCGTCGCGGCGCCGAGCAGCGGCGCGAGATTGCCGCGCAGCACGTTGCTCTTCCGGGTCACGGCGGTGCGGCGCTCGAGCAGTTCGATGAGCACATACATTAAAAATAAAAAAGGAAAGACGCGCAAACTGTCCCACAGCGCGTCCAAAATGATCTCCCAGATCTCTCCCACGGCATACCTCCTCTCGATGCGGTCGCCCCATTATAGCGCGAAAGGACGGCAAACGCAACCATTTTCTGCCGCAAAGCGCACATTCTCTACAAGAAAGGGCGGCTCCGCTCAATCAGAACCGCCCCGCTATGCCGTTGGGTTGCCCGTATCCGTTTACGCATCGGCCCCGTCTGAACGGGCGGGCCGGGCGCGGCGGCCGAAACGGCCCTCGCGCGCGGGCGTGTCCTTGCCGAGCTTGGCGCGCATCTCCTGCGGCGTCAGCGGCACAAAAGCCGCAGCCTTCTCGTTTTCGGGCACGAGCTCGTAGTCCTCGTCGTGCGAGAGCAGGGAAAGCTCCGTCTCCACATCAAAGAGATGGATGTGGCGGGCATCGACGGCGAGTTCGACCACTTCGCCTCTGCCGACATTGCTGCGCGGATCGACGCGCACGATCATGTCGGAAGAGCGGATCGAGGGGCTCTCTTCCCCCTTCGTATCCAGCCGGCAGCAGAGATGCGTATCCGACCCGAGCTTTTCGACCACTTCGACCAGTGCCTCGATGACGGTATCGGGCGAGGCGGCGAGGAAACTCTCCTCATCGTGGATATCCTCCGGGCGGATCCCGAGCGTGAGCGGCTTATCGGTATCGATGTATATCTCCGGATTGCGGATGCGCATCTCCACCGAGCGGGGCAGCGCGATGCGCTTTCCGGAAAATTCGACGCACACGCGCTCGCGGATGCGGGCGAGGCGCGCCTCAAAAAAGTTCATCTGCGGCGAACCGATCAGCCCGGCAACAAATTGATTGATGGGGTAATCGTACAGGTTCTGCGGGGTATCCGCCTGCTGCATGAAGCCCTCGCGCATGACGACGACGCGGGTGCCCATCGTCATTGCTTCGACCTGATCGTTGGTGACATAGAGGAAAGTCGTGCCCAGGCGCGCGTGCAGTTTGGCGATCTCCGTGCGCATCTGCGCGCGCAGGCGGCCGTCCAAATTGGAGAGAGGCTCATCCAGCAAAAAGACTTTCGGCTCCCGCACGAGCGCGCGGCCGAGCGCAACGCGCTGGCGCTGCCCGCCGGAAAGGGTCTTGGGCTTGCGCATGAGGCAGTCGGTCAGGCCGAGCACGGCGGCCGCATCGCGCACGCGGCGGTCGATATCCTGCTTGGAGACCTTGCGCAATTTGAGGCCAAAGGCCATATTGTCGTACACGGTCAGGTGCGGATACAGCGTGTAGCCCTGCGAGAGCATCGCCACGTCGCGGTCCTTCGTATCGACGTCGTTGACTTTTTTGCCGTCGATATACAGTTCTCCCGACGTGATCTCCTCCAGCCCCGCGATCATGCGCAGCACCGTCGATTTGCCGCAGCCGGACGGGCCGACCAGCACGACGAATTCACCGTCTCGGATGTCCAGGCTGAAATCCGTCACCGCGGCGACGCCGGACGGATATACCTTGCTCACCCCTTTGAGCGAAAGTCTTGCCATATTCTGAAATTTCCTCCGTAATGTTCGTTGTTTCGTTTGCTCTCTCTATTTTATACTATTTTGCCGCAAAAAGCAACGACCGAACGCAACAATTTTTGCGCGGGAATGTGTCCATTTTGCCCAAGCGGAAGGGCCGGTTCGGCCCGCGGGAACGCGCGCCGGCCGCGCCTTTGCGCGCGATGCCCGCCGAACGCTTGTTTTTTCGGCGCGGTTCTGCTATAATGAACGTGCGCAGGGGAGTTCCCCGCGCGCGATGCCGGCGCACCCCCTGCGGCGGCGAAACCGATCCGCGCGCGGCCCGTGTGCCGAAAAACATGGATATCAATAAATACGATCCCAAATTCAAGCTCCGGCGGCGCGATCTGCTGGGGCTGACCGACTTGACTTCGGAAGAGATCTTTGAACTGCTGTACGCGGCAAAGGCGATGAAAAAGAAATTCCGCGTGCGCGAAAACAGCACGCTCCTGCGCGGCAAGACGGTGGCGCTGCTCTTCGGCAATGCCTCGACCCGCACGCGCGTCTCCTTCGAAATGGGGATCCGCCAGATGAGCGGCGACTATATCTACCTCTCGAAGGACGAAACGCAGCTCTCGCGCGGGGAATCCCTCAAAGATACCGCCGCCATGCTGGGGCGGTACGGCCTCTCCGCCGTGGTGCTGCGCTCGCTGACCGAAACGCAGACGCACGAATTCGCCTCGTACAGCGACATCCCCGTCATCAACGGCATCACAGAGGTTTCGCACCCGCTGCAGATCCTCTCCGACCTGTTCACCATCTGGGAAGTAAAGGGCCGGCTGGATAACCTCAAGCTCGCCTACATCGGCGACGGCAACAATATTGCCAACTCGCTGATCATGGGCTGCTCGAAGGTGAATATGGACGTGGCGATCGCCAGCCCGCACGGCTACAGCCCGGCGCGCTCGGTCGTCGAACGGGCGATGCAGTACGGCGACGTGCTCATTACGGACGATATCGCCGCGGCGGTGCACGACGCAGACGTGGTATACACGGATGTATTTATCTCGATGAACGAAGAGGACGACGAGGAAAAGAAGCACATTCTCTCCCGCTACCGCGTGACGCCGGAAGTGATGGCGCTCGCCAAGCCGGATGCCGTGTTCATGCACTGCATGCCCGTGCACCGCGGCGAAGAAGTTGCGGCGGAAGTGGTCGACGGGCCGCAGTCCATCTGTTACGATCAGGCCGAAAACCGCCTGCACGTGAACAAAGCGGCGTTGGCCCTCTTGGTCAAATAAGCAAAATCGGCGGATCGAGGCGATCATCATGCAAACGGACATCGAAAGATATTTTGACGCGTGCGTGCACAGCATTGCGGAAATCGTAAAGATCGACAGCTCGCAGTGCCCCGCCCTGCCCGGCAAACCCTTCGGCGAGGGCGCCGCACGGGCGCTCGGCTGCTTTTTGGCGTTAGCGGAAAGCTTCGGCTTTGAAACGCACAATTACGACAACTATATCGGCGAAGTCGTCTTCGGCAGCGGAGAACCCTTCGCCATCCTCTGCCACCTCGACGTAGTGCCCGCCGGCAGCGGGTGGACGCACGATCCGTTCGGCGGAGAGATCGCAGACGGAAAGATCTACGGCCGCGGCACGACGGACGACAAGGGCCCCGCCGTCATCTGCCTGTACTGTCTGAAAGCGCTCAAAGACGCGGGCTTTGCGCCCAAGCGCACGATCAAGCTGATCGTCGGCTGCAACGAGGAGAGCGGCTGGGCGTGCATCGAGCACTATAACGCCTGCGCCGAGATGCCGAAGGAAGGTTTTTCCCCGGATGCGGACTTCCCCGTCATTTATGCGGAAAAGGGCATCCTCCACATCCGTTTGGATTATCCTTTGGAAAACGCACCCTTCGCCGCGCTGGAAGGCGGCGAGCGCGAAAACATGGTATGCGACTATGCCCGCGCCGACGTTGCCGCTTTTGACGCGGCCCGCGCCGCAAAGTACGGCGTGACTGCCGAAGGCGCTTCCGTCGTCGCACACGGCCGTTCGGCGCACGCCTCCACCCCGGACGCGGGCGAAAACGCGCTGGAAAAGCTTCTGCGCTATTTTGCCGAGGAACATGGAGGCGTCGCGCGCGCCGTTGCCGACCTGTTCGACGACCGCCTCGGCCTGAAGCAGCTGCGCGACGAAACGGGCGCGCTCACCCTCTCCCCGGATGTAGCCTCGTACAAGGAGGGCACGCTCTCCGTTCTGACCGACGTCCGCTACCCCGCGACGATGCGCCGCGAGCAGATATTGGCCAAACTGGAAGCTTTCGGCGTCCCCTATGCGGTGCTGCACGACCAGGCCCCTCTGCTGAGCGATCAAAACGGATCGCTCGTATCCACCCTGCTGCGGATCTACAGGGAGGAAACGGGGCAGAAAGCCGACCCCATCGCCATCGGCGGCGGTACCTATGCGCGGGCGCTCGAAAGGGGCGCCGCCTTCGGGCCGGAATTCCCCGGAGAACCTTCCACCATTCACCAGAAGGATGAATTTATCTCCCTCGAAAACGTGCGCAAACTGCTGCGCATTTACTGCGCAGCCATCCGCGCGCTGACCGAGGAGGGAACGGATCGCTGAAACGAAGCCGGCTCTGTGCCGTACAGACAGCGAGGGTGCGCCCCGGGAGCTGATCGCTCCCGGGGCGCACCCTCACTTTTTTTCTTGCTTTCTTTTCCTCATTGGCTGTATTCTATATATATTGCAGACCTTCTATGCATTTTCCGTCAGAGCCGCCTCCTCTTCCGCATAGGCGGCGCGCTCGGATTCGCGCTCGGCAGCAGTGCGGGCAGCGCGCTTGGAGCGCGGGGAGCGGGCCTTTTTTCCGCTCGCTGCAACGGCCGGTTCAGCCGGCTGCGCCTGCACATAGTCCGCCGCGCGCACCTCCTGCCCGTACAGGCGGTTGCCGGCGGCGCGCATCGCCTCGAACACGGCGGCAGACAGCGCCTGCGTGCGCTCGTGCAGCGTTTCGCCCTCGGCCGAGGACGGATACACGGCGGGCAGGATATGGATGATGACCTTCTTTTTCATATGAAAGAACTTGCGCCATTTCGTCTCGCGGAATTCGATGAACAGCGGCAATACGGGCACATCGAACTTGACGGCATAGCGGAAAGCGCCCTGCTGAAAGGGGCGCAGCCGCTCGTACTGCGGCCAAAGGGCGTGTTCGGGATAGAAATTGACGATCTTTCCCTGCGCGACCAGCTCGCCGACGGCGTCCTGCAAATTTTTGATGTCGCTGAACCGAGTGCCGACGGGCAGAAATCCGCCCGCCCTGAAAATGCGGCCGAGTACTCCCCTTTTCAGGAGATAATAGGACCCCGTGTGAAAGGTACGGAAGGGCCCGAGCGCATTTTTGACCATCAGCGTGTCCAGCGTATGGACGTGATTGCATACCGAGACCGCTCCGCCGCGCACGGCGCGCAGATTCTCCTTCCCCACGACGCGCGCGCCCTGCGCGATCCACGTGACCAGCGGCCCCAGCACCCGCACGACGGACAGCACGACCGCCCGCAGCGCCCGTTCGAGCGGCTTTGTGAGCAGATAACTGTATCCGCCGTCGATGCTCAGCGCGTCGACGGTGCGGTGCTTTTCATTCATATCGGTGGCAAAAAGCCCCTGTTGTTCCAGCGCTGCCTGGCGGGCGCGCAATTTTTTTGTCATATCGTTCTCCGATTTGTACCAGTTTTCTGTTACACTATTTACATTATACCACAGCGGCAAAAAATATGCAACGAGCCGCACGCCGATCGGCAAAAAATGCGCTTACAGGGCGTCCATTTCATCGAGCGTGAGCAAGAATGCAGGGATAAAATTGTCCATAAAATAGCGCAGGCAGGGCAAATCGCGCGCGCGCAGATCCTCCTCGATCGTCTCCTTCGCCTTTTTGAACTCGGCGTTTCCCCCCTTGAGTTCCTCTAAACACTTGACATAGGCGGAGAGCTTGTCCGCCGCCTTGACCAGCTTATATTCGTAGGCGGAAGTATCCGCCTTGACGCAGGGGGCAAAGGCGGGAGCGAGCTCTGCCGGGAGCATGGCGAGCAGCTTGTCGCAGGCCAGCTCTTCGAGCTGGCCGTAAGCGCCGCGAATGTCGCTGTTGAAGTACTTGATGGGCGTGGGGAGGTCTCCCGTCATCACCTCGGCGCTCTCGTGGTACAGCGCCCAGAGCACCGTCTTGGCGATGTCCGGCGCACGATGAAAAATTTCGGTATCGATGACGGCGAGCGCATGTGCGAACATCGCGACCTGCTGAGAATGCTCCATGATATTCTCGTCGCGCGCCGAACGCATGAGCGACCAGCGGCGGATGTATTTCATGCGGTCCAAAAAAGCAAAAAAGTGATACATCTGTATTTCCTCACACAAAGTTGCCTTTATTGTAGCACAAAATCCGTTGACTTTCAATCGCTTTTGCTCTATAATTGATAATGCTTTTTTGACACAGTCTTCCTGTTCCGGAAAGGAGCGGCGAAGTTTGTGAATACAACCACATATCCGCCGGGGGTGCTGTAAAAGGCTGAGATCATACCCTTTGAACCGGACAGGACAATACCTGAACGGGAGGTTTCAAAGATACGTTTCGGCACGCCCTGTTGGGGGCGCGCCGTCTTTTTTTATGACGTCGTTCGGCGGACACAAAGGAGGTTTTATGCTTCTCAATCTGCTGAGCGAAGAGGCGAGCGCGACTTGGTTTCCGCTCGAATTCGGCACGCCTTTCGATGCTGCCCGCGCCGTGCTCTTCTGGATCGCGGCAGCGTACATCGTGCTCGCCGTCATCTTGCTCATTGCCGTCCGCGGCGAAAAGAGAAAGGCGCTGCTGCGCATCGGCGGGATCGTGACGGTCGCCTTTGCGGCGGTGCTCTGCCTCACGTTCCTGATCATTGCTTTTATCGAAGACGGCATCCTGCCCATTCTCTTCTATCCGCTCCTCGTACTGATCGTCGTACTGGCGGCGGGCGGCCTGATCCTGTTCTTCAACCGCAGCAAAGGCACGCTCATCGCGCTCGGCTGCCTATCGGCGGCCGCGCTGATCGCCACATTCGTGTGCATGGGGATCAACTTTTCGAACGGCAACGCACTGGAAAACAACGGAGTTGAGGCAGAAGACGTCAATACCGTGGCGCTGTATGTATGCGCCGTCGTGCTCATCGCCGTCATCATTGCCGCCGCGTTCCTCGCGGGGCGCAAGGACAAAAAGGGCTTTGACACACGCTCCATCACCTTTGCGGCCGTCTGCATAGCGATGAGCTTTGCCCTCTCCTATCTGAAAGTTGTCGAGATGCCGCAGGGCGGCTCGATCACCATCGCGAGCCTGCTGCCGCTGATGATCTACTCGTATATGTTCGGCACCAAAAAGGGCGTGCTCGCCGGGTTTATCTACGGCATTTTGCAGGCCTTCCAAGACACCTATATCCTGCACCCGGCGCAGTTCCTGCTCGACTACCCCGTCGCCTTCTCGGCGATCGGCCTCGCGGGCATGTTCGCCAGAGTGGACGCGCTGCGCTTCCCGCAGGTCAAGTTTTTGCTGGGCGCGATCGTCGCCGCGGCGGGACGCTTCCTCTCCCACTTCCTTTCCGGCATCTTTGCCTTCGGCACATTTGCTACCATCAAGCCCGTATGGCTGTACAGTCTGATCTACCAGGCGGGATACGTCCTCCCCGACATCGCCATCGCGATCGTCCTCGGCGTGATCGTGTTCTCCTCCAAATCTTTCCTCTCGGTGGTGAACCGCTACGCCGCCCCTTCCCTTCCGAAACAGGCCCCGAAGCAAAAGGGCGAAACGGCTGCCGAAAATAAATAATTTTACAGCGATCCATAAAAACTGCCGCGGCACACGATTGTGTGCCGCGGCTTGCTTTTTGATTTCTGCGTCCGCCGGCAAAGCGCCCTCCGCTGCCGGGATCACTGCAGGTTTCCCTCGTCGTAACCGTATTCCTTCAATAAATTGGCTTTATCGCGCCAATCATCCTTGACCTTAACGTAAGCGGTGAGGAATACCTTGCTCCCCAAAAAGGACTCCATGCTCTTACGGGCGCGCGAAAGCGTCTCTTTCAGGGCACTGCCCTGTTTGCCGATGATGATGGCCTTATGGTTGGCTTTTTCGCAGATGATGTCGAGGTCGACGTCATAGATGTTCCCTTCCTCCCGCTTGCGGAAGGTATTGACGAGGACTGCAACGCCGTGCGGGATCTCCTTGTCATACTGCAGGAGGATCTTTTCGCGCATGATCTCGGCGATCATGAACTTTTCGCTCTTATCCGAGAGAACATTGTCGGGGAAGAGGGGCTCCCCCTCGGGCAAGAGCTCGACGATCGCGTCGCGCAGCTTGCCGATGTTGCGGCCGCGGCGGGCAGAAACGGGAACGACATCGCAGTCGATCCCCTCCTCAAACAGCTTTTTCGCGTCTGCGGGGATATTTTCAGCGGGCATGATATCCGTCTTGGTATAGGCGATGAGCATGGGAATGCCGAACGAACGGTAGTGCCGCATGAGGGAGACGTCCTCGTCCGAGACGCCCTTGTGGCCGTCGTGTACAAAGAGGATGACGTCCACGTCCTTGGCTGAGCTCTCGGCGGTGCGCATCATGCGGTCGGACAGCGCCGTTTTAGATTTATAGATACCGGGCGTATCCGCAAAGACGATCTGCGCGCCCTCGGTGTTGAGGATGCCGAGGATGCGGTCGCGCGTGGTCTGCGGCTTGGGGGAGACGATGGCGACCTTTTCCCCCACCAGCACGTTGACGAGGGTGCTCTTGCCGGCGTTGGCGCGGCCGATGACTGCGACGGTTCCGCTCTTCATCATGCCTCCCTCCCGATGCCCATGGCCGCGAGGATGCGCTCCTCCCGCTCGCGCATCAGCGCCTTGTCCGCTTCCTGCTCGTGGTCGTAGCCGAGCAAATGGCACAGCCCGTGCACGGCGAGGTAATACAGTTCCCGCCGCAGCGAATGGCCGTATTCTTCTGCCTGCTCCTCCGCGCGCGCGCGGCAGATGACGATGCTGCCCAAAAACAGATTGCCCTCCTCGTCCGCATCGAAGGGAAACTCCGCCCTGCGGATGGGGCGGCCGAGGATACCGTCCAAATTGGGAAAGCTGAGCACGTCGGTGACGGCGTCCTTGCCGCGCTCCTTTGCGTTGAGGGCACGGATGCCCTCTTCGTCGGTAAACACGAGCTCCGCCGCCAGAGGGACGTCGCTGTCGATATCCGCCGCCGCATACTGTTCGAGCGGAGAAACGTCAAATCCCTCCTCTTCGCACTCAACGATCAGTTTTGCCATTTTACTTTTTATCTCCCGAGGCTTTCTCTTCCGCAGTGTCCGACTCATGGCGCTTGAGCTTGAGTTTCGGGTACTGCACGCGGCTGTGGTAGACGCCCGTCAGGCAGCTGACGATCGCCTCCTTGATGATGGTGAGGTCTCGCATGGTGATGTCGCACTCGGCGAACTGGTCGAGATCGACGCGCTCCTCGATGATCTCGCGCACGGCCGCCTCTACCTTTTCGGGCGAACGGACGGGCAGGGTGCGGGAGATCGCCTCGCTCGCGTCGCAGATCATCACGACGGCGGCGATCTTTGTCTGCGGCTTGGGGCCGCTGTACGAGAATTCTTCGATGTTGACGTCCCCGTCCGACATCTTCAGCGCCTTCGCGTAAAAATACTTGACGGGCAGCGTGCCGTGATGCTGCAGCGCCACATCCGCCAGAATCTTGGGCAACCGGCGGGAGCGGATCAGGTCGTACCCGTCCTTGGCGTGCGAACGGATGATATCGACGGAGAGTTCGGGCGTCAGCTCGCTGTGCGGATTGAATCCCGATTGATTTTCGGTAAAGTATTCGGGCTGACGCAGCTTGCCTACGTCATGATAGTAAGCCGCAGCGCGGGCGAGGGCGGTATCTTCATTCAGCGCAATGGCGCAGGCTTCCGCCAAGTGCGCGACGACGATGCTGTGATTGAAAGTGCCGAAGGCCCGGTCCTTTAACTCGCGCATGAGCGGCGCATCGTGATCGGTCAGTTCGCGCAGGCGGTAATCGGTGATACAGTTAAAGAGCGCCTCGAACACGGGCAGCAGCGCCATGAACAGGATGGCGGAAAGCACGCCCGCTTCCAGCCCGTACAGCAGCAGCCACAGCAGGCTGAGCCCGCGGTTGTACTCGAGGCAGGCGATCATGACGAGGATGGGCACGCAGATGGCAAAGCCGGTCAGGAAAGAGCGGATGCGCGTTTTGACCTTGCTCCCCACAAAGATGCCGACCATGCCCGCCGAAAAGATGAGCAGCGGCGTGCTGCTGAGCGCGTTCACATACTCGTTGAGGACGGCGAAATTGGAAAAATGATCGACCGAATAGAGCATCAGCGCAAAGATGATATTCAGGAAGATGGCATCTCTGCGGCCGAGCAGCAGCAGGGCGAGCAGGGCGAGCAGGGCGATCGGCCGGGAATAGATATTGAAGAACAGCCCGAAAAAGTAGCAGATCACCAGGCAGGTATCCAAGAGGAGAAAGATCAGCCAAATGCTCTTGGGGCTCGCGAGGATGCTCTTATCCTCAAAGATATAGTAAAAATAGACGGTGAGAAAGAGCATGAACAGGCTCGCCGCCAAATAAATGAGCGTATTGAAGCTGGACGTGATGTAGCCGACAAAGCTCTGCCCTTCGATGTGCAGGGTGTTGATCCAGATAAACAGCACGACCAGCGCCATGAGCAAAATGTAATTGCCCAAAAAGATAAAGACGCTCTTGATGCACTCGTTTTTGCCGAAGATCTTGTTGGTTTCGGCGGGATCTGCATACCTCATCGCTTTTTCCTCTCCTCTCGCGCAGATTCACGGCGGGCGCCGTCGCGCTCATACGCCCGCACGATGGCCATGACCAGCGGGTGGCGGACGACGTCCTTTGCCGTCAGGGTGACGATCTCGATCCCCTCGATATTTTTGAGGACGGAGACGGCGTGCTTGAGCCCGCTGCGCTTGCCGGCGGGCAGATCGATCTGCGTCACATCGCCGGTGACGACCACCTTGCTGCCGTCACCCATGCGGGTGAGAAACATTTTCATCTGTTCGCAGGTGGTGTTCTGCGCCTCGTCGAGGATAATAAAGGCATTCGACAGCGTGCGCCCGCGCATATAGGCGAGCGGAGCCACCTCGATGACCCCCTTCTCCATCAGTTTCGAATATGTTTCCAGCCCGAACATCTCCTGCAGCGCATCGTACAGCGGGCGCAGATACGGATCGACCTTGGTCTGCAAGTCGCCCGGCAAAAAGCCGAGCTTTTCCCCCGCCTCCACGGCGGGGCGGGTCAGTACGATCTTTTCCACCTGTTTGGCCTTAAAGGCGCTCACGGCGAGGCAGACGGCGAGGTAGGTCTTGCCTGTACCGGCAGGGCCGATGCCGAACACGACGGTGTTCCTTTTGATGGCATCGACGTATTTGCTCTGCCCCAGCGTCTTGCACTTGACCGGCTTGCCCCGGGAAGTGAAGGCGACGACGTTGCCCATGACTTCTTCGATGCCTTCCAGCCCGCCCTCGCGCGCAAGTTCGATGCAGTAGGCGATGCGGGACTTATCCACCCCCTCGCCCGCGCGGACGAGGCGGAGCATCCCCTCCAGTACCCGCTGCGCACAGGAGACGTCCCCTTCCTCTCCCGAGATCTTGATACAAGTCCCCTCGACGGAAGCAAACACGTTCAGCTCGCGGGCGACGATATTCAAATTTTCATCAAACGTGCCGAGCAGCTTCTGGAGCATGTCCAGATCGCCCGCCTCGACGGTCACCTTGGTCTGCATTCTTTTGATTCTTTCCTCTGTCCTTTCCTCTGTTTTTATTCAGCCGGAGGCGCTGCCCATATTCACCGCGACGCGCACCCGCACGACGAGGGATACGGCGCAGACATAGCCGCCCGCCTCCTCCCGCACGGTGTAAGAGGAGGAAACGAGCTCGCCGCCCGCACGCAGCCGCGCCGCCGCGACCGACCGGGCGCGGAACTGCTCGCTGTCCGCCGCCCCGACAAACTCTGCCTCATATGTACACAGCAGGCTGCACCGCGCGACGGCCGGCGTCTGCCGCTGCTCTCCCGCTTCCGTCAAAAAATAGCCGCCGACCAACGTCTGCCCGGCCGCGACCGAATCGCCCTCTGCAACGAGCGGTGTACCCCGCAGAACGGTCAATTCCTCGATCACGCCGCTGCGGGGCGCGGCGAGCGATGCCTTTTGCGCGGGCGCGGGGGCCTCCGCGCTCTCTTCCAGCGTGACGGTGAGTACGCATCCCTCCTTGCCGACGGAAGCGAACACGACGCCGGGCAGAGTGAGGAGCGCCGCTTCCGCGGCCTCCGCCGCCCCCTCGCTGTAAAGGGAGAAGGGGGAAAGCCCCGCCTCCGCCAGGATCTCCTCCGCGCGCTCGGCATAGCGCGCCGCCGAACCGGTGACGCATATGCGCAGCACAAACAGATTGCTCGATGCCGCCAGCGCGACTGCCGCCAGCCCGCCGGCGGGGATACCCGGCCTGCGGCGCAAAAATGCGGCGAGGCGCGTCAAGCCGACACTCTCCTTTCTGGTTACAGTATAACACGAACGGGCAAAAATTGCAAAAATTTTTTCGGTTTCTTTGGATTTTACACAGAAATTCAGCCGCGCGACCCCCTCTTTGCGCACGTCGCGGGCGCGGATGCCCGCAGCAGACAGCTTTTCGAGCGCGCGCAGCGGGGCAATGCCCGAAATTTCCATCCGCACGCCGAAGAGCGGGGTCATCCTTCCACCCCGCCGAACTCGATGCGGCGCACGTCTCCGCGCAGCAGAAGGTCTCCCCCGTCGTACCGCGCAACGCACAGCCCTTCCCCTTCCACGCGCACCTCGCCCGCCCGCACGCGCAGAGTGACCGCAGAAGAGGAAAAGGCCGCGATCCCCTTTACGTTTTCAAAATAGGCACATCGCCCCGCATATACAACAGCCTTGGCTCCGCCGAAGGCGATGTCCTCATCTGCACCGATGCGCGCCAATATCTCGTCAAACAGCCGCATTCCGCACCCTCCTTCCGCCCGCAGACGGCGAACGCCAAACCCGCGCTCCTTTAGTGTATGCCGGGCAAAATCCTTTTATGAGGGCCGCCGCCGCTTGTAAAATGTGCGAAAATCTGCTATACTGTTTAGGAGAGACAAAGGAACGTCCGCCGCGCTGTCCACGCGCGGTCAGGGAAGGAGGTACCGCCTTGCAGAAAAATGAAACGGCGCCGGCGCGCCGCAAGATCCCGCCGCTGCGCATCTTCGTATACGCGGCTTCCGCCGTCCTGTTCGTGGCGATGATCGCCATTATCATCCGCCGCTTTATCGAGGGAACGATGGAGGGACGGTTCATCGTGTTGGCGGGCAACGCACTTTTATGGCTGGTCCCCTTTGCCGGGCGGGCCATCTTCCGCGACAAGATCGGAGACACGATGTGGGCGATCTTCGTCATTTTCGCCTTTCTCGCCTCCTTTTTGGGGTCTGTAGAGGGGCTGTACGGGAGCGTATGGTGGTGGGATCTGGCGATGCACACCGCATTTGGCTACCTCGGCTGCTTTGCGGGGCTGTTCTTCGCCTGCAAGCTCGCCGATGTTTCCAAACTGCACCCGCTGTTCATCATTCTCTTCTGCTTTGCCGTATCGCTGATGTTCGGCGCGCTGTGGGAGATCTTCGAATTTTCCGGGGACAGGCTGCTGGGCAACTCGGCACAGGGCGTACACATCCCCGACGGCGAAGGCGGATGGTTCATCGACGTGGCGGACACGATGGAGGACATCATCTGCAACACGGTGGGCGCGCTCGCCTTCGTGCTGCATTACGCGCTGCATGCGCTGAGCGGCCGCTCTCTGCTGCTGGCAGGCGCCAAACGGGATTTTGCTCCGGCAAAAAGAACAACCGTGACGGGCGGACAGGGCACACCCGCCTATGAGGCCGTCTCCGCATGCACGGAAGGCGAAAAAAAGGAGGCGTAACGATGCCGATCTTACAATA
>ERZ1643247.431-NODE-431-length-50987-cov-15.551500_pt1 | contig 50987 bp, 50 predicted proteins | sample MGYA00579264_ERZ1643247 | MGnify/ENA primary metagenome ERZ1643247 (study PRJEB29033, sample SAMEA4952262) | chicken gut metagenome | biome: Broiler Chicken; feature: Gastrointestinal Tract; material: Caecum | place: Ireland | collected 2018 | study: Broiler... | reverse complement strand
CTCCAGCCGGGGCTGGATGTAGCGGACCTGGACCTGCTTCTGAGCTGAACCGGGCCGATGACTTTGCGGGGGCGCAGCCCCCACGCGCGAAGCGCGTCAAGCGTTTGCCGCAGGCAAACCTTGGCGGAGGCGGAATTTACTTCCGCCGAGCATTTCAATCCCAACGGGTCCCCAACGCCCTCCCGGAGGGCGTTGGGCGCATCGGCTACGGCATCAGTTTGGCTCTCCAGCCGGGGCTGGATGTGGCGGACCTGGACCTGCTTCTGAGCTGAACCGGGCGGTCTGCCCTATTTTTGTCCCGGAGGGGCAGGAACCTCTTGACAAAGGGCGAAAAATGGGTTATGATACTTCAACGATTTAAAGGTTGAAACCATTGAAGTATCAGTAACGGGGGGCCAGCCCCCCTTGGGAAAGGACCGACATAAGATGCCTATCACCGATTTGCTGGAGCGCAACAGCAAGCTCTACGGGGACGAGATCGCCCTGGTGGAGATCAACCCCGAGGTGCAGGAGACCCAGCGGGTCACCTGGAAGGAGTACGCCCTCATTCAGCCCACCTCCACCGCCCCCTACCGCCGGGAGATCACCTGGTCCGTCTTTGACGAGAAGGCCAACCGGGTGGCCAACCTGCTGCTGGGCCGGGGGATTCAGAAGGGCCAGAAGGTGGCCATTCTGCTGATGAACTGCCTGGAGTGGCTGCCCATCTACTTTGGAATTTTGAAGGCGGGGGCGGTGGCCGTCCCCCTGAACTTCCGATATACCGCCCAGGAGATCGACTACTGCCTGAAAAAGGCGGACGTGGACGTGCTGTTCTTCGGCCCGGAGTTCATCGGCCGGGTGGAGGACATCGTCCCCAAGATCTCCAGCCAGATGCTGCTGTTCTTCGTGGGGGACACCTGCCCCTCCTTCGCCGAGGACTACCACCGGGCCACCGCCAACTGCTCCTCCGTCGCCCCCAAGGTACTGGTGGACGACGAGGACGACGCGGCCATCTACTACTCCTCCGGCACCACCGGCTTCCCCAAGGCCATTCTGCTGCGGCACCAGTGCCTGCTCCAGTCCGCCCGGATGGAGGCCATCCACCACGAGACCAAGCACGAGGACGTGTTCCTGTGCATCCCGCCCCTGTACCACACGGGGGCCAAGATGCACTGGTTCGGCTCTCTGTTCACCGGAAGCCGGGCGGTGCTGCTGAAGGGCAACTCCCCCCAGGCCATCTTTGACGCGGTGTCCGGGGAGAAGTGCACCATCGTGTGGCTGCTGGTGCCCTGGTGCCAGGACATCCTGGCCGCCCTGGACCGGGGGGACCTGAAGATCGAGAACTACCAGCTGTCCCAGTGGCGGCTTATGCACATCGGCGCCCAGCCGGTGCCCCCCTCCCTCATCCGCCACTGGATGAAGTATTTCCCCCACCACAAGTACGACACCAACTACGGGCTCTCCGAGTCCACCGGCCCGGGGTGCGTCCATCTGGGGATGGACCACATCCACAAGGTGGGGGCCATCGGCGTGCCCGGCTACGGCTGGAAGGTGAAGATCGTGGACGAGAACGACGTCCCCGTGGAGTTCGGGGAGGTGGGCGAGCTGTGCGTCCAGGGCCCCGGCGTCATGACCTGCTACTACCACGACCCGGAGGCCACCGCCGAGGTGCTCAAGGACGGCTGGCTCCACACCGGGGACATGGCCAAGCAGGACGAGGACGGCTTCTACTTCCTGGTGGACCGGAAGAAGGACGTGATCATCTCCGGCGGCGAGAACCTGTACCCCGTCCAGATCGAGGACTTCCTCTCCGCCTACCCCAAGGTCCACGACGTGGCCGTCATCGGCCTGCCCGACCCGCGGCTGGGGGAGATCGCCGCCGCCATCATCCAGGTGAAGGAGGGCATGACCTGCACCGAGAGCGAGATCAACCAGTTCTGCACCGATCTGCCCCGGTACAAGCGGCCCCGCCGGATCATCTTCGCCCCCGTCCCCCGGAACCCCACCGGAAAAATCGAGAAGCCCAAGCTGCGGGAGAAGTACTGCGGCGTGCGTCTGGTGGAGGCCCAGAACCGGGGCTGAGGCGGACACAATTTCTTCATACTTTCTTAACACCCGGCCGGAAAACCAACAAAAATTTGGTTTTCCGGCCGCCTTTTTCACCGCGGCGTCCGGCAGGTTTCCGCAAAAACGCTGAAATTTCCTTTGGATATTCCCGTAACTTCCTGTAACTTTTTGAAGGAACCTGTAATCTTAACGACTTCTTAACGGTTTTGGAGAAAATCTTAACACGCAAGCCCTTCCACTTCTGTGAAATTTGTGGTAAAGTCGACGTAAGCTCGAGCCAATTCCTATGCAATTTTGTGTATCGGATCTAACAATTTAGCAAGGATATGGGAAGAAGGTAGATATCACTATGATGGAAATTAGCCTTAATATGTACCATGCCGTAGCGCTTGGTGCTGTTCTGTTCTGGATCGGCGGCGTCATCACCGATAAGGTGAGCGTCCTGAACCGCTATTGTATCCCCGCTCCCCTGGTGGGCGGCCTGCTGTTCTCGATCATCAACTGCATCCTGACCGTCAGCGGCGTGGCCAGCATCACCTTTGACGGCACTCTGCAGACGGTGTTCCAGAACCTGTTCTTCACCACCGTCGGCTTCACCGTCAGCATTCCGGCCCTGCTCCGCGGCGGCAAGTCCGTGGTTCTGGTCCTGATTCTGTCCATTATTATGATCCCCATCCAGAATGCTCTGGGCGGCGGCATCATGCTGGCCTTCGACCAGGATCCCCTCATCGGCATCGGCATCGGCTCCACCGCTCTGATCGGCGGCCCCGCCACTGCCGCGGCCTATGGTCCTGAGCTGGTAAAGGCCGGCGCCCCTGCCGGCGCCGACGTGGCCGCTCTGGCGGCCGCCACCTTCGGCCTGGTCTCCGGCTCCCTGATGGGCGGACCCGTGGCCCGCAGCCTGATCGTCAAGCACAACCTGCGCTCCACTGAGGGTCATGCAGCTGCGGCCAAGAGTGCTGAGACTCTGGCTGCCGACGTGGCCGGCGAGGATGAGTCCTTCACCTCCGCCAGCCCCCGCTTCGTCAAGGGCTTCATGCTCCTGCTGGCCGCTCTGGGCATCGGCGCTCAGATCAGCGTGTGGCTGACCGACCTGACCGGTCTGACCTTCCCCTCCTACATCGGCGCCATGCTCACCGCCGTGGTCATCCGCAACGTGATGATCGCCGTGAAGGTGGAGTACCCCGATCAGGAGATCGACACCATGGGCAACATGTTCCTGTCCATCTTCCTGGCCCTGGCTCTGTCCAGCCTGAAGCTGTGGGAGCTGGTCGACCTGGCTCTGCCCATGATTATCTGCCTGCTGCTGCAGTGCGTGGTCATGGTCATCTTCTCCTACTTCGTGGTGTTCAACGTCATGGGCCGCGACTACGAGGCCGCCGTCATGTCCGCCGGCTTCATCGGCTTCGCCATGGGCGCGACTTCCAACGCCATGGCCAACATGCAGGTGGTCACCAAGAAGTATGGCCCCGCTCCGGTCGCCTACTTCGCCATCCCCATGGTTGGCGGTATGTTCATCGACTTCTTCAATGCGGTGCTCATCACCTTCAACATCAATCTGTTTGTGGATATGTTCCACTAATTCAGATCCCCTGTTTACAAAATCCCGTCCCGCGCAAGCGGGGCGGGATTTTTTTATGCCGGAAACTTTGGCCTGCCTGGCGGGCGGCGCATGACGGCGCGCGCACCTCCCCTCTCGAAGAGCGGCGCGGACAAGCGGCAAACGTCAGACAGCGCCGGCCCAAGGGGCCCGGGAAGTGCGGGCCTCTCCGCAAAGGGGCGGGCGCGCGAAACGGCCTCTGGAATCGGCGATTCCAGAGGCCGTTTCACATTTGCGGGCGGCGGTTCCCGCCGGGGACGCGGGGGGATGGGGGACTAGATCTTTTCAAACTGGGTCACGTCGGATACGAACAGGGTGGCCCCGCCCACTGTGACCTCGGTGGGATAGGGGGCGGACGGCGTGGCCAGCTGCACATTGGAGGAGATCTTCTCCGTCCGGCGGGAGCAGTGCTCCCGGATGATGGAGATGGCCTGGGGCACCCGCTCCTCCGGGGTGCCGATGAGCAGGGTGGTGTTTCCGCCGGTGAGGAAGCCGCCCGTGGAGGACATGCGGGTGAAGTAGTAGCCCGCCTCGGTGAGGGCGGCGCACACCTCGCCGCTGTCCCGCTTGTTGATAATTGCCGTGATCATTTTCATAACAACTGCTCCTTTGCGCCGGGCGGTCTGCGCGGCCTGCTCCAGCCGTCCCCAGATGTGGACGCGCCGGGCGTAGAAAATCAAGCCGAGGGTGCCGGTTATGACCTCCGCAATGGGGAAGGCAAACCAGGCATAGGACAGGTCGATGCGGGAGAAGAACCAGAACACAGGGATCAGGCAGAAGATCTGCCGGGTCAGGGAGAGGAGAATACTGGGCAGCGCCGCCCCGATGGCCTGGAAGAACACCGGGAAGATCAGGGAGAGCACCGCGGGCAGAAAGCTCAGGCCGATGATGTGGAAAGCGTGGGTCCCGATGGCAAAGACCTCCGGCTCTGAGGTGAACAGCCCCAGAAGCTGTGCCGGGATCAGTTCGAAGCAGGCGATCCCCACCAGCATAAACACCATGGCCAGCACAATGGAGTCCTTTACCACCCGCTGGCAGCGGGAGTAGGCCCCCTTGGCGTAGGTGTAGCTCAGCAGTGGGACGATGCAGGTCTGAAGGCCGTTGAGGGGGATGAAGAAGAAGGACTGGACCTTGTAGTACAGGCCCAGGACGGTGACGGCTGCGTCGGAGAAGCCCGCCAGGATCAGATTTAGGGCCATGATGTACACGGTAAAGAGCATCTGCATGAAGATGGAGGGGTAGCCCAGCTGATAGATCCGGGCCGCGTAGGCCAGAAACAGCCTGGGGGCCGGGGGCCTGCGGAATCCGGAGGAGACGATCACCGCCGCCAGCACCTGACCGGCTACCGTGGCGTAGGCCGCCCCGGCCACCCCCAGCTCCGGGATGGGCCCCAGCCCGAAGATCAGAAGGGGGTCCAGCACAATGTTGGTGAGGGCGCCGGCGATCTGGGCCGCCATGGGCAGGCGCATGTTGCCCCGGGCCTGGTGCACCTTGCTCCAGTTGCTCTCCAGAAATACGCCGAGGCTGCCCACGCAGACGATCATGCCGTAGGTGACGGTGTACTCCGCCACAGCGGGGGTGTCGGTGGAGGAGAGGGCGAAGGGCCGCATCAGAAGGGCGCTGAGCAGGGCGAACACCGCCCAGCTGAACAGGGCCAGCACGGTGCCCATTCCGGCGGTGCGGTCCGCCGTATGGTGCTTTCCCCGCCCGTCCAGATGGGACATCAGGGTGTTGACGCCCACGCCGGTCCCCACCGCGATGGCGGTGACGATGAGCTGCACCGGGTAGATGATGGACAGGGCGGTCAGACCGTCGTTGGAGTACTGGCCCACAAAGTAGCTGTCCACAATGTTGTACATGGCCTGGATCAGCTGGGCCAGCATGACAGGGGGCGCGATCCGCAGCAGGATGGCCCAAATGCTCTCTGTATCAAAAAGACTGTCGGCAGAACGGGTTTTCATGGCAAGGCGGTACTCCTGGGGCAGTAGTTTTGGGAGAAAAATGGGCGGCGGCCGCCGCATCCGATTCTTCAAACAGGATTTGCGGGCAAGATTATAGTGGGCCGCCGCCCATTTGTCAAGCTCATTTTCGCCCCGATTCCGCCCCGGTCTCTCGGAAAGATTTGTCCATTTTCACATGGGCGGCTGAGTCTGCTCCGGGGAGGGAAACAGACCCTCGGCCAGAGCGGCGGCCCAGGTCTGGTCCCAGGTGTGCCCCTCCAGGCTCCCGGCCTCCACGCCGAAGCACTGGAAGCCGTAGGCGGCCCGGCCCCGGTCGCTGGTGGGGTCGAAGTAGAGCCACTGTCCGTCGATTTGGGCCAGGTCCCACATGTGGTTTTCCGCCCCCAGCTTCCCGCTGACGGTGACACAGGGGATGCCCGCCTGTTCCAGCAGCTGCTGGAACGCCTGGGCATAGCCCCCGCAGATGGCCAGACCGTCGTGGAGGGCCCCGTAGGCGGTGGTGGAGTCGTAGGGCATCTCGCCGGGCGCGCCGTAGTAGCGGAAGTCATAGCGCACCTGCTCGGTCAGGTAGGTATACAGGGCCTGCGCCTGCTCCCGCTGGCTCATCTCAGGGGTGACTGTCTCCCCATAAATCTGCTCCGCCAGGGCGTCCAGCTCCGCCAGCCGCGCCAGGGTCTGCTGGCGGGTCAGCCCGCCCTGGGGCGTCACCGTGACGGCCGTCCCGTCCCGGCTGAGCTGGCAGAGGAGGTAGCTCCCACCCACCTGCTGGAGCGCCTTGTTCATGTGGTCTACTAGCAACTCGGGATCGGTGATGCGGATGGGAATGCTCTCCTGCGCCAATCCATCCCGCGCCGCCTGCACCAGGCCGGCCAGGGAGTCCACCTCCGTCCCCTGGAACCCCTCCGGGTAGTCCCCGGTGCGGTAGGGCATATAGGAGATGGTGCAGCGGAGCAGGCCGTCCGCCCCCAGCTCCGCGGTTAAATCGTAGGCGTAGCTGTAAGTCCGGTTGCCGGACAAAATGCCGTAGTAGAGATTTTTTACCGCCAGTGGAAGCTCCTCCTGTCCGTCCAGCGCGGACACGTCAAAGGCAGGGGGCTGCTCCGCCGCCGCGATGGCCCGGGTCAGCTCCTCTCGGAGCTCCTCCAGGCTGGCCACCGCCGGAGCCCCGGTCTCCGGCTGCTCCGGAGTCGGGCCGGCGGAGGGGGCCTCCTCCGGCCAGTCCAGCCCCAAATCCTGCCGGATGGCGGAGCGCAGGGCCGTCATGTCCGGGTCGGCCCAGAAGAAGCGCAGCTTCTCCTCGGCCACCGTGTCCCCCTGGGGAACATCGCCCAGCACAAAGACGGCGAAGGTGTCGGCGATGTCCTCGTGGAAGTAGTTGGCCCCGTACCGGCTCACATAGCGGGTGGGGTTGGCCTCGTAGTCCCCCACGCCGGTGTCCCCCAGCCCGCTCCAGAAGGCATCATAAAAGTTCTTCCGGAAGGAGCCCTCCACAAAGGCGGCCGGGTCGTGGGTGCCGGCGCCCCTGCTCAGGTCAATCTGGGTCTCGTCCTCCAGCAGGACGTGGCCGTACTCGTGGAGAATGGTGTAGGTCAGCTTGCTCCAGTCCCGCTTTTCCCCGTTCTCGTCGTACACGTCGTAGTAGTCGATGCTGATGGAGAAGCGGGTGTTGTCGGTGGCGTCCCCCTCCTTGACCGGGGAGGTGTAGGCCAGGATGTTGCTGGCGCCGTCGGTGAACAGGTTGAACTCCGCGATCTTCTGCCGGGCCTCCAGGGGGAGGATGGAGCACAGGAAGTCCCACACCGCCCGGTCCTCCGGGTCGGAGATGCCGGCCTGGCCGCCGCTCACCGGGTAGGAGGCGAGCACGTTGGTGATGCCCAGGCTGTAATTGTCCACGGAGACCAGACATCCCTCCTCGTCGGAGGAGAGGGTGATGTACTTGCTGTATACCGGGTCGGCCCAGCTGACCTGGCCCCCCTCCTCCCGCTCCGGCGCGCCGTACATGGCCTCAATCAGCCCCCGCACCTCCTCCGGGGGATAGCCGGTCTCCTCCGGGCGGATGGCAATGCGCTCCAAAAAGCCGTTGCGGTACTGGTAGTAGGTGTTCATGGGGGTCTCCCCGTCGAACCAGCGCATGGAGTAGCGGTAGGTCTCATAGGCGTCGGTCCAGCCGTCTCCGGAGACCTCCCAGCTGTCCGCCAGCTCCCCGTCCGCGCCGATGTAGGCCTCGGTGTCCGCGCGGGAGCTGCTGAAATAGATGACGTTCTGCCGGGTCTGGCGGTAGGTGTACCCCTCCCCCTGCGCCCGGGCCAGTTCCCGGTAGGAGGCGGTATCCGGGGAGCAGACCTCCTCCGCCGCCTCCACCGCAGTCTCCGCCGCGGAGGCGATGGCGTACAGGTCCAGCTGGTCCGCCGTGTCCGCCGCCGAGTGGTATAGGTAGCCCTCCCCGTTCTGCATCAGCAGGACGGAGGGGACCCCAGCCAGCTGGAGGGAGGCGTGGTCGCTGGCGGTCTCCGCCCCCCGCTCCAGGGACGGGTCCTTCTCCTGGAGCAGGCCGCTGACCCAGTTGGCCTCCCCGTCCATGGTACACACCAGAGTGCCGTCGGAGCCCAGGCCGCCCAGCAGGTCAAACTGGATGTCGCCGATCATCCGGTCCTTCTCCTCCTCCGACAGGGAGGCGGTGTAGGCCCGGGAGCCGTTTTTGCCGTTCTCCTCATCGGTGAAGCTGACAAAGCGCACCTGGGTGTCGGTGGGCACATCCTTCAGGGCCTGGGCCGCATACAGCAGGGCGGCCACACCGGAGGCGTTGTCGTTGGCCCCGTAGGCGGTGGGCACGCTGTCGTGGTGGGCGGACAGGATCAGAATATCCGCGTCGGGGGAGGCGGCCTCCCTCACGGCGACCACATTGTGCCCGGAGCGGCCCTGGCTGTCGGTATAGGGCTGGAGGGTGACTTGATAGCCCATCTCCTCGAACCGCCCCTTCAGATATTGTACAGCGTCCGCCTCCCCCTGGGAGCCCACAGGCCGGTGGGCCGCCGTGAGGGCCTCCAGATCGGCCCGAAGCTGGCTTACATCGGGCAGGGAGCGGGCCTGCTCCAGTATCACCAGGGCCTCCGCCGTGGTGATGGTCCCTGCGGGGGCCAGCTGGTCCGCCCCGCGCCCCGACATCACCCCCGCCTGGAGGCACCAGAGCACCGGCTCCCGGGCCCACTCGGCCACGCTCCCCGCGTCCCGGAACTGGGAGAGCCCCTGGGCCGCTGTCTCCGGCGAGCCGGCCTGCCGCCAGAGGATGGCGGCGAACTCCTGCCGGGTCACCGGCCGGTCCGGCGCAAAGGTCCCGTCCCCCACGCCGGAGAGACAGCCCTCCGCCGCCGCCCAGGTCACCGCGCTGGAATACTCTCCGGACACGTCGGAGAAGGGGCAGGTCCCGGAGACAGCGGGACGCCCCGCCGCCTCGTAGAGCAGCTGGGCCGCCATCCCCCGGGTGACAGTTTTCCCAGGGACGGCCAGGAGGTCCCGGCTGATGGAGGCCTCCCGGCCCCAGGACAGCGCCTCCTCCGCCCACTGGGGCCAGTCCGCCGCGGGAGCCGCCAGCCCCGGCGGGACCATCAGGGCGCCGCACAGCAGCAGGGCAAACAGCCGCTTCATAACATCACCTCATCTGTAAATATGGTACCATAAGAATAGACGGTTTCCAGAGCAAAAAGTTTGGCGGATGGGGGCCGCTGCCGGAAAAAACTGGGGCGGAGGGTCCTGTTCCCGGTCCGGAGGACGGAGCCGGCGGGGGAGAAGCGGCAAAAAAGCGGCGAACCCGCAGTCCGGGGTTCGCCGCTTTGGCAGCAGAGTTTGGATCACTTGGCGTTGTGGGACTTGGAGTGGCTGGGGGCCACATACTGGCCGTACTCCTTCTTGACCAGCTTGCCCTCCTTGACCAGCTCGTTGGGGGTGTAGATGTCGTTGATGTTCCAGCAGCCGGGGGTGGGCACCACGATGTTCTCCATGGGGGCCTCCACCAGGAAGGGGCGGCCGGCCCGGTTGGCCTCCATGGCCTTCTCCATGGCGGGCTTGAACTCCTCGGCGGAGGAGCAGCGGAAGGAGGGCGCCTATCTGGCCAACGAGGAGGAGGCCGAGAAGCTGAAGAACGTCATGTGGGACGAGACCGGCCACCGTCTGCCCAACACCGTGGCCATCAGCCCCCAGAAGCTGGCCGAGGCCGCCGGCTTCACCATCCCCGATAACCGCAAGTTCATCGCCGTCACCGGCGGCGGCATGGAGGGCGTGGGCAAGGAGCACTTCTTCTCCAGCGAGAAGCTGACCACCCTGCTGACCCTGTTCAAGTACGAGGGCGAGTTCCAGAACGCCCTGGACATGATGCAGGCCATCTTCAACGTGGGCGGCAAGGGCCACTCCTGCGGCATCTACTCCTGGGACGACGACCACATCAACCGCCTGGGTATGTGCGCCCCCGTCTCCCGGATCATGGTCCGACAGCCCAACAACCGGGGCAACTCCGGTTCCTCCACCAACGGCATGCCCCCACGTCCTCCATGGGCTGCGGCACCTGGGGCGGCAACATCGTCTCTGAGAACATCACCCTGAAGCACTACATGAACACCACTTGGGTGGCCCGTCCTCTGCCTGAGGATATGCCCTCCAACGAGGAGCTGTTCGGCGAGTTCAACAAGCCGGATATGGACGTGGAGTAATCGCTCTCAACATATGCCTCCCACGGCGCGCGGGCGGCAGTTCGGGACAGGTCACCTGGCAGCAGGGCTCTGATCCTGGGCTGCCGCCCCGCCGCGCGGGGGGATAAAGCGATACCGCTGTTTGAACGGCGTGTCAAACAGCGGTATCGCTTTTGTATTCAGGCGGAAAAGGTCAGTCCCGGGCGAACCCGGCGCCGAAGGCCCGGCACTGGGCCAGCCCCTCCTCGTCGGGGGCCTCGTTGAGGATCAGGCCCTCGTCCTGATAGACCACGGCGTTGGCCCCGTCGGCGCGGGTCTTCCAGTCCCGCATCCACTGGCCGTCGCCCCAGCCGTAGGAGCCGAACAGAGCCACCCGCTTGCCCCCCAGGCGGCCCTCCAGGGCGGTGAAGAAGGGCTCGAACTCGGCCTCCTCCAGCACCTCGGCCCCCATGGCGGGGCAGCCCAGGGCCAGCTTGTCGTACTCCAGGGCCTGGTCCACGGTGACCTGGTCCACGGAGAACAGGTCCGCCTGGGCCCCGGCCTCCCGGGCGCCGTCGGCGATGGCCTCGGCCATGGCCTGGGTGTTGCCAGTCATGCTCCAATAGATCACTGCCATCTTGCTCATCTTGCATAACCTCCATATGACATCGGATTGAAAAGTTGATATCTGTAAGCGCCGCAGCGGCGGCGGTCACATATGAATTTACGCCACCCGGAACACCTGGGCCAGGGCCTTCCCCTCCCGCAGGCGGCGGCACAGGGCGGCCCGGCACAGCCCGTACCGGCGGAAGCACTGGCGGGCCCGCTCCACGTCGGAGTACACCTTCCAGCAGCCGGCCAGCTTGTAGTCCCGCCCCCGGTGGAGGCGGAAGCCCTCCACGTCCTCGGGGGGATAGCCCAGAAAGAGGCCCACCTCGTGGGGGAAGTCCCCCTGATTCAGACGGCGGCCGAGGGTCTCCAGCATGGCCTCCAGGCCGCCCTGGGCCGGGTAGCCCTCCCGCAGGAGCAGTGCCCGCACCGCTGGGTCGTTCAGCTGCCGCTCCAGCCGGTCCGGCCGGTAGACCAGCAGCAGGCACCGGGGACAGCCGGTCCAGATTACCCGCAGCTGGATGCCCCGCCGGGCCAGCTGACGCTGATACTGACGGAAGAGGGGAGTGGAGCAGGCCTCCGGGCTGCCCCAGGCGATCAGGTCGGCGGACTTGATGCCCGCCATGGCCGGAGCCCCGTGGTAGGCCAGGGTGCGCTCCAGATCCGGCTCAGTGTGGTTCATGGGAGACCTCCTTCTTAGTTAGCTTAGACTAACAGATGCGAAAAGAAAAAGCGGGTTGCGCCCTCGATATAGTTAGCATAAGCTAACTAACGAGAGAATACCACACCTCCGGCCGTCTGTCAATCCTAAATTTATAGAAACTGCGTTCGCCCGCCGGACCATTTTCGTTGCCCTGGCTCCGGTTTTATGCTATACTGTTCTTGTCGCTTTTGTGCAAAAAGCGGCGGCGCCAGCCGTGTGCGGCTGGAGGATTCTTACGAATGGGAGGGGCCGCCATGAACCTGGAGTTATCGCTGAAACAGACGCTGAAGCTCAGTCCCCAGATGCTCCAGTCCATGGAGATTTTGCAGATGAGCACCCTGGAGCTCAATGAATACATCCAGGAGCTGGTCCAGGAGAACCCGGCCGCCGAGCTGGCCGAGCCGCCCGACCCGGGGGATGAGAGCGAGGAGCTGTGGCGGCGTCTGCAGTCCCTGGCGGATCTGGACCACCAGAACCGGCAGTACGTCACCGCCGACCGGGATGAGCTGGACCCCCTGGCCCGGGTGGGAACGGACGGGGGGCTGGCCGACACCCTGCTGCTCCATCTGACGAGGCAGCTGGAGCGGAGCCACGCCTCCACCATCGTCCTCCGGGGGGCCCAGTTCCTGGCCGCCAGCCTGGATGAGGACGGCTATCTCCGGGACGACGTGGCCGACCTGGCCCAGGCGGCGGGGCTGCCCGCCTCCATTCTGGAGGAGGGACTCTCCCTGCTTCAGACCCTGGACCCGCCGGGGGTGGGGGCCAGGGATCTGTCCCAGTGCCTGGCCCTTCAGCTGCAGCGGCTGGGGGAGACGGGCCCCGCCCTGGCCATCGTCCAGCGGCACCTGGAGCATCTGGCCCGGAAGCAGTACCACGCCATCGCCCAGGACCTGGGGATCTCCCAGGCGGAGGTGCGGGAGGCGGAGCGGCAGATCCAGGCCCTGGACCCGCGCCCCGGCTCCGCCTTTGCCGGGCGGGAGGAGCCCAGCTACCTGATCCCCGATCTGGCGGTGGTGGAGGCGGAGGAGGGGCTGACGGTGGTCTATCAGAACGCCTACGCCCCCTCCCTGCAGCTGAGCGGCTACTACTGCGACCTGCAGCAGCGCAGTACCGACCCGGAGGTGAAGCAGTACCTCACCGACAAGATCAAGCAGGCCCAGTTCGTCATCCAGGCGGTGGAGCAGCGGCGCTCCACCCTGCTGGACTGCGCCCGGGCCATCGTCCGGCGGCAGGAGGCCTTTTTCCGCTCCGCCGGCGGCCACCTGGTCCCCCTGCGCCTGAGCGACGTGGCCCAGGAACTGGCCATCCACGAGTCCACCGTCAGCAGGGCCATCCGGGAAAAGTATCTCCAGTGCGCCCGGGGAGTCTACCCCCTCAGCTTCTTCTTCTCCCGGGAGGTGGGGGCCGCCGGGGAGGGGACCTCCGTCCATCAGATCAAGAGCCGGCTCAGGGAGCTGGTGGAGGGGGAGAACAAGGCCCGCCCCCTGTCCGACCAGAAGCTGTGCCAGCTGCTGGAGGGGGAGGGGGTCACCATCTCCCGCCGCACGGTGGCCAAATACCGGGACGAGCTGGGCATCTCCAGCGCCAGCGGCCGGCGGGCCCGTCCCAAGGAATAGGAGACCATATGAAAGCATACCGCGCCATCTGTTTTGATTTTGACTACACCCTGGGAGACTCCACCGACTCCATTGTGGCGGGCTTCCAGTACGGCTTTGCCCGGCTGGGGCAGCCCGTCCCGGACCGGGAGACGGTGCGGGGCACCATCGGCTACCTGCTGGAGGACGCCTATGAGCTCCTCACCGGGGATGGGGACCCGGACCACAAGGCCCAGTTCCGGGCCTATTTCCTGGAGGTGGCCAAGCCCCGCCAGCGGGAGGAGACCACCCTGTTTCCCGGGGCGGCGGAGCTGCTCCGGGGACTCCACAGCCGGGGCGTCCGCCTGGGCATCGTCAGCACCAAGACGGGGGAGACCATCGAGTACATCATGGACCGCTATGGGCTGAAGGATACTTTGGAGTTTGTCATCGGCAGCTACGACGTGACCCGCCACAAGCCCCACCCGGAGGGGATTCTCAAGGCCCTGGACCGGATGGGGGTCTCCAAGGAGGAGTTCCTCTACTGCGGGGACACGGTGCTGGACGCGGAAGCCGCCCAGCGGGCGGGGGTGGACTTCGCCGCCGTTTTGAACGGCACCACCCCGGGAGAGGATTTTGCGCCGTGGCCCTGCGTGCAGATCGCCAGGGACCTGCCCGAGCTGGCCCGGGCTCTGACCCCGAACCAATAAAAAAATCCCGGATGCACCGCATCCGGGATTTTTTATACGCAATGTGGTTAGATCAGGCTCAGTACCAGAGTGAGCACCACAAACAGGAGGGCCACCCACTTGGTCAGCTTGGCCAGCTTGGAGTCCCAGGTCTTGGCCTTGTTCTTGGACAGGAAGGTGTCCACGCCGCCGGCGATGGCGCCGGACAGGCCGGCGCTCTTGCCGGACTGGAGCATGACCACCGCAATCAGAATCAGGCCGCACAGCACCTGTACAATGGTAAGGGCGAGCTTTGGAGTCATGGTTATCGTTCCTTTCAAGCCCACAGCCGGGCGAAAAATCAGATTTGCGGCGGCGGTTCACCGGACGCGGAAAACATTATACTACAAAAATATCCGGAATGCAAGGGGGAAATGGGCCGTTTTTCCGGTTTTACAGCTGGGCGATGGCCTCGATCTCCACCTTGGCGTCCTTGGGCAGGCGGGCCGCCTGGACGGCGGAGCGGGCGGGGAAGGGCTCCTGGAAGAACTGGGCGTACACCTCGTTCATGGCGGCAAAGTCGTTCATGTCCGCCAGGAACACAGTGGTCTTGACCACCGCGCCCATGTTGGTGCCGGCGGCGTTGAGGATGGCCTTCAGGTTGTTCAGGGACTGCTGGGCCTGGGCCTTGACGTCTCCCTCCACGATGGAGCCGGTGCTGGGGTCGATGGGCACCTGGCCGGAGACAAAGAGGAGGTCGCCGATCTGGATGGCCTGGGAGTAGGGGCCGATGGCGGCGGGGGCGCTGTCAGTGTGGATGACCTGCTTCATAGGATATGAGCTCCTTTCTCAATTTGCGGATGGACGGCGGAGCCGAGCGGTGCGGCCTGCGGCCGCGCAAAGGTCCGCCGGCCTTATTGTAGCATGTTTTTTCTCTGGCCGTCAATGTGGGAACGCCTTGCTGGGGCGGCGGTTTCATGCTATTATGGAAACAGGTCCCGGGGCTGGAGGACCGGTATTCCGAGACAAAATTTGGAAAAGGAGCGGATAGGGATGATTCGGAGGGCACGGCAAACTGATTTTTCCCGCGTCTGTGAGATCTATGCCATCGCCAGGGCCTTTATGGCCAAAACCGGCAACGCCACCCAGTGGGGAGACTCCTTCCCGCCGGAGGAACTGCTCCGGGAGGACATCCGGCTGGGCCGCCTCTATGTGGTGGAGGAGGCGGGGAACGTCCACGGGGCCTTTGCCTTCCTGCTGGGGGAGGACCCCACCTATCAGGTGATCGAGGGCGGAACCTGGAAGTCGGGCGCGCCCTACGGAACCCTGCACCGGGTGGCCGGCAGCGGGGAGGTCCGGGGGCTGTTTGGACAGATGGTGGACTACGCCTGGGGGGTCATTCCCCACCTGCGCATCGACACCCATGAGAACAACGCGGTGATGCGTCATCTGGTGGAGAAGCACGGTTTCCAGCAGTGCGGCGTCATCCATCTGGAGGACGGGGCTCCACGCATCGCCTTTGAGCGGATCTGAGGGGAACAAAGTGCGGAGATCTGGAAATTTTCTGGACAAATGGCCCCTTCTGTGATAGGATACCTCCTGACGAGTCTCCACACCTCGTCCAAGCACGAAGGTCCCCAGGGACCTTCGTGTTCGTTCGGAAGGCCGGTCTTCCGGTCTTGCCGTTCTCTAAATAACAAAATGGAGGTTTTCCCAATGCGCAAGTTTTCCACCCGCGATCTCACTCTCTCCGCCATGGTGGCGGCCCTGTACGCCGTAATGGGGTACTTCGGAAGCATCTTCGGCCTGACCTTCGGCGTGGTTCAGTTTCGGTTCGCCGAGGCCCTCACGGTTCTGCCCTTCCTGTTTCCGGCCACTGCGCCGGGCCTGATTGTAGGTTGTCTAATCACCAACCTGCTCTCCCCCTACGGCCCCATCGACATCGTCATGGGCACTCTGGCCACCGCTATCGCCGCGTTTCTGACTGCCAAGATGCCCAAGTGGTATCTGGCCGCCCTGCCGCCTATTTTGGTAAACATGGTCATTCTGGCCCCCATGTGGTCCTGGGCGGAGACCGGCGCGATCAACGGCGCTTTTTGGGCGCTGTGCGGCTTCAATGCCGGCACCTTCGTGATTGGCGAGGCTGCGGTGTGCTACGTCCTGGGCACCATCCTGCTCCAGGTGCTGCCCCGGGTGTCCTTCTTCCGCCCCATGGTGCCGGAGAACCGGCTGCCTCGGGCTGCTGTGTAAACAGTACAGTATATACAGTACATGAAATACCCCGGACGGGTGGACGTCCGGGGTATTTTGTTTCCTGGGGATGTTCACAAATTATCAACGAAATATTCACATACTACCATAGATTTTTCCCCGTAAACCCGTACAATACAATTAACCTGTTAACGGAATTCGCAAATTCCCATCTCTCAAAATAAAGGATTGATATGTATGCAAGAGCTGAAGAAGCCCTCCAAAAAACCGCTGATCTTCTACTATGTGGTCATCATACTGGTCATCATGCTGCTGAATGCCACGCTGTTTCCCATGATGTGGGAGACTCCGGTGCAGGAGGTGGACTACACCACCTTCATGTCCATGACCTATGACGACAACATCGGATTGGTTCAGATTGATGCGGACGAGATCATCTTCACCGACAAGGCCCAGGAGAATTTCTACAAGACGGTGCCCATCCCCAGCGACATGGACCTGGTGAACCGGGTGTACGAGCACGGCGGCCAGCTGAGCAGCATCGACACCGGCGGCCAGACCAATTCTCTGCTCTATATCCTGCTGAGCTGGATTCTGCCCTTCCTGCCCTTCCTGGTCATCGGCTACTTCCTGAACAAGCGGATGAAGAACGCCATGGGGGGCGGCGACGGCATGATGTTCGGCATGGGCGGCAATTCCGGGGCCAAGGTGTATGTGCCCTCCTCCACCGGCATCCGCTTTGCCGATGTGGCCGGGGAGGACGAGGCCAAGGAGCTCCTGGGGGAGATCGTGGACTTCCTCCACGACCCGGAGAAGTACCGCTCCATCGGCGCCAAGCTGCCCAAGGGCGCTCTGCTGGTGGGCCCTCCGGGCACCGGCAAGACCCTGCTGGCCAAGGCGGTGGCCGGCGAGGCCAACGTGCCCTTCTTCTCCATCGCCGGCTCCGAGTTCGTGGAGATGTTCGTGGGCCGGGGCGCGGCCAAGGTGCGGGACCTGTTCAAGCAGGCCAACGAGAAGGCCCCCTGCATTGTGTTCATCGACGAGATCGACACCATCGGCAAGAAGCGGGACGGCCAGTTCTCCGGCAACGACGAGCGGGAGCAGACCCTGAACCAGCTCTTGACCGAGATGGACGGCTTTGACGGCTCCAAGGGCGTGGTGGTGCTGGCCGCCACCAACCGCCCCGACTCCCTGGACCCCGCCCTGCTGCGTCCGGGCCGCTTTGACCGGCGCATCCCCGTGGAGCTCCCCGACCTCCAGGGCCGTATCGACATTCTGAAGGTCCACGCCAAGAAGATCCGCCTGGCGGAGGACGTGGACTTCGAGCCCATCGCCAAGACGGCGGCCGGGGCCTCCGGCGCGGAGCTGGCCAACATCGTCAACGAGGCCGCCCTCCGGGCGGTGCGGGCGGGGCGGCAGTATGCCACCCAAGAGGATTTGCAGGAGAGCGTGGAGGTGGTCATCGCCGGCTACCAGAAAAAGAGCCGGGTCCTCTCCGATGAGGAGAAGAAGATCGTGGCCTACCACGAGACGGGCCACGCCCTGGTGGCCGCCATGCAGACCCACTCCGCCCCGGTGCAGAAGATCACCATCATCCCCCGCACCTCCGGCGCCCTGGGCTACACCCTCCAGGTGGACGACGGGGACCACTTCCTCATGAGCAAGGACGAGCTTTTGAACAAGATCGCCACCTACACCGGCGGCCGGGCCGCCGAGGAGCTGGTGTTCCACTCCGTCACCACGGGGGCCTCCAACGACATCGAGCAGGCCACCAAGCTGGCCCGGTCCATGATCTCCCGCTTCGGCATGAGCGACGAGTTCGGCTTTGTGGCCTTTGAGACGGTGAGCAACCAGTATCTGGGCGGGGACGCCTCCCTGGCCTGCTCCCCGGAGACCCAGGCCCTCATGGACAAGAAGGTCACCCAGCTGGTGGAGGAGCAGCACCAGAAGGCCCTGAACATTTTAAAGGAGAACGAGGGCAAGCTCCACGAGCTGGCCGGCTACCTGTACCAGCACGAGACCATCACCGGCCAGGAGTTTATGGACATCCTGGAGCGGAAGGCCCTGCCGGAGCAGAAATAAGTGAAACCAAAAAACGCACGCCTTCGAGTCCCCTCAGAGGCGTGCGTTTGTCTTATAACCAGGTTTATTCGGCGGCGGCCACGAGCTGGACCTCCACCGGGGCGTTGCCGGGGAGGGTGGCCAGGCCGATGGCGGCCCGGGCGCCGACGCCCGCGTCCCCCAGCTGCTCATACAGCCAGCCCGAGACGATATCCCCCACCTTGGCGTGGGTGGTGTAGTCCTCGGTGGCGTTGAGGTAGACGGTGAGGGACAGGATCTGTACGATCTTCTCCCCCTCGTCCAGGGTGTTCTGGGCGGCGGTGAGGGCGTTGGAGGCGGCCTGGATCACCGCGTCCCGGTAGTCGTCCAGGGGGCGGTCCGGGCTGATCTTGCCGGACATGAGGAGCACCCCGTCCTTCCGGGGGGTCATGCCGGCGGTGAAGATGAGATTGCCGTAGCGAACGGCGGGCTTGTACTTGCCCTGGGGGATGGGATTCTTGCTCATACGCGGTACCTCTCAATCATGGTGATGATCCGGTCCACGGCCGCCTCGGCGGCCTTCCGGTCCTGGGAGAAATTGATGCGGAAGCTGTCGGTGAACTGGGGGCCGAACTCGGTGCCCGGGGTGACGGTGACGTTGGCGTGGGCCCGGAGGATTTTCACAAAGTCCTCGCCGGAGACGGCCAGGGGGGGCAGCTTGGGGAACAGGTAGCTCCCCGCCTCGGTGGCGCGGGCGGTGACGCCGGGGCAGGCGAGAAATTTGGAGAGCAGGGAGTCCCGGATGGCCTGGTGGCCGGCCACCCGCTGCTCCATCCAGCCCTGGGGCTCGGCAAACCAGGAGGCGAACACCGCCTGGCAGTAGCCGGGGGCCCGGAGGGAGACGATGGCCTGGAGCTTCTCCATGCGCTCGATGATGGCGGCGGAGCCGAAGGCCACGCCCAGGCGGTAGCCGCTCAGAGACTCGGTCTTGGAGGGGCCGATGATGGTCACCAGGTTGTCGGGCCGCTCGGGCTGGGCGCACAGGTGGGTGTAGGCCCGGCCGTCAAACACCTGGCGGGAGTAGAGCTCGTCCACGATGAGGGTGGCCCCGTACTCCTTGGCCAGAGAGGCGATCTTGACGATCTCCTCCCGGGAGTAGATCACGCCGGTGGGGTTGTTGGGGTTGGAGAACAGGAACAGCTTGACCCCGCTCTGAAAGGCCTGCTCCAGCCCGGTCAGGTCCAGACCGGCCCGGCCCTGGTCCTGGGCGCCGTAGTAGTCCATCAGGATGGGGCACAGCTCGCCGCCGAAGAACTCCACCAGCTTCCGGTTGGCGAAGTAGTCGGGCTCCACGATGGCCACCTTGTCCCCGGGGACCATGTTGGCCCCAATGGCCAGGAACAGGGCGCCCTGGGTGCCGGGGGTGAGGATGATGTTCTCCTCCGGGTCGATGGCCGCCCCGGTGAAGGCGGAGATCTTACGGGCCAGATCTTCCCGGGTGCTCTTGCCGCCCCGGTACTCGGTGTAGGCCTGGTGGCCCCCGATCTTCTCCACACCGGCCACGAAATCAGCCAGAGTGCCCGGAATGGGGGGGTGGGCGTCCACGTCCCCGTGGGAGAAGTCCACCGGGGTGCCCTCCAGCTTCTCGCCCCGCAGCTCCAGCGCCGCCGCCTTCTGGCGGCCCTCCTGGCCCGGGGCGTTGTCACAGCCCAGTTTCGCGAATTTTTCCAGCAGCGTATCCATGCCGTTCCGCTCCTTTCCTGTGTTTGATCCGGCCGTTCAAAACGTCCGGTTCTGGCTCTTTTCTACTATACCACAGAGAGACGGTCCCGTCCAATTCCCATTTCTTTATCTCGTGTTATCAAAATATTGATACCCCCGAAGCTCCGCCCCGTGACTTTTTTCAGAATCCGCGGTAAAATGAAGAAAACCAGGAGAGGAGTACCCCCATGCTGATGCTCAAAGAGATGGAATATGTCTACGCGGTGTATGAGGAGCAGAGCTTCTCCAAGGCCGCCCGGAAGCTCTATCTGTCCCAGCCCGCCCTGAGCGCGGCGGTGCGCCGGGCGGAGGCGGAGATCCACACCCCCATCTTCGACCGCAGCACCAACCCCATCCGCCTGACGGCGGCGGGGGCCTACTACATCGACGCGGTCAAGCGCATCCTGGACATCCGGCAGGAGATGGAGTCCTACTTCGACGCCCTGGCCGGGGAGTGCCGGGGGAGCGTCCGGGTGGGGGCGGCCTCCTTCTTCTGCGCCCATGTGCTGCCCGATATCGCGGAGGAGTTTCAGCGTCAGTACCCCGCCTGGCGGGCCAGCATGCTGGAGGTGAACGCCCCCGACCTGTACCCCTGCCTCCAGTCCGGCACCATCGACCTGAGTCTGAGCGTGGAGGCGGCCGACCCCCGCCTGTTCCACTCCACCGTCTGGCATGAGGAGCAGATTCTCCTGGCCGTCCCCGCCGCCTTTTCGGTGAACCGGGGACTGGAGGCCTTCCAGCTCACCGCCGCCCAGGTGCGGGAGGGGGTCCATCTCCAGGAAAATTTCCCGGCGGTGGACCTGTCCCGCTTCGCCCAGGAGCCCTTCCTGCTGCTCAAGCAGGGAAACGACCTGCACCAGCGGGCGTACAAGCTGTGCCGGAACGCGGGCTTCCGCCCCAAGACCGTCCTGGAGCTGGACCAGCTGCTCACCGCCTGCTGCATCGCCCGGGACGGCAAGGGGTGCACCTTCCTGCGGGACGGCATGGCCCGGTTCCTGGAGGACGGCGGGCGGCTGGTCTACTACAAGCTGGGGGACCCCGCCGCCCACCGGCCGGTGATGCTGGCCTGGCGGAAGTCGGCGGAACTGTCCCGCCCCGCCAGGGCCCTGCTGGAGTTTCTCACCGGAACACAGCCGCAGGCGTAGAAGGCCAGGCTCTGATGGAGAAAGTGAGGTACAGATGAAATTCGGCACAAAAATTTTTGCCCTTCTTGCGGCGGTCATACTGGCAGTGGGCGGCTTTTCCGCCGGGAGATACGCAGAGAATCAGGAAAATATGCAGACCCGGCAGCAGCGCTGCCGCATGCTGATTGGATTTGCTGTGGATAAGGCGGAGTCTGAGGACTTACGCGATCCGGACACCATGGAGGCGCTGATCAGCAACGTCTATGCGGCTTATCACTACTGTGACGAACCCGCCGCCGCCGAACAGCTGCACGACCTCTGGAACACATTGATCTTTGAGCCGGAAGCTTACACCGGCGGGGAGGAGGTCCTGGTTGAGGCGCTGCAAGGCGTCGCCCACTCGGTGGGAACGGCCCCATGACCTGCCCGGGCTGCGGGCAGGGACCGGCGCTTTCCCCTATGAATGAAAACGAGGGATGTCCCGCCATTCCGGCGGCGGACATCCCTCGTTTTTCACGATGCGCCCGGGCTCTGCTATACCAGCTGATACAGCAGCCCCTGCTTCTGGGAGTACCACAGGAGCATCCCGTGGTTTCTCCCCGGAATGCGGGTCTGGAGATCCCACTCCGGGTACTGCTTCACCACCTGGAGCCGGTCCCCGGTGGCGAAGGCCACAAAGGAGACGTAGTCCTCCTTGCGCATGGGGTGGTCTCCGGTGACGTACCAGTCGTTCTCCACCCCCTCCACGGTGAGTTTCTCCTCCTCACGGGCCTTCCGGGGCTCCAGGGGAGCGAGCTTCCGGCCGCAGCAGGATACCTCCGCCGCACCGGTGCAGAATGTGAGCCCGCCGCACACCGGGCAGGCGTAATAGGTCATCTTTTTCATATTGCCTCCTACCATCTCATTGGGGGCCAGGTCCCCCTGGAGCAGCTTTTCCAGGTCCACTCCAAAGAGCCGGGACAGCTGGGGCAGAAAGGACACGTCTGGGCACCCCAGGCCGCGCGCCCATTTGCTCACCGCCTTGTCGGTGACCCCCAGGGCCTCCGCCAGCTCCCGCTGCGTCATGCCGGCCTCCCGGCGCAGCGCCCGGATCAGGCTCCCCAGCTTTGTGTTGTCCATCTCGAAATCCCCCCTCGTTCCCTGACAGCATACCAGAAAACCGCCCCCGCCGCAAGAAACGCTCCGTAGAGTTTTCTCTCCTCCTCACCCCAGCAGGGCGGCCAGCTCCTCCAGCCCCCGGGCCATCTGCTCCGGGTCCAGGGCCGGGTAGTTGACGATCAGCGTGTGGGGCGGCGCGCTGCCCTCCCGGTGCTGGTAGTCGGTTAAAAAGGACAGGCGGACTCCCCGCTCCGCCGCCAGCCCGGCCAGCTCCCGGTCGGGCCGGTGGGTCTCCAGCTCCAGCAGGAAGTGGAGCCCGGCCTCTTGGTGGAGAATCCGGCACCGCCCCGCCAGGGGGCAGGCCTGGATGGCCGCCGCCACCCGGTCCCGCCGGTCCCGGTAAAAGACCCGCATCCGGTTCAGGTGGGCGTCGAAGTACCCCTCGCTCAAGAAGAGGGCCAGGGTGTACTGCTCGATGGCCGGGACGGTGCAGGAGTAGAAGCCCAGCCGGTCCCGGTAGCGCTCCAGCAGGGCGGGGGGCAGCACCAGATAGCCGATGCGCAGGGAGGGGGCCAGGGAGCGGGAGAAGGTGTTCATGTAGAGGACCCGACCGCTCTGGTCGATGCTCTGCATGGGGGGGATGGGGCGGCCGGAGAAGCGGAACTCGCTGTCGTAGTCGTCCTCGATCAGGTACCGGTCCCCCGCCTGGGCCCACCGAAGCATGGCCTGCCGCCGGGAGATGGGGGTGACCGCCCCGGTGGGAAACTGGTGGTTGGGGGAGAGGTGGAGCACCTGGACGCCGCTCCCCTCCAGCGCCTCCGGCGGCACCCCCGCCCCGTCCACCGGGAGGAAGCGGCACTCCGCCTCGTTGAGGGCGTAGACCCGCCCCGCCTTGGAGTAGCCCGGGTCCTCCAGGCCGTAGACCCGCTCCCGCCCCAGCAGCTGGACCAGCAGGTTGTACAGGTACTCCGTCCCCGCCCCCACCACGATCTGCTCGGGGGAGACCTGGATGCCCCGCAGCTCGTAGAGGTGCCGGGCCAGGGCCCGGCGCAACTCGGACACCCCGCTGTGGGGAACGGCCCGCAGCAGGGCGGGGCCCCGCTCGGTGAGCACCCGGCGGGTCAGCTTGGCCCACACGGAGAAGGGAAAGCCCTCGATGCCGCTCCCCACCCCCCGCAGGTCCAGGAGCCAGCGCCGCTCCGGCGCCGTCTGGACCGGGGCCGGAGGGGGAGGGGGGCTCTGCCGGGTCTCCACCTGGGCCACATAGCAGCCCGACCGCTCCCTTGAGGTCAGGTAGCCCTCCGCCAGCAGCTGGGCGTAGGCGTTCTCCACCGTCACCACCGCCGTCCCCAAATGGGCGGCCAGGGCCCGCTTGGAGGGCAGCTTCTCCCCCGCCGCCAGGCGGCCGGACAGGATGTCCCCCTTGATGCAGCGGTACAGATAGTCATAGCGGGGCAGGTCCCCCCGCCGCTCCAAATCGTAGGTCAGCATGGCCGCTCCTTTCTGGCCCTATCAAAAAATATTATTTTGATACTTTTTTTAAGGTCAGATATCATTAAAATACAGGACAGAACAAATGTCAACCCCCGGCCGGGACGGCATGAAAGGAGAATCCCTATGACCAATCAAAAGCTGAGAAAACTGGTCCTGGCTGCCCTGTTTGCCGCCCTGACCACAGTGATGACCATGGTGATCCGCATCCCGTCCCCCATGTCCGGCTATGTGAATCTGGGGGACTGCGCGGTCCTCCTGTCCGCCTGGATTCTGGGCCCCGGACTGGGCTGCGCGGCGGCCGGGATCGGCTCCATGCTGGCCGATCTGCTGGGCTACCCCCTGTACGCGCCGGGGACCCTGGTGGTGAAGGGGCTGATGGCCCTGGCGGCCGGACTGCTGTTCCGCCGGCTCCGCCGGGGGGAGAGCTCTCACGCCCTCCCCGCTCTGCTGGCCAGCGGCGCGGCAGGGGAGGCGGTGATGGTGGCGGGCTACTTCCTCTATGAGGCCGCCCCCATCCCGGTGGGCCTGGGGCTGGGGGCCCTGGCCAACGTCCCCTTCAACCTGGTGCAGGGGGTGTTTGGACTGGCGTCCGCCGGAGCGGTCTATCTGGCCCTGTTCCGCACCCGGGCGCTGGCCCGCCTGTAAGCGGCTCGGTTTACGCCGTCCGCCTGTCTGGTTTCAGACGGGCGGGCGGCGTTTTTTGATTTGAAGGGGGAGGTTTCGCCGCGCAGAGGGGCGGACGGGAAAAAACTCCGGCCAAACCCGGGCGCGGCGCGCTTTTTCGTTGCTTTTTATGGCGGTTTGGTGTAAACTAAGGCGAACCAATTTTTTCATGCCAGTCCAGAAAGGAGCGCGTGACCATGGACGACAAGGTGAGGGAACTGCTGGACCGGGTGCGGGACACCGCGGTGGGCGCCGCGGACGCGGCCAATCAGACCGCCCGGGCGGCCGGAAAGAAGGCCGGCCAGATGGTGGACGTGGCCAAGCTGAACGTACAGCTCTTTGACCTGAACGGAGAATTCAACGACGTATTGCGCCAGCTGGGCCAGGTGATGTACGACACCCACCGGGGCCAGGCGGAGGACGGGGAGCAGATCACCGCCCTGCTGGACCGGGCCGACGAACTCAGCGAGAAGACCGCCGAGCTGAAGGAGCGCATCGCCGCCCTGCGCCAGGCCAAGATCTGCCCCGCCTGCGGCGCGGCGTGCGGCCGGGACGACCAGTTCTGCCGCCGGTGCGGCGGAAGCCTGTAAAGGAGCGACCGATGGAATTTACCATGGAGCAATACCGGGAGAGCGCCGGCTTCCTGCGGGAGCGGCTGGGGGACTTCGCGCCGAAGATCGCCATGGTGCTGGGCTCCGGCCTGGGCTATCTGGGGGATCAGGTGGAGCGCCCCATTTTTGTGGACTACCGGGATATCCCCCACTTCAAGGCCTCCACCGCCCCCGGACACAAGGGGCGGCTGGTGTTCGGCTTCCTGGAGGGACAGCCGGTGGCCGTGATGCAGGGGCGGATGCACCACTACGAGGGGTACTCCTATGAGGAGGTCACCTACGCGGTGCGGGTGCTCCGCCTGCTGGGGTGCGAGACTCTGGTGGTCACCAACGCCGCCGGCTGTGTCAACACCAGCTGGCAGGCGGGGGACCTGATGCTCATTACCGACCACATCAAGCTGTTCTCCGTCTCCCCCCTGCGGGGAGAGAACCTGCCCGAGTTCGGGACCCGCTTCCCGGACGCCTCCCGCCTGTACACCCCACGGCTCCAGGAGCTGGCCCGGGAGACGGCGGCGGAGCTGGGCATCCCTCTGCGGGAGGGGGTCTACTTCTACTGCTACGGCCCCCAGTACGAGACCCCCGCCGAGGTCCGGGCCGCCCGCATTCTGGGGGGCGACGCGGTGGGCATGTCCACCGCCCCCGAGGTGGTGGCGGCCGGACACTGCGGCATGGAGGTGCTGGGGCTCACCCTGCTCTCCAACATGGCCGCGGGCATTCTGGACCAGCCCCTCTCCGAGCAGGAGGTGCTGGACGCCGCCGAGGCGGCCAGAGAGAAGTTCTCCGGGCTCATTCGGGCGTGTCTGAGGAAAATGTGAGGTTTTAGCAGGGGATTTCGCCGCCCTTTCTCCGTAAGCCTTCCCCCTGGGGGGAAGGTGGCCCCGAAGGGGCCGGATGAGGGGGCGATGATAGAGTTCCTTCGTTTAACGATGGGGCGCCACCCCGGCGGCAGGGCAGGGTTTCGCCCTGCGGGGCGAGTTTCTTTCCCAGCGATGGGAAAGAAACCAAAGGATCGCCGGGGGACGCGGCCGACGGGCACTTCGTGCCCATAGGACCGCCACCCTACCCCCTCTGTCGCTTCGCGACATCTCCCCCTGACAGGGGGAGTCGGCCCCCGGACCCCCATTACGGGGATACCCCTTGGACCAGGCAGAATCCTTCCGGCGCACAAAATCTGAGTGGCGGTCAGCGGTTCCTCCCGGGCCACGGGGCCCTGAGTTTGCAAAAATTTAGGACGAGTGCGGCTCCACACCTGCGCCTGGCTTTGACGAGCCAACAGTACCAGTTCGGATGACGCCGTAGGGGCGCACAGTGTGCGCCCGCGGGTTGGTCTGGGACCGTTCCGGTATCTGCGTAGGGGCGGCACACTGGGTCGCCCGGCTCAACTGTGTCCCATTCCTGGGCGGGCCGGCCAGTGTCCGGCCCCTACGAAAGGATAAGACGCTTCTGCACATGCCGCAGGGGCGGGTGCCCTCACCCGCCCGTAAGCCTTCCCCCTGGGGGGAAGGTGGCTGGCCGAAGGCCAGACGGATGAGGGGGCAGGTCTCCGCCTCCTCTTTTGTAGAGGCGGCACACTGTACCGCCTGGGAACGGCCCGATGAGGGCATCGGGCCCTACGAGAAGAACGAACCGTTTCAGCATCCGCCGCAGGGGCGGGTGCCCTCACCCGCCCGCCGTCCGCAGACGGCGAAACTCCCCCGCCGGTCTGAAACTCAGGAGGGATTTGCGTGCTCACCATCTTCAACCGCGCGGAGCTTCTCATCACCTACGACCTCGCCCGCTTCTGTCAGGTGCGGGACGCCCTGGAGGCGGCGGGGATCGACTTCACTTACAAAGTCAGAAACCGTACCAGTCCCACCATGACGGCGTCCGGCAGCCGGGAGCGGTTTAGAAACGCAAATATCCGGCACGACGCCCATATGGAGTACCGCCTGTTTGTCCACCGGGACCAACTTGACTGGGCGCAAACTTTTTTGAAGCAATAGGAGCAATTCATGTCTGTTTTATTGGAGCATGTCACCGCCGTCACCATGGATGAGGAGCGGCGGATTTTAAAGGACGCCTATGTGGCGGTGGAGGGGACCAGGATCGCCTCCGTGGGGACCCAGCGCCCCCAGGGGGCGTTTGACCGGGTGATCGACGGCGCCGGAAAGGTGCTGATGCCCGGCTTTGTGAACGCCCACACCCACCTGCCCATGACCCTCATGCGGGGGTACGGCGGGGGCCAGGACCTTCAGCACTGGCTGAACGACTATATTTTCCCCGCCGAGGCCAAGCTGGACCAGCGGGCGGTGGCCGCCGGGACCGGCCTGGGCCTGGCGGAGATGATCGCCTCGGGGGTCACCTGTGTGGCAGACATGTATATGAAGACGGGGACCATCGCCCGGCAGATCGTGGAGGCGGGCATCTCCGCCAACCTGTCCTGCGGGGGGGTGTATTTCGGCGCCCCGGAGGACTTCTCCCCTGAAACCTGCGGCGACTGCCGGAACCAGATCGCGCTGACTGAGGAGTGGCACGGCGCCAATGACGGACAGATCCTGGTGGACGCCTCCGTCCACGCCGAGTACACCTCCAACCCGCCGCTGTGGAGGTGGATGGCGGACTACGCCATGGAGCACCGCCTCAATATGCATGTCCACGTGTCTGAGACGGTCTCAGAGCACCGGGCGTGCCTGGAGCGGTGGGGCAGGACGCCGACCCAGATCCTGGACCAGTACGGGGTGTGGGACAGCGGGAGGGCCCTGGCCGCCCACTGTGTGTACACCACGCCGGAGGACTGGGCCATCATGTCGAAAAAGCACGTCTCCTGCGTCCACAACCCCTGGTCCAATCTGAAGCTGGGCTCCGGGGTGGCCCCCGTCCCGGATATGCTTCGGGCGGGGGTGAACGTGGCCCTGGGCACCGACGGCATGTCCTCCCACAACAGCGCCGACCTGTTTTCCGATGTGAAGCTGGCCGCCTGCCTCCAGGCCGGGGTGCGCCGGGACCCCATGGCCCTGTCCGCCTGTCAGGCCCTGGAGATGGCCACGGTGAACGGGGCGGAGGCCCTGGGCCGGGACACAGGGGTCATCGCCCCGGGCAAGACGGCCGACCTGATCCTGGTGGACTTCTCCGCCCCCAACCTGACCCCCTGCCACGACGTGGCGGAAAATCTGGTCTATGCCGCCCACGGCTCCAACGTGGACATGAATATGGCCCGGGGGAAGGTCATATATGAGAAGGGGGAGTTTTTCACCCTGGACCTGGAGCGCATCCGGTACGAGGTGGAGCGCTATGCCCTCCCTCTGCTCTTTGGCTCCAACGCCTGATTTTGATTCCCTCTCTCTTAACTCCTATCTCAACCTAAGGAGGTCTCCGAATGGCGCAGCACGATCAGCCCCCGCGCCGGGTGGCCCGTACGTCCAAGCCCAACACCTTTTTCGGCGGAGCCGCGATCCTGGCCGTAGGCATTCTGGTGGTCAAGCTCATCGGCATGTTCTACAAGATCCCGCTCCTGAACATCATCGGGGAGCAGGGCTCCGCCGACTTCAACAACGCCTATAACATCTACTCCGTCCTGCTCACCATCTCCACCGCGGGCCTGCCCGTGGCGGTGTCCAAGCTGGTGAGCGAGGCCGACGCCCTGGGCCGCCGGAACCAGGTGCGCCGCACCTTCCGGCTGGCCCTGGCCCTGTTCCTGATTCTGGGGGTTCTGTCCTTCCTGGTGATGTTCTTCGGCTCGGAACAGCTGGCCGGCCTGATGAACGACAGCATGGCCGCCCCCGGCATCCGGGCCCTGGCTCCGGCGGTGATCTGCGTGGGCTGCCTGTCCGCCTTCCGGGGCTATGCCCAGGGGCACGGGAACATGACCCCCACCGCCGTCTCCCAGATCATCGAGGCCCTGTGCAAGCTCACCGTGGGCTTGGGGCTGGCCTACTGGCTGGTGGGCCACGGGGCGGACGCCAGCCACGCCGCCGCCGGCGCCATCACAGGCGTGACGGTGGGCACCATCGTGGCCCTGGCCTATATGCTGATGAACTTTTTGATCACCCGCAGCCAGGAGCCCCAGCTGGCCGACGACCGGCCCGACGAGCCGTCCACCATCCTCAAGCACCTGCTGATGATCGCCGTCCCCATCACCATCAGTTCCTCCATGGTGGGCATCGTCACCGTCATCGACACCTCCCTGGTCCAGGGACAGCTCCAGCGGGCCCTGCTGGAGAACCAGGACACCTGGACCCTGTATCAGGACTTTGTGGACTTCGCCTCCCTGAAGGAGGCCCTGTCCGCCTGGCAGGCCGCCCTGCCCGATGGCAGCGCCGTCTCCATGTCCCTGCTGGACCAGTACGCGGCCCAGGCCGAGGCCCTGCGGGATCAGCAGTCCGCCCTCACCGACCTGCAGTCCGCCTCCCTGGAGCTCCACGCCGCCCTGGAGAACATCAGCCGCACGCTGTATGGCAACTACTCCGGCGCTCTGAACATCTATAACCTGCCCACCTCCCTGATGGCCGCCGTCACGGCCGCCGTCATTCCCGCCGTCTCCGGGGCGCTGGCCCGCCGGGACCGCCGGGGGGCGGGGCGGATCACCGGCTCCGCCCTGCGGATCTCCGCTCTGGCCGCCTGTCCCATGGCGGTGGGGCTGTTTGTCCTGGGCGAGCCCATCATGGCCCTCATCTTCCCCAACCTGAATCCCCAGCTGGCCGGTCCTCTGCTGTCCACTCTGGGCCTGGCCACCCTGTTCGTGTGCATGATGCTGGTGTGCAACTCCGTTCTCCAGGCACACGGCTTTGTGAGCCTGCCGGTGATCATCATGGTGGCGGGAGGCGTGGTAAAGATCATTACCAACTACAACGTGGTGATCCAGCCCACCATCGGCATCTACGGGGCCCCCATGGGGAACATCCTGTGCTTCGCCCTGTGCATGACGCTGGATCTGGTGGTGATGTCCCGGGTTCTTCCCCGCCGGCCCAGGTATATCCAGGTCTTTGCCAAGCCGCTGGCCGCATCCGCCCTCATGGGGCTGGGGGCTTGGGCGGTATACGGCCTGATGTCCAAGTTGTTTGAGGCCACCGGGATATTTATGTCCGCGGACCCGGTTACCCATGAGGTATTGGGGCTGAGCCGCACCGGCAACGCCGCGGCCACCCTCCTGGCCATTCTGGTGGCGGTGGTCATCTACGGCGTTTTGGTGATCGCCCTCCGCGCGATTACAAAAGACGATCTGATGCTGATGCCCAAGGGCGAAAAGATTGCCCGGATGCTCCATCTCTGATGGCGCAAAAAGGCCCTGAACGTCTGTTTTCAGGGCGGCGCCGGGGCCTTCCATGTATTTCCGGCCCCTGTGGGGGCGGAAATACGCAAAAGAATTGGGCTAAAAGCAAAAAATACCTTGCGAAGGAAGCGAGAATGTGGTAGATTTTCAGTATATGGAGCGCTATGACATCCAGGATCTGCGCCGCATCATGGCCCTGCTCCGGGCTCCGGGGGGCTGCCCCTGGGACCGGGAGCAGACCCACGAGAGCATCCGGCGGAACATGCTGGAGGAGGCCTATGAGGTGGTGGAGGCCATCGACGAGAAGGACCCCGAGCACCTGAAGGAGGAGCTGGGGGACGTCCTGCTCCAGGTGGTGTTCCACGCCCAGATGGCCCGGGAGGAGGGGCTCTTCACCTTTGACGACGTGGTGGACGGCGTAGCCCAGAAGATGGTGTTCCGCCACCCCCACGTCTTTGGACAGGCCCACGCCGACGACTGCGCCCAGGCGCTGGACACCTGGGACGCCCAGAAACGGGAGGAGAAGGACCAGCGCACCGCCTCGGACACCCTGAAGGGGGTGGCCCGCTCCCTTCCCGCCCTGATCCGGGCGGAGAAGATTCAGAGCAAGGCCGCCAAGGCGGGCTTTGACTGGCCGGACCCGGCCCCCGCCCTGGACAAGCTGGCCGAGGAGGCGGACGAGCTCCGCCGGGCCGCCCAGGGGGACGGGGACCCGGAGGAGGAGCTGGGCGACCTGCTGTTCGCCGCGGTGAAGGCGGGGCGCTTCCTGGGCCTGGACAGCGAGCAGGCTCTGACCCGGGCCTGCGACAAGTTCATCCGCCGCTTCCAGACGGTGGAGGAGCGCGCCGGAGGCCGCCCTCTGGGGGAACTGCCCCTGGAGGAGCTGGAGGCCCTTTGGGCCCAGGCCAAGGCGGAGGAAGCTCCAACGCAGAAGCCGTGATGGGGACAAGCGCCCCAGATCAGCGCACCAACCAAAGACAGGCCGCCGTTTGGGGCCGTCAACTTTCTTAGGAGGAATACGACCATGAATAAGACCGAACTGATCGCCGCAGTGGCCGAGAAGGCCGACCTGTCCAAGAAGGACGCCGAGGCCGCCATCACCGCCACCGTGGACGCCATTGCCGAGGCCCTGACCCAGGGGGAGAAGGTTCAGCTGGTGGGCTTTGGCTCCTTCGAGGTAAAGACCCGGGCCGCCCGGGTGGGCCGCAACCCCCGCACCGGCGAGGAGATCCCCATCTCCGAGGCCAAGCTGCCCGTGTTCAAGGCCGGCAAGGCCCTGAAGGACGCGGTGGCCCAGTAAAGCCATGCCATCCCGGGAGCGCCGCTTGGCGGCGCTCCTTTTTTTGAACAGAGGAGTTTTCTGATTATGCGACTGGACAAATGGCTGAAGGTGTCCCGGCTCATCAAGCGTCGGACGGTGGCCAACGAGGCCTGTGACAACGGCCGGGTCACCGCCAACGGCCGGCCGGTAAAGGCCAGCTACGACGTGAAGGCCGGGGACCTTCTGGAATTGAAATTCGGCGAGCGCACCGTGAAGGTGGAAGTGCTGGCCGTGGCGGACAGCGTGGGCAAGGCGGACGCCTCCGCCCTGTACCGGGAAGTCCTTTGAGGCGGCCGGATATGGAGCGCGGAGGGGGGAGAACCCGGGCCGGATTCCTGGCGGCGGGGCTGGCCGCCGCGGTACTGCTGGGCGGCTGCGCCCAGAGGACGGCGGAGCCGGCGTCCGGCCAGATCTTCGCCATGGACACCATCATGTCCATGGACGTGTATGGAGAGGGCGGGGAGGAGGCCCTGGCCCGGGCGGAGGAGACCATCTACCGCCTGGAGGACCTGTGGGCGGTCACCGACGAGAACAGCGAGATCTGGGCCCTGAACCACAGCGGCGGGGCGTGGGTGGACCTGTCCCAGGAGACGGCAGACCTGCTCTCCCGGGCCCTGGAGCTGTGCGCCCTCACGGACGGGGCCCTGGACCTGACCGCCTACTCGGCGGTGCAGGCCTGGGGGTTCACCACCGGGGAGTACCGGGTGCCCTCCCAGGGGGAGCTGGACGCCCTGGTCCCGCGCATTGACTACACCCGGCTGGAGCTGGACAGGGACGGCCTGCGGGCCCGCCTGCCTGAGAACATGGAGCTGGACCTGGGGGCGGTGGCCAAGGGGTACGCCGGGACATATCTGGCCGAGCAGCTGCGCCAGGCGGGGGTGACCTCCGCCATCCTCCGCCTGGGGGGCAACATCCAGGCGGTGGGGACCCGTCCCGACGGAAATCCCTGGCGGGTGGCCATTCAGGACCCGGACAGCCAGCAGGAGGCCACCCTGGGGGTGGTGGAGATCGCCGACCAGGCGGTCATCACCTCGGGGGGCTATCAGCGGTACTTTGAGGAGGGCGGAGAGACCTACTGGCACATCATGGACCCGGACACCGCCGCCCCCGCCCGCAGCGGCCTGACCTCGGTGACGGTCATCGGGGCGGACGGCACCGTGTGCGACGCCCTGTCCACCGCCCTGTTTGTCATGGGGCCGGAGGAGGCCGCCGGCTTCTGGCGGGCACACCCCGAGCTGGGGGTGGAGCTGATTTTGGTGCTGGAGGACGGCACGGTCCAAATCACCCAGGGGCTGGAGGAGACTTTCACCCTGTCCCAGGACCGGACGATGGAGGTGATCGCCCCGTGAACCGGAGAACGGCCATTCTGGCGGGGGTGCTGGCCCTGGTGGTGCTGGCCTGCGCCGGCTTCCTCCTGTGGCAGAGGGCCAACGCCCAGGCAGGGGTGTCGGTCAGAATCTATCAGTACGGGGAATTGGTGGAGGAGGTCCGCCTGGACCAGGTGACCGAGCCCTACACCATCCCCCTCAGCGGGGAGGACGGGGCGGAGAATCTGGTGGAGGTGGCCCCCGGCCGGGTCCGGATGCAGAGCGCCAACTGCCCCGACCAGGTGTGCGTGAATCAGGGGTGGATCTCCGACGCCTCGGTGCCGGTGGTCTGCCTGCCCCACCAGGTCGTCCTTGAGATCACAGGGGGGGAGAGCCATGCGGACGCCGCCGCAGGATAAGGGGACCCGCCGCCTCACCCGGCTGGCCCTGCTCACCGCCATCGCCCTGACCATTTTTATGGTGGAGGCCCAGATCCCTGTGCCCATCCCTATCCCCGGGGTGAAGCTGGGGCTGGCCAACATTGTCACGGTGTACGCCGTCTTTGTGCTGGGGCCCTGGGACGCCCTGTCCATTCTGGTGGTCCGGGTGTTTCTGGGGGCGGTGTTCTCCGGGCAGATGATGACCCTCTTTTACAGCCTGGGGGGAGGGTTGCTGTGCTGGGCGGTGCTGGTCCTCCTGCGCCGGCTGTTCACCAAGAACCAGATCTGGCTGTGCAGCCCGGTGTCCGCCATCTTCCACAACCTGGGGCAGCTGCTGGTGGCCGCCGCCCTCATGGGCACCTGGGTGGTGATGGCCTATCTGCCCTATCTGGTGATTGCCGGGGCGGTCAGCGGCCTGTTCACCGGCCTGTGCGCCCAGTTTCTCATCGGACGGCTGGACAAGATCTCCCACTCCCCATAATGGAAAACAAAATCCCGCGGCATATGCCGCGGGATTCAGCTTGGTGAAAAAGCCCTCCTGCAAGGAGTTCCGTCGTCCGCAGACGACGGAATAAGATGAAATCCTGTCGTTTCCGAGGACATGCGCCTCGGAAATGACACCTCTCACGAAATTTTTTCCGACAATTTCGCAAGAAATCGAGGTGAAAATTTCGTGCAACCTAACTCGAAAAAGTGGCTCTGCCACTTTTTCGACAGCCTAAAATCCCGCGGCATATGCCGCGGGATTTTGTTGTATGTATTATTCCAAATTCTCATCGTCCAGCCGGTGAAAGTCCTTGTTGTGGCCGAACACATGGGTGAGGGGGTAGACCTTGATGAAGCAGTCGAAGCCCTGGTCCCGCATGAACTCCCGCAGCTGGACATACTCCCGGGAGTTGCACACGCAGTCCAGCTGGGTCTTGGGCTCCTTGGAGTAGCCGCCGATGACCTGGTCGATGGTGGCGCTCTTGTGGATCTCGTCGATGATGAACCGCTCGATCTCGGCGGGGTGGTCGCAGATGATCTCCACCTCGTAGAGCTTGGGGCCCAGGTTGAAGACCATGTAGTTCATGCAGTTGATGTAGATGATCTGCCCCACAAAGGCGTAGGCCACCACGTCCAGGCTGAAGGCGGACAGCATGACCACCATGATGGTCCCCTCCAGCGCCAGCATGATGTTTTTCAGCTCCACCGCCCGGAAGACTTTCTTTTTCAAAATCTTGGCCAGGGTGTCCGTCCCCCCGTAGGAGTACCCCAGGCGGTAGGTGATTCCAGCCCCTACCCCGTAGATCACGCCGAAGAGCATGACGGCGATGAGCTTCTCCTGCAAAATGATCTCCACCTGCACGTGGTTGAGCACCCACAGCACCAGGGGGTAGAGCACCGACAGGAAAATGATGTTGGAGACCTCCTTGTACCCCAGGGTCAGAAAGGTGCACAGCAGCATCAGCAGGGTCAGGCCGTAGAAGATCAGGGCGTAGTTGATCCCCACAAAGCTGGCCGCCGTCATGGACAGTCCGGTGAGCCCCGTCACCACAAAGCCGTTGGGCAGGGCCACCCAGTTTACCGCGATACTGCACAATACGCAGCTGAGCACCATATAGAACAGCGTCAAGAAACGATTGCGCTTCTTCATTCGGAATCCCCCTCCGTCGTCCGAGGTTGCGCTGTCAGTCCACATGGGAGAGGATACCTTAATTCGACCCAAAAAGCAAGATGTCCCGAAAAGATTTTACGATTTGCCTGGTGCCCAACACATTGTCTCACTGGGGCAGGGTCAGGTCCCCCTCCTTGATCCAGCCGATCTTCCGGAAGAACAGCCCAAAGACCCAGGTGAGGACGGCGGGGAGGACAAAGGAGATTAGGATGAGTCCCGCCCAGTCAAAGGCGCTGGGGGCGATGGCGGCCGCCCCGTTGGCCAGGGCGGTCTCGCTGGGATTCACCCAGCCAGTCCAGACGCCCAGCTGGCCGCACAGGCCGCAGGTGCCCATGCCCGAGTTGATGGGGTCCCCGTTCATCTCCAGCCGGAACACACAGGTGGCCAGGGGGCCGGTGACGGCGGAGGTGAGGATGGCGGGGAGCCAGATCCGGGGATTTTTCACGATGTTGGGCATCTGGAGCATGGAGGTGCCGATGCCCTGGCTCACCAGGCCGCCCCACCGGTTCTCCCGGAAGGACAGCACCGCAAAGCCCACCATGTTGGCGCAGCACCCGGCCACCGCCGCCCCCCCGGCCAGGCCGGTGAGGCCCAGAGCGGCGCAGATGGCCGCCGAGGAGATGGGCAGGGTGAGGGCGATGCCCACCAGGACGGACACCAGCACCCCCATGAAGAAGGGCTGGAGCTCGGTGGTGCGCATGATGAGCTGACCGAAGGCGCTGGCCGCCCCGCCGATGGGGGGCGCGATGATCCAGGAGGCCCCCAGTCCCGCCAGAATGGTGACGATGGGGGTGACCAGAATGTCCACCCGGGTCTCCTTGGACACGGCTTTGCCCACCTCGGCGGCGATGATGGCCACGAACAGCACTGCCAGCGGTCCGCCCGCGCCCCCCAGGGCGTTGCAGGCGTAGCCCACCGTCACCAGGGAGAACAGCACCAGAGGCGGGGCCTGGAGGGCGTAGCCGATGGCCACCGCCATGGCCGGGCCGCTCATAAAGGAGGCCAGCCCCCCAGCAGTATACCCCACGCCGTTGATGGTGATGAGCTGGGCGGTGAGAAAGCCGATGCCGAACTGGCTGCCCAGGGTATTCAAAATCGTCCCGATGAGCAGCGAGCAGAAAAGACCCTGGGCCATGGCCCCCAGGGCGTCGATGCCGTAGCGCTTGGCGGAGATCACAATGTTCTTCCGCCGCAGAAATCCTTGAACTGTTTCCACGTCTACCACCTGTTTCAGTGCAAAATAAAATAGTACACAGGTGTCAAGACACCTGTGTACAACATCATACACGGCCCGGCGGGCTCTGTCAACCTATTTTTTCAAAATGCTTTTATCCCTTCCACAGCAGTCCCGCCTTGTCCAGAGCGGTCCGCACACGCTGGAAGGCCTCCTCGCTGGGGCAGCGCAGGGTGTGCAGGTGGATGCCGCCGGTGAGGTCGGAGAGGAGATTGGCCTGATTTTTCGAGACTGAGCGGATAAATTCCTGTACATCATACCGGGAGGAGAGGTGGAGCTGTCCGGCCAGCTGGCCGTAGATGGGGTGCTCCACCACCACGTCCACCACCTGGCAGCCCTGGTCCACCATGATCTCCAGCTCCCGGGCCATCCCCTCCCGGTCGTGGACGCAGGCCACGGTGCGCAGCAGGGCGGCGCTGTCCCGGGGGAGCACATAGCCCCGGGGGGTGGCGGCGATGTCCGCCCCGCCCGCCCGCAGCAGGGCCACGTCCCCCACGATGATCTGGCGGCTGACGGCAAACTCCCGGGCCAGGGCGGCGGCGCTGACCGGATGGTCGGTCTGTTCCAATCTGGATAAAATGGCGGCCCGGCGGGCGGCAGCATCCATGAAAATCCCTCCTTGTCAGGTGTCAAGATAGCGCTATTGTACCACAAAGGAGGGGAGAGGGCAACGCCGTCTCCGCTGGGGGGCGTAAAAAACGCCCGCCCCAGGGCGTGGGGCGGGCGGAAATGCGTCAGCGCTGATATTCAAACTCCAGGTCGTACAGGGAGACGGTGTCCCCGTCCTGGATGCCCATGGCCTCCAGCTTGTCAAAGAGTCCGGAGGCGCGCAGCTGCCGGTCGAACCAGCTGCGGCTCTCGTAGTCGGAGAAGTTCACGTTGGCCATGAGGCGCTGGAGCCAGGGGGCCTCCACCACCCAGGTGTCGTCGAACTGCTCGATGGACACCTCGCCGGAGGTGTCCACCTCCGGGGGGCGCTCCACATAGGTGGGCTCGAACACCGCCACGGGGGGCAGGTCCTGGAGCTCCTGGGCGCAGCGCTTCACCAGCTCCCGGGTGCCCTGGTGGGCGGCGGCGGAGATCTCAAAGAACTCCAGTCCCTGGGCCTGGACGTGCTCCCGCAGGCGCTGGAGCAGCTCCGGGTCCTGCATGATGTCCACCTTGTTGGCGGCGACGATCATCTTCCGGGAGGCCAGCTCAGGGGAGTACTGCCGCAGCTCCTGGTTGATGGCCTCGAAGTCCTCAACCGGGTCCCGGCCCTCCGAGCCGGACACGTCCACCACATGGATGAGCAGCCGGCACCGGTCGATGTGCCGCAGGAAGTCGTGGCCCAGGCCGGCCCCCTCCGCAGCCCCCTCGATGATGCCGGGGATGTCGGCCATGACGAAGGAGACCCCCTCCTCCACATAGACCACCCCCAGGTTGGGGAACAGGGTGGTGAAGTGGTAGTTGGCGATCTTGGGCTGGGCCCGGCTCACCACGCTGAGGAGGGTGGACTTGCCCACGTTGGGAAAGCCCACCAGCCCCACGTCGGCCAGCAGCTTCAGCTCCAGAATGACCTCCCGGGTCTCGCCGGGGTAGCCCGCCTTGGCGAAGCGGGGCACCTGACGGGTGGGGGTGGCGAAGTGCTGGTTGCCCCAGCCCCCCCGGCCGCCCTTACAGAGGATGAAGGGCTCGTCCCCGGAGATGTCCTGGATGATCTCCTGGGTCTCCGCGTCCCGGATGACGGTGCCCCGGGGGACCTTCAGGACCAGATCGGTCCCGTTCTTGCCGGTGCAGCGCTTGCCGGAGCCGTCCATGCCGTTTTCCGCCACATACTTGCGCTTATAGCGGAAGTCCATGAGGGTGGACATGTGGTCGTCGGCCACCACCACCACGTTGCCGCCCCGGCCGCCGTCGCCCCCGTCGGGGCCGCCGGCCGCCACGTACTTCTCCCGGTGGAAGGAGACCACCCCGTTGCCCCCGTTGCCGGAGCGCACGGTGATCTTGGCGGTATCTACAAAGGGTGCTGCCATCTTCGGGCACCTCCTTTTTCTGAAAAATCACATATTAAAATTCAAACAGGTTCAGACCCACGGTATCGCTGAACCTCCGGTCCACGTCCCCGTCCCACACCTGGAGAAACAGCTCCAGGGTGGCGCTGATGACGGCGGAGGTCAGGTGCCCGGCGTGGACCTCGCCGGTGACCGGGTTGCCGATGGTGATGTGCAGATGGAGGTAGGGTTCCCCCTCCTTCCGGGACACATTCCCCACCAGGGCGGAGATCTCATAGTCCCCCTGGTACCGGCGGGAGTGGTACTGCTTCTCCCGGGTATTGAAAATACCGATGGTCACATCCCCCGCCGCGCCCAGGGCGGACACGCTGCCCAGACGCACGTTCTCCCGATTCACCAGGGCGGTGAGCTGCTCCACGATCTCCTCTCCCGGGTCCAGGCGCATCACATAGCCCTGGGGGAACTTCCGATATTCCATGACTCAAAACCTCCTTTTGAAACGCGCTTTTGCTTCTTGACGGGGTGCCCCCATGCGGAGGGCAGGGACACAGAAAAAAGCCGCAAACGGTCCATACGTTTGCGGCTTCCTGTACAGCAAATTACTGGGCGATCTCCACGATAGAGACCTGCTTGCGGTCCTTGCCCAGACGCTCAAACTTCACCTTGCCGGACTTGAGGGCGAACAGGGTGTCGTCGCTGCCCTTGCCCACGTTCACGCCGGGGTGGATATGGGTGCCGCGCTGCCGGACCAGGACGTTGCCGGCCAGAACGAACTGACCGTCGCCCCGCTTCACGCCCAGACGCTTGGACTCGGAGTCGCGGCCGTTGCGGGTGGAGCCAACGCCCTTTTTATGGGCGAAAAACTGCAGACCGATATTCAGCATGTGTTACACCTCCAAAACGGTAATATGATCGGGATATTCCTCCGCCAGCTGGACAAAGTGGACCATGAGGGCGGCCAGAAGGGTCTGGCAGGTGCTCTCGTGAGTCTGTCCCAGATTGACGGGGAGTTTCAGTGTGATGGACGCGTCCTTCTGCCGCACCTTGACGGAGGCCTCCAGCCCCAGCACGTCGTTGACGGCGCACTCCACCAGGCGCACTGCGCTGGTGACGGCGGCACAGACGATGTCCTCCCCCTCCGGGGCGTAGCCGCTGTGCCCCCGGACGGTGAATCCGGTGATGCGGCGGCCCTCGGTGTGGAATTCTGCGGTGGTCATTGGATTAGGCCTTGATGGCGCTGATCTGGACCTTGGTATAGGGCTGGCGGTGGCCCTGACGCTTCCGGTAGCCCTTCTTGGGGGTGTACTTGAAGACGCGCACCTTCTTGCTCTTGCCGTTCTTCACCACAGTGGCGGTCACGGAAGCGCCCTCCACAGCGGGAGCGCCGAAGGTGGCGTTGTCCCCGTCCAGCACAGCCAGAACCTGATCGAACACGATCTCCTGGCCGGCCTCGGCCTCCAGCTTCTCGATGAACAGAGTGTCGCCCTCCGCCACCTTGTACTGCTTGCCGCCGGTAACGATGATTGCCTGCATGTCATTCAACTCCTTTATTACGGGCTCGCTCTCGCAGGAGGAGAGAGATCTCACTTTGCAAATTACCCTGCTCAAAGCGGCTCTAAAATTATATCAGTGTCCCCATTTGCTGTCAAGGAAATTTTGAAAAAAATCAGCGGGCGGAGCGGGGCGGATGGAGAATTTTTCTCCCCGTCTTGCTTTTTCGCCATAGACCTTCTATAATACCGACTGTACCATGCGGAAGTGCCGCCTGCGGGAGAAAAACGCCTGTGGGCCGCGCAAGAACGCTCTGTGAAGGAGGTGTCCCGCCATGAAGCGCGCCGCAGTGCCGCTGATCCTGTTTCTCTTCGGTTTTCTGCTGGGCCTGCTGTGCCTGTTCCCCATGTCCAGCCGGCCGCCGGACACCGCTCCGGTCCTCTCCGTTCAGGGGAGCGGGGGGGAGGACGGGGGAGAGGTTCCCACCTTCACTTCCAAGGACACCGCCGCCCTGCTGCGCTCCGCCGCCGGCGTGGCGGAGGCCTTGAAGTATAAGGACTACGAGGCGCTGGCCGGCTATGTCCATCCGGAGCGGGGGGTCACCTTTACCGCCTATTCCACGGTGAATCTGGAGACCGACCAGAACTTTTCCGCCGATCAGATCCGGGAGCTGGCCCAGGACGACACCCGCTACCTGTGGGGGTATGAGGACGGCCGGGGAGAGCCGATCCGGCGGACCATCGCACAGTTTTTAGAGGAGTTTATCTTCTCTGTGGACTACACCCAGTCCACCTCCGTGGGGGTGGACGAGATCGTCATGAGCGGGAATTCCCTGGAGAATTTAAAGGAGGCCTATCCGGACTGCCGGTTTGTGGACCTGTGCTACCCCAGTCTGGACCCGGCCTATGAGGGGCTGGACTGGTGCTCCCTGAAAATCGTGTTCGCGCCCACCCAGTCCGGCTGGTATCTGGTGGGGCTGATCCACAGCCAGTGGACCATCTGAGCGGGGAAGGCGGCCCCTCCGGAGGGGGACCGCATTCCGCCAAACCGCATCCGGCCGCAAGAATCACATTAACATGCAGAGGGAGGGCCGCCCCTGGGGCGGGCAATGCCATGAAGGAAAAAGAGAAGGAGAAGCAGTCCCTGAAGGTCGTCATCGTGGGCAACGGAAAGGTGGGCTTCTCTCTGGCTGAACAGCTGGTGAAGGAGAAGTACGACGTCACCATCGTGGATATGCGGGAGGACAGCCTGCGCCGGGCCTCGGACGCCCTGGACATTATGAGCATCCGGGGCAACGGCGTGTCCGCCGCCACCCTGGCCGACGCGGGGGCCGCCGAGGCCGACCTGCTGGTGGCCGCCACCAACTCCGACGAGGTGAACATGGTGTGCTGCCTCACCGCCAAGCACATGGGGGCCAAGTTTACCATCGCCCGCATCCGCAATCCGGAGTACAGCATGGGGCTCAACGACCTGAAAAAGGACCTGGGCATCGACATGATCATCAATCCGGAGAACGCCACCGCCATTGAGATCTCCCGGCTGCTCCGGTTCCCCTCCGCCGCCAACATCGAGACCTTCTGCCGGGGGCGGGTGGAGCTCATGGGCTTCCGCATCCAGGAGGGGGATTTTATGGCGGGGAAGCCCCTGTACGACCTGTCCGACCAGGTCAAGCGGCTCTCCCTGCTGTTCTGCGCCGTGGACCGGGAGGGCGAGGTCACCATCCCCAACGGCTCCTTTGTGCCCCAGGTGGGGGATAAGCTCTATCTGGTGGGCCGCCCCGCCAGCCTGGACCAGTTTTTCCGCCTGCTGGGCCGCTACACCCCCAAGGTGAAGGACGTGTTCATCGCCGGCGGGGGCAAGGTGTCCCTCTATCTGGCCGCCATTCTGGAGAAGATGCGCATGCGGGTGAAAATCGTGGAGATCAGCGAGGAGCGCTGCCGCCACATCAGCGAGACCTTCCCCCACACCACCGTCATCTGCGGCGACGGCACCGACCAGGAGCTGCTGGAGTCGGAGCGGATGTCCGCCGCCGACGCCTTTGTGGCCCTCACCGACCGGGACGAGGACAACCTGATCATCTCCCTGTACGCCATGCAGCAGGGGGTGCAGAAGGTGGTGGCCAAGTCCAACCGCCAGAACTACGCGGGCATCGCCCGGGCGGTGGGGCTGGACAGCGTCATCTCCCCCAAGCTGATCACCGCCGCCCAGATCCTCCAGGTGGTCCGGGGGATGCAGAACTCCCAGGGCAGCGTGATGAACACCTTCTACCGCATTGCCGACGGCTCCGCCGAGGCCATGGAGTTCACCGTCCGGGACACCACCCGCCACCTGAGGACCCCTCTGAAGGACCTCCACCTGAAAAACGGGATCCTGCTGGCGGTCATCATGCGCGGCCGGGAGATCATCATTCCCGAGGGCTCCTCCTACATCCAGGAGGGGGATTCGGTGATCCTCATCTCCCGGGGCTGGCGCATTCTGGATCTGAACGATATTTATGAGGAGGAGATCCCCATGCCCTCTGCGGCCTCCCTCAACGGACGGGGATGAACCTGCGTTTTGTCTTCAAGCTGGTGGGGCGCGTGGAGCTGATGGTCGCCGCCTCGCTCCTCCTCCCGCTGGCGGTGGCCCTGTTTTACGGCGAGAGCCCCTGGCCCTTCGTCCTCACCATGGGGCTGATCCTGTGCGTCTGCGCCCCCCTGGCCCGGATGTCTGCCCGGCCGGTGTTTTTCCAGAGAGAGGGCTTTGTGATCGTGGGCCTCATCTGGGTGGTCACCTGCCTGTTCGGCAGCCTGCCCTTCTGGTTCTCCGGGTGCTTTGCCTCCTTTGTGGACTGCCTCTTTGAGGCCAGCTCCGGCTTTACCACCACCGGGGCCACCATCCTGCCCGATATTGAGATCCTGCCCCGGGGCATTCAGTTCTGGCGGTGCTTCACCCACTGGCTGGGGGGCATGGGAGTGCTGGTGCTGGCCACGGCGGTGTTCCCATCCCTGGGGGCCCGCTCCCAGTACCTGACACGGGCGGAGACGCCGGGGCCCATGGTGGTCAAGCTGGTGCCCAAGCAGGCCAAGACCTCCAAGATCCTCTACGGCATCTACTGTGCGATGACCCTGGCGGTCATCGCCCTGCTGTGGGGGGCGGGCATGCCCCTGTACGACGCGGCGGTCCACGCCTTTTCCATCGCCGGCACCGGCGGCTTCTCCAGCAGGAACGCCAGCTTTGCCGCCTACCCCCTGCCGGGGGTGGACCTGATCGTGGCCACGGCCACCCTGCTGTTTTCCCTGAACTTCGGGCTGTTTTTCCTGGCCCTGCGCCGCCGGTTCCGAGAGATCTGGAGGAGCGAGGAGCTGCGCTTCTTTCTGGCGGTGGTGGCACTGGCCACCGTGCTCATCGCCTGGGATCTGGACCCGGTCTACCACCAGGGGGCGCTGGAGTCCCTGCGGTACGCCTTCTTCCATGTGACCTCCGTCATCTCCACCAGCGGCTTTTTCACCGAGGACTACGCCCTGTGGCCCCAGTTCTCCCAGATGGTGCTGGTGCTGCTCATGTTCTGCGGCTCCTGCTCCAGTTCCACCGGCGGCGGCATCAAGTGCGCCCGGGTGCTCATCCTTCTGCGGATTCTCCGCCGGGAGGTGCGGCGCATCGCCCATCCCCGGTGCGTGGAGGTCATCAAAATGGACGGCCGGGTGGTGGAGAGCTCCACCATCCGGGGGACGCTGGTCTTCCTGGGGTGCTATATGCTGATTCTGCTGGCCGCCGGGCTGATCATCTCTCTGGACGGATACTCCTTTTCCATCTCCTTCTCCTCCGCCCTGGCCAGCCTGAGCAATGTGGGGCCGGGGCTGGAGCTGGTGGGGCCCACCGGAAACTTTTCCCTCCTCTCGCCCCTGTCCAAAGTCACCATGTCCCTGTGTATGGTGACCGGGCGTCTGGAGATTTTCCCCATTCTGGTCCTGTTCAGCCGCGCTGTGTGGCGGCATACTTAAAGCATATCGTGGTGTTTTTGCTATGAATATCAAGCTGGTTCTGAAGGTTTTGGGACGGGTGGAGCTGGTGGTGGCCGCCTCGATGGCGCTGCCGCTGGCCTGCGCCCTGCTCTACGGAGAGGACATCGCCCCATTCCTCTGGAGTATTGCAATCATTCTGTGCGTCAGCCTGCCCCTGTCCTTTCTGCCCACACACAGCTCCTTTTTCCTGCGGGAGGGCTTTGCCACTGTGGGCCTCATCTGGCTGTTTACCGGCGTGGCCGGGGGGCTCCCTTTCTTCTTCAACGGAGGCGGGGGCTTCAACACCATCTGGGACTGTATCTTTGAGGCCAGCTCGGGCTTCACCACCACCGGGGCCACCATCCTCACCGACATCGAGTCCCTGCCCAAGGGCATCCTCCTGTGGCGGGCCTTCACCCACTGGCTGGGGGGCATGGGCATTCTGGTGCTGGCCACGGCGCTGCTCCCCTCCATGGGGGTGCGCTCCCACTACCTGGCCCAGGCGGAGAGCCCGGGACCGGTGTTCTCCAAGCTGGTGCCCAAGCAGTCCCAGACCTCCAAGATCCTGTACAGCATCTACTGCGTCATGACGGCGGTGGAGGTGGCCCTGCTGAAGCTGGCGGGGATGCCCTTCTACGACGCCCTGGTCCACGCCTTCTCCACCGCGGGCACCGGCGGCTTCTCCAACCGGGCGGCCAGCGTGGGGGCCTATGACAGCGCGGTGATCGACCTGATCATCGGGGTGTTCTGCCTGCTGTTCTCCATCAACTTCGCCCTGTACTTCCTGGTGCTTCAGCGCCGGATCTGGGAGGCCCTGAAGAGCGACGAGCTGCGCTTCTTCCTGGTGGTGGTGGCCCTGGCCACCGTAGCCATCGCGGTGGACATCCTGCCCCAGTACGGCAGCATTCTGCAGAGCCTGCGCTACTCCTTCTTCCAGGTGGCGTCCATCATCTCCACCACCGGCTTTGCCACAGCGGACTATGTGCTCTGGCCCCAGACGTCCCAGTATATCCTGATCCTGCTCATGTTCTGCGGGGCCTGTGCCGGCTCCACCGGCGGCGGCGTCAAGTGCTCCCGCATGCTCATCCTGCTGCGCACCATCCGCCGGGAGATCCACCAGATCGCCCACCCCCGCTCGGTGGAGGTGGTCCGGCTGGAGGGCAAGGTGGTGGATGAGAACACCCTGCGGTCGGTTCTGACCTTTATCGGCTGTTATGTGTTGATCCTGCTGGGGGCGGGGCTCATCGTCTCTCTGGACGACGTGTCCTTCTCCGTCTCCTTCTCCGCCGCCCTCACCTGCCTGAGCAACGTGGGCCCCGGCCTTCAGGAGATCGGCCCGGTGGGCAGCTTCGCGGAGTTCTCCCCCCTGTCCAAGGTGGTGCTGTCGGTGACCATGATCGCCGGCCGTCTGGAGCTCTTCCCCATTCTGGTGCTGTTCAGCCGCCGGACCTGGAGCCGCAGCTGACCCCGCGCATCTTCGCGCCCCGCCGCAGATTCAGCGGCGGGGCGCTTTTTTGATTTGTTCAATGCGACAAAATGACAGGCGATATACTTCCTCTTTTTGTTCAGATATGGTAAAATGAAACCAGCCGCCGCGCAGGCGGGACGGACAGCGCTCCGCCCGCCGGAGGCGCGGAATCCGAGGGGAGTGTATCACATGGAACAGCTGTATTTGGTTGGATTTCTGGGGGCCGCGGCCGCGATCCTGTTTGCCTGGGTCCAGAGCCGCCGGGTGCTGTCCTACTCCGAGGGCAGCGAGGCCATGCGGAAGATAGCCGCCGCCATCCGCTCCGGCGCGGACGCCTACCTGAAGCACCAGTACGCCACGGTGGCCAAGGTGTTTCTGGTGGTCTTTGTCCTGCTGCTGCTCATGGCCTTCGGCACGGGCGGGGAGATGCTCTCCCAATTCACCCCCTTCGCCTTCCTCACCGGGGGGGTGTGGTCCATGCTCTCCGGCCTGGTGGGCATGAAGATCGCCACCAGCGCCAACGCCCGCACCGCCCAGGCGGCCAGCGAGAGCCTGAACCACGGCCTGCGGGTGGCCTTCTCCTCCGGCTCGGTGATGGGCTTCACGGTGGTGGGGCTGGGGATGCTGGACATCTCCCTGTGGTTCTTCTTCCTGCGGGCCGCCGCGGGGATTGACGACCCCGTGACCCTGGGCAATATTATGGTGATGAACGGCATGGGGGCCTCCTTCATGGCCCTGTTCGCCCGGGTGGGCGGAGGCATCTATACCAAAGCCGCCGACGTGGGGGCCGACCTGGTGGGCAAGGTGGAGGCCGGCATCCCCGAGGACGACCCCCGGAACCCCGCCACCATCGCCGACAACGTGGGGGATAACGTGGGAGACGTGGCCGGCATGGGGGCCGACCTGTATGAGTCCTATGTGGGCTCCATCCTGGCCACCTTCTCCCTGGGAGCCTGCGCCGGATACGGCTGGGAAGGGATGATCCTCCCCATTCTCCTGGCGGTGTGCGGAATCCTGTGCTCCATTGTGGGCACCTTCTTTGTAAAGACCGAGGAGAACGCCAGCCAGAAGTCCCTGCTGCGCTCCCTGCGCACCGGCACCTATTTGGCCGCCGTCCTCTCCGCCCTGGCTGCCGCCCCCCTCACCTACTTTATGGTGGGGAACTGGGGTGTCTACGCCGCCATCCTGTGCGGCCTCATCGGGGGGTGTGCCATCGGCTACTTTACGGAATACTACACCTCGGACACCTACAAGCCCACCCAGAAGCTGGCCGCCGCCGCGGAGACGGGCTCGGCCACCGTCATCATCGGGGGGCTGTCCCTGGGCATGCTGTCCACCATCGCCTCCATTCTCATCGTAGCCATTGCCATCCTCATCAGCTTCTACGCCGCCGGAGGCGGGGCCTCCTTTGACCGGGGGCTCTACGGCATCGGCATCTCCGCCGTGGGCATGCTGTCCACCCTGGGCATCACCCTGGCCACCGACGCCTACGGCCCGGTGGCGGACAACGCCGGGGGCATCGCCGAGATGTCCGGCCTGCCCGAGTCCGTCCGGGAGCGCACCGACGCCCTGGACTCCCTGGGCAACACCACCGCCGCCACGGGGAAGGGCTTCGCCATCGGCTCGGCCTCCCTCACCGCCCTGGCCCTGCTGGTCTCCTATGTGAACATCGCCGCGGAGAAGTCCGGGGAGGCCCTGGACCTGTCCCTCACCAACCCCCTGATCCTGGTGGGGCTGTTTCTGGGGGCCATGCTCACCTTCGTGTTCTCCGCCCTGACCATGCGCGCGGTGCAGACCGCCGCCCAGTCCATTGTGGTGGAGGTGCGCCGCCAGTTCCGGGAGATCGCCGGCATCATGGAGTACAAGGCCGACCCGGACTACGCCTCCTGTGTGGCCCTGTGCACCCGGGGGGCCCTCCGTGAGATGGTGGTCCCCGCCCTGCTGGCCATCATCGTCCCCATCCTCACCGGCCTGCTTCTGGGGCCCGAGGGCGTGGTGGGGCTGCTGGGGGGCGTGTCGGTCACTGGCTTTGCCATGGCGGTGTTCATGTCCAATGCCGGCGGCGCCTGGGACAACGCGAAAAAGTACATCGAGGCGGGCCGCCACGGGGGCAAGGGCTCCGACTGCCACAAGGCCGCCGTGGTGGGGGACACGGTGGGGGACCCCTTCAAGGACACCTCCGGCCCCTCGCTGAACATCCTCATCAAGCTGGTGTCCACCGTGTCCATTGTATTTTCCGGACTGATCGTGGCGTTCCACATCCTGTGACCCCGGCTGGGCACATTTCCCAAAACTTCCCGGAAGACCCGTTGCCGGATTGGAAAAGTTGTGCTATGATTTTCTTGAACTCCCGACCCGCACAGATGCGCGTTTATTTTGAAAGTAAGGGGGCGTGATGCCGCTATGCTGGACATCACCACCATTGGAGAAGTACTCATTGACCTGACCCAGACGGGGTGCAGCGAACAGGGGGTCCCCCTGTTTGCCGCCTACCCCGGCGGGGCGCCTGCCAACGTGGCAGTGGCCGCCGCCAAGCTGGGGGCCTCCACCGCCTTTGTGGGCAAGACCGGCCAGGACGAGTTCGGCAGTTATCTGCGGCGGGTGCTGGCGGAGCACGGGGTGGATGTCACCGGCCTGCACACCGACCGCTCCCCCACCTCTTTGGCGGTGGTCTCCGTCTCCCCCGGCGGGGAGCGGTCCTTCCGCTTCATGCGGGGGGCGGACACCAACCTGTCCCCGGACGAGATCGACGAGGGCTGGGTGGACCGGAGTAAAGTGCTCCACTTCGGCTCTGTGAGCCTCACCGCGGGCATGTCCCGCTCGGCCACCATCTTTGCCGCCCGGCGGGCCCACAAGACGGGCAAGCTGGTGAGCTACGATCCCAACTACCGGCCCAGCCTGTGGCGGGGGAGGGAGGAGGCCATGCAGTGGCTCCAGATCCCCCTGCCCCTGGCCGGCCTGGTAAAGATGTCCCAGGAGGAGCTCCCCCTGCTCACCGGGTCGGAGGACCTGGAGCGGGGCAGCCAGATTCTGGAGGACATGGGCATCCGCCTGGTGGTGGTCACCCTGGGGGACCGGGGGGCCTTCTACCGCTGGAGGGGCCGCACCGGCCTGGTGCCCGGCGTGGATGTGGAGGCGGTGGACACCAACGGGGCGGGGGACACCTTCCTGGGCGCCCTGCTCTACCGGCTGACCCGCCGGGGGGACTCCCCCCTGGAGGGACTCACCGTCTCCGAGCTGGAGGAGGCGCTGGACTTCTCAAACCGGGCCGCCGCCCTCACCTGCACCCGGCCGGGGGCCATTCCAGCCATGCCCACCCTGGAGGAGCTGTCCGGAGCCGGGGAGTGAACCCGTCTCTTCCGCCCCCTGGGGCGGAGTTGCAATACCGAGCAGAGGAGCGTTTGTTATGCAGCAGTTTACCTATACGATTACCGACCCCATCGGTCTCCATGCCCGGCCCGCCGGCCTGCTGGTCCGGGCGGCCAGAGCCCTGGACAGCACCGTCACCATCCGAAGAGGGGACAGATCCGTCTCCGCCGTCGAGCTGATGAACCTGATGAGCATGGGGGTCCGGCAGGGGGAGCAGGTCACCGTCACCATTGAGGGGGGCGATGAGGAGGCCAGCCGGAGGGCAATGGAGCAGTTTTTTCAGGAGAACCTGTAACGCAAGGAGGACGCTGGAATGAAAGTCGCCACGGGAACTTCCATTCTGAGGGGAATCGCCATTGGCAGACTGAAGCTCCACCGCAAGGAGGCGGTGGAGACAAGCCGCACCTCCTCACTCGCTCCGGAGGAGGAGTACGCCCGCTTCCAGGCCGCCCAGAAGGCCGCTCAGGAGCAGCTGGGGCAGCTGTATGAGAAGGCCCTGGACGAGGTGGGGGAGGACAACGCCGCCATCTTTGAGATCCACCAGATGATGCTGGAGGACGAGGACTATGTGGACGCCGTCAAGGGCATCCTGGACAGCCAGGGGGCCACGGCGGAGTATGCGGTGACCGCCACAGGGGAAAATTTTGCCGCCGCCTTTGCCGCCATGGAGGACCCCTATATGCAGGCCCGGTCCGCCGACGTGAAGGACATCTCCCGCCGGGTGGTGAATATCCTGACCGGGACCGGCGCCGGAGCCGTTCAGGGGGACGAGCCCGCCATCCTGATGGCCGACGACCTGACCCCCAGCGAGACGGTGCAGATGGACAAGAGCAAGCTGCTGGGCTTTATCACCCGGGGGGGCTCCGCCAACAGCCACACCGCCATCCTGGCCCGGACCATGGGCATCCCCGCCCTCGTCGGGGTGGACTTTGACGAGAGCTGGGACGGGCAGCTGGCCATCCTGGACGGCTGCAACCACTGTGTGTATGTGGACCCGGCGCCGGAGCTGCTCGCCGCCATGGAGGCCAAGCGCCGCGCCGACCTGGAGCAGGAGGCCCTCCTCCAGGGGCTGAAAAAGAAGCCCAACGTCACCCTGGACGGCACCGAGATCCAGGTTTACGCCAATATCGGCGGCGTGGGGGACGTGGGGCTGGTGCTCCAGAACGACGCCCAGGGCATCGGATTGTTCCGCAGCGAGTTCCTCTACCTGGACGGGGACGACTACCCCACCGAGGAGGAGCAGTTCGCCGCCTATAAGCGGGTGGTGGAGACCATGGCCGGCAAGAAGGTCATCATCCGCACCCTGGACGTCGGGGCGGACAAGCAGGCGGACTACTTTGGGCTGGACCACGAGGAGAACCCCGCCCTGGGCTACCGGGCCATCCGCATCTGCCTCACCCGCCGGGACGTGTTCAAGACCCAGCTCCGGGCCATCCTCCGGGCCAGCGCCTTCGGCACGGTGTCCATCATGTTTCCCATGATTATCTCCGTGCGGGAGGTGCGGGACGCCAAAGAGATCCTGGAGGAGTGCCGCGCCGAGCTGAAGGCCCAGGGCGTCCCTATGGGCGAGGTGGAGATCGGCGTGATGATTGAGACCCCCGCCTCTGTGATGATCGCCGACGAGCTGGCCCAGGAGGTGCAGTTCTTCTCCCTGGGCACCAACGACCTGACCCAGTACACGTTGGCCATTGACCGGCAGAACCCCAAGCTGGACGCCTTCTACAACCCCCACCACCCGGCCATCCTGCGGATGATCCGGCATACCATTGAGGCGGGCCACCGCCACGGCTGCTGGGTGGGCATCTGCGGGGAGCTGGGGGCCGACCCGGCGCTCACCGAGACCTTTTTACGCATGGGCATTGACGAGTTGTCCGTCTCACCGGCGGCGATTCTCCCCCTGCGCAAGCGCATCCGGGAGCTGGACCTGAGCAGGCCCGCCGCCTCGGAGCCTCTGGACGGGGCGTGATCCCCCGCTCCGGAGTTTTCTGCCTGTGTTTCCCCGCGCCGCGCGGCCCGTTTCGGCTGTGCGGCGCGGATTTTGTCCGCTCCGCCCCATTTTTTCCCGGTTCCGGCACTTTTTTTCCCAAACCCCCGGTCCCCTCCTTTACAATTCTTCCCGGTTCGGATATAATATTTAGGCTATAATGGAATCTTATAGGGTTTAATCTGTCTTCAGAGAATGAGAGTGAGGAACGTATGCTTCAATTTGACGAATATAAAGTCCGGCTGAACAACCTGGCCCCCGTTCTGGAGGAGCTGGGCCAGGCCCTGGACCTGGAGAGCGCCGAGCGGGAGCTGGACATGCTCCAGGCGGAGTCCGCCTCCGACGGCTTTTGGAACAATTTGGAGAAGGCCCAGAAGGTGCAGCAGCGTATCAAGACCCTCCAGCACAAGGTGGACAGCCAGCACAAGCGCAAGCAGCACTGGGACGACCTGATGGCCCTGTGCGAGATGGGCAACGAGTTTGAGGACGAGTCCTTGATCCCCGAGCTGGAGGAGGGCTTCGCCCAGATGGAGGCCGAGATGGAGGAGGCCCGGCTTCAGACTCTGCTCACCGGGGAGTACGACAGCTCCAATGTGATTCTCACCATCCACCCCGGCGCCGGCGGCACCGAGGCCCAGGACTGGGCCCAGATGCTCTACCGCATGTA